>ENA-OPXB01000627-OPXB01000627.1-human-gut-metagenome-genome-assembly--contig:-NODE-627-length-25105-cov-2.319601_pt1 | contig 25105 bp, 19 predicted proteins | sample MGYA00241516_ERZ502024 | MGnify/ENA primary metagenome ERZ502024 (study PRJEB25962, sample SAMEA2041926) | human gut metagenome | biome: human gut; feature: human-associated habitat; material: faeces...
CAAAGCGAACCTGCCGGCAAGTCGACCAAAAACCGTTCCCGTTCTTCGAAAGCTCGAGGCCAATAACGAAATGGAAACCGTACAGCAAAGTTCAACCGTTGCCGCGCTTGACATCGGGTCGGAAAAGATTGCCGTGGCCGTGGCCGACGCTTCCGAGGGAGGAGAGTTAACGCTATTGGGCTTCGGCAAGGTGCCTTCGCTCGGTATTCAGCACGGCAGTGTGCAGGACGTGGAGCTTGCCGTGGAATCGATTCGTGCGGCCATAGCCGAAGCCGAACAAACATCGCGGCGCAAGGTGACCACGGTTTCGGTGGCCTTGACGGGCAAACATCTGCACAGCATCAATAAGGTGGGGCAATTGGTGTTGCCCGACGCCGAAGTCGACAGCGCGGCCGTCAAGCGCGTCACGCGTTTGGCGATGGCCTTTGACCCCAAGGTAGAAGGGCAGAGTCAGGATGATCGCCTGGTTTCTCACGTCGTCAAGGGCTATACGCTAGACAACGACGACGTGATGATCGATGATCCGATCGGCATGGTGGGAAGCGTCATCAAGGCGCACGTGCATCTGGCGATCGGTTCGGACAGTGTTGTGCAAAATCTGGTGAAGTGCATCCGTCGTGCGGGACTGGATATCGAAGGTCTGGTACTGCAGCCCTGGGCAAGTGCCGCGGGTGTTCTCACGCCCACGGACAAAGAGCTCGGCGTCGTGGTGCTCGACATCGGCGCGGGCACCACGGACATCTCCTGCTGGGAAAAGGGGCAAGTGGAATTCACGGCCGTTGCGGCCATGGGCGGCAATACTATTCAGCGCGACATTGCGGCGGTGCTCGGCTGTAACATGAGCGACGCCGAAGACATCAAGCTCACTTACGGACACTGGCCGTTGCGTCAGGAAGACGCTTATGAAACGGTACGTTACATGAGAGAGTCGACTGGCGAGCCCGATTCCTGCTCGTGCGAAAAAATTGTGATGACCGTTGAGTCGCGGCTCACGGAAATGTTTAAAGTTATTGCCCGCACGTATCTCAGTCCCGACGGTTGGAACTTGAGGGCTTCGGCGGGCATCGTTCTGACGGGCGGCGTGGCGCGTATGCCGGGGATTGCCGAACTGGCGCACCACATCCTGGGATTGCCCGTACGGGTGGGAATGCCTCTGATGCAAAGCGATGCGAGCATCGGATTGGTGAGCCCGGAAGACGCCACTGTGGTGGGCGTACTCACCGAAACCGTGCGTCGACGCCGTTTGTCCGGTGCGGAAAAACGATCCGACGGAACGTTTTCGGGGTTGCTCGCGCAATTGAAACGCATTGTGTTCGGAGACTTCTCCGGCTAAAAGAACAAAACAGGGAGCCAAAAATGGCAAAAATTTTGATCGTTGACGGCGGCGTGCCGTTTCACGGTGTGGGCGGAACGCTCAATCACAGCTATGCGGAACTTGCGCAAAAAACGTTGACAGCCATGGGGCATGAAGCAACGATCACGCGCGTGGATGGGAAATGGCAGGCCGCGGAGGAAGCCGATAAGTTCAAGGCGGCCGATGCGGTGATTCTGACCTTTGCCGCTTGGTGGATGGGAACACCTTGGCAAGTCAAGCAATATATCGACGAAGTGTTTTGCGCCGGTCTTTCCGTGGGCGGCGACGGACGCACCCGTACCGATCCAGCGCATAACTACGGTCGCGGCGGTGTGCTCACCGACAAGAAGTACATGCTTTCCATCACGTGGAATGCGCCGTTAAACGCTTTTGTCGATCCCAAGGAATTTTTCGGCGGCGTCGGCATTGATGCCGTGTTGCTGCCCGTGCACAAGGCTTTCCAGTTCATCGGCATGAAGAATATCGGTAAGACCTTCATGGCCAACGACGTGATCAAGAATCCGACGCACGCAGAAGACTTCGCCCGTTTTGAAGCTACGTTGAAGGAAAACTTCGCCGCACTCTGAAGGCGTACCCGATCGTTTTTTATTCTGAAAAGAGCTGCAGAATTTTTCAGTGTTCTGCAGCCTTTTCGCGTCTATTGAACAGCATTTTTTTGTTAATTATGTCGACACCGGTCTTGCACAAAACGGGCTTTCGCGCCTGGCTTCCGATCATTGCGCTTGCCTTTGCCGCCTTTGTTTTCAACACGAGCGAATTCCTGCCCGTGGGGTTACTCCCCGATATTGCCAAGAGTCTCCATGAGACCGTGCCCTTTACCGGACTTATTTTGACGGGTTACGCGTTTGTGGTGGCCGTTATGTCGCTGCCGCTCACAATCGTTACGGCTCGATTTGAACGGCGCAAACTGCTGTTGGTTTTGCTCTTTGTCTTTTCGCTTTGTCACTTCGTGGTGCCCTGGGTCGAGAGCTTTGAAACACTTTTTGCCGCCCGTGTCGGCGTGGCGCTCACGCACTCGATCTTCTGGTCGATCATGACGCCGCTTGCCGCCCGTGTGGCTCCGCACGGCAAGCGTGCCGTTGGGCGGCACGATTGTGGCGACAGTGTTGGGTGTTCCGATCGGTACCAACCTTGGCCATCTCTTTGGATGGCATATGTCGTTTTTCATTATCGGCATCGGCTCGGCCTTGGTGTTCGTGGCGATTTTCTTCGTGCTGCCGGTTTGTGAAGCCACACACGCAGGGTCGTTGAAGAGTCTGCCTGTGATCTTGAAGCGCCCGGGTTTGCAGCAGCTCTATCTTCTGACGGTGGTGACGGTACTTGGGCAATTTACGGCTTATTCGTACCTCAACCCGATTTTGGCGACTGCGGGCGGTTTGGACGAAGGCATGATCGTCACGATGCTTTTTGTCTTCGGCATTGCGGGCATCATCGGAACCGTCGTTGCCTCCAAAACGGTGGACAAGCACTGTGAGACGACGCTTCTGGGCGCCATGGTGATTGTTTGCGCGTCGTTGGCTTTGCTTGTTGTGAGTGCCGCCAATACGGTGAGCCTGACGGTGTTGATCGTTTGCTGGGGCGCTGCGATGACGGCCGTTTGTTTGGCGTTTCAGACGGTGTTGCTCACGGTCGCTCCCGATGCGGCTGACGTGGCCGCATCTCTATATTCGGGTATTTTCAATGTCGGCATTGGAGGAGGCGCTTTCATCGGCAGTCGTGTTTCCGAAGCGGCGGGATTCATGCCGGTAGCCTATGTCGGTGCAGCTATCGTTGGATTGTCTCTCCTGAGTCTTCTTGCCGTGAAACTCAGAACAGGCAAATGGCTACTGGGAGAACAAACGGTTCGCAAGGTTGGCGAACCGGTGCATGAGTCGAAATAGGAATTTGTGTTCTAATCTTGGAGTGGTGAGCACAAAAAGCGGAGGCAGGAAAATGGACACCTTCCAGGGGGATTTGATTTTTAATCAGGTGTTTGACCTTGACATTCGAATGTTCCTGCTTCTGTACGAAACCAGAAGTTTTTCCAAAACGGCTCAAATTGTTGGTTGCAATCAACCGGCGGTCTCCAAGCGTATTTCGAAGTTGGAAGAGTCACTGGGAATAACGTTGTTTGACCGCAGTCAGCGTCCGATTCGTCCGACTTCTTCTGCCCGCATTTTGTACTCTGAAATGAAGAATCATGCGGGGAAAATTTCAGACACCATCGCCCGACTTCGTGTGCAGTATTACGTCAAACCGGTACTCAAATTCGGAAGTATTGAAACAATGTCGGTTGATCTGGCACCCGAAATGATTACTCGGCTGGCACCGCATTTTTCACAAATCACGCACGTAACGCTCACGTCTAATGAACTGGTGAGGCAGTTATTGGAACATAAACTGGACATCATTATCTCAAGCGACCCATTTAACGAGTTCGGTGAACTGCATCGGCGATTTCTTTTTCAAGAACCCAGCATTCTGATGATGAGTCGGGAACTTGCACAAAGTCGATCAAGTTGGAGTTGGCAGGACTTGCAAACTTGCGGCAAACCATTTTTGCACTGGTATCTTGCCAGCGGCGGCGGACGGTTAAATGAGAGATACCTGTCGGCTAACTACCTCAATCTCCCGAACTACATAGAAGTTGATTCCAACACCGTCATGGCTTCACTCGTCAAAAACAATGTCGGTTGGACGATTTGTCGCGCTTCGACGTTCATGCAGCTCAAGGAGCTTGTCAAGGGAATCATTGCTTTACCTATGCCGGAGCCGGTACTCGTTCGGCGGATTTATATGATTTGCCGACAGAGCGAAGATAAAAAAACGGTTGATCTCTGCCATGAAGCTGCTAGTGTCGTTATTCGCGACAACATTGCGCCACAGCTTAGAGCTATTGCCCCATGGTCGCTTGCATTTTTTTCTTTTTCCGATGAAAACACAGCTGCTAGTTAAGGGGGAGTAGTAACTGATAGCGCTGTTTTATTCCATAAGGGAATAATTAGATTTCTCTCCGAAAGAAGTTGATAGAGAAAAATCTCTTTTAACTTCAAGATGAGTTGCGAGGGTTGTTCAGTGACGTTTAGTTGGTGAACTATTCTGCATACCGACTCAAAGGAGAGAAACTATGATTTGGTTGGAATCTCTGATAATTCTGGCCTGCATCATGATTGGCGCGCGCAAAAACGGCGTTGCCATGGGTTTTGCCGGTGGTGTGGGCTTGTGCTTGCTTGTTTTTATTTTCGGATTACGACCGAGTTCGCCTCCGGTCAATGTGCTGCTCATTATCACGGCTGTTTCCGCTATGGCGGCTACGTTGCAGTGTGCAGGCGGTCTTGATCTTTTAGTCGCTGTAGCCGAAAAAATTCTTCGTAGTCACCCGGATCGCATCACGATCATGGCGCCGATTGTGACTTTCGTTTTTACGATGTTTACGGGAACCAGCTATGTGGCAATGGCTGTGTATCCGGTGATTTCGGAAGTTGCTCTTGAAGCGAACATTCGTGTGGAACGACCGATGTCAATCGCAATGGTCGCAAGCCAGCACGGTATTTCAGCGTCTCCTGTTTCAGCTTCGACAGCTGCTTTGCTGGGGGTTCTGGCTGTCCATGGTGTCACACTCGGGCAGATTATGGCCGTTGCTATTCCCGCCATTTTTGTCGGGTGCATGTTGGGTGCCCTGAGTGTGTATCGTCGCGGTTGTGAATTGGCTGACGATCCGGAATTTCAGCGTCGTCTGGCCAGCGGAGAATTAACGCACGAGGCCAATCGTCCGGTTTACGTTCCCACTCGCGAAGCCAAACTTTCCGTGACGATTTTTGGCATTGCCGTATTTCTGATCGTATTGCTCGGTAGCTTTAAGAGCCTTATGCCGAGCTGGCAGGTCAATGGGAAATTGGTCACGCTATCAATTCCGCATGCCATCGAAATGATCGCTTTCGCGGCGTCGTTCATCATGGTTGTTACCTGCAATGTTGCTCCTGGCAAGATCGCCAAGTCTGGCGTCTTTACCGCTGGCATGACGGGCGTGATTGCAATTTTCGGCATTGCTTGGATGACCGATACGTTCTTCTTGGCTCACAAAGCAGAGTTCATTGCCATGCTCGGGTCGACCGTACAGGCGTATCCGTGGTTGTTCGGCATTGTTCTGTTTGGCATGAGTGCTTTGCTGCTTAGCCAAGGTGCAACCACTTCTTCATTAATGCCGATCGGTGCTTCACTTGGATTGCCTGTGAGTGCTCTTGTTGCGATGGCACCTGCGGTAAATGGTCTGTTCTTCTTCCCTGCCACGGGTTCTGCGATTAGCGCACTGACGTTTGATCGATCCGGTACGACTCGTATCGGCAAATGGGTACTCAATCACAGCTATCAGCGTCCCGGTTTTGTGACCTGTATCAGTTCTGTGGTTATCGGTTTCGTACTTGCTTCCGTCGTTTTCTAAATGAGGAGTAGTCCATCATGAGAATGGAAAAAGATTCCTTAGGCGAATTGCCAGTTCCCGACAATGCTTACTACGGTATTCAAACCGTACGGTGTGCGGCCAATTACGATGTGACCGATCACACTTTCAATGAATTGCCGCACGTGATTCGTGCCATGGCAGAAATCAAGAAAGCTTGTGCCGTTACCAACAAGGAAATCGGAGCCTTGGATTCGGATAAGGCTGATGCCATTGCACAGGCCTGTGACGAAGTCATTGCGGGGAAGTTCCCGGATCAGTTCCCCGTCAATGTTTGGCGCAGCCATGGTACGGGTGTCAATATGAACATCAATGAGGTGCTTGCCAATCGAGCCAATGAGATCCTGACGGGACACAAAGGCTACGATGCGGTTCACCCTAATACGCATGTCAATATGTGTCAATCTTCCAACGATACATATCCGACCTGTGAGGCGATTGTGCTCTATCGCATGATCGGTTCGACGCTCGAAGCAGTGAAATACATGGAGGAAGCGCTCGCAGCAAAAGCTATTCAGTTCAAGGACGATGTTCGACTTGGTCGCACGTGTATGCAGGATGCCGTACCAATGACTTTTGGTCAGGTGTTTGGTGGATGGCACTGCATGATGCGGCGAAATCGCATGCGTCTGGAAAAGTTGCGTCCTGAATATCAAGAGGCAGTGCTAGGTGCAACGGTATTGGGAACAGGCATGGGTGAATTGCCGGGGTACAACGAACTTGTCTATAAGAATCTTTCCAAGATTGTGGGATTCGAAATGCACCAAGCCAAGATGGAAGGTGAGGTGATCGAGGATAGCGCCCTTTTTGATGGCTCCGCCAACAACGACGGCCTGATGTTCCTTTTGAGTGTTCTCAAAGCAATTGCCTGCGCAGGCGGGCGAATTGGGAACGACTTGTATGTTTTCAGCTCGGGGCCGCGAACCGGTATCGGTGAATTTATCCTTCCGTCAATTGCTCCGGGCAGCTCCATCATGCCGGGCAAGCTCAACCCCTATATGCCAGAACTCCTGCTGCAAATCATGCAGCAAGTGATCAGTCATGAACATGTTGCGACGCTGACGATCAACGAATCAGATTTGGATTTGTGTTCGAGTACCTGTGCGAGTTTTATGGGGGCCATGGAATCACTTGAACTGATCGAAAAAGGATTCCGACTGTTTACCGATCTTTGCCTGAAGGGAATCGATATCAATCGCGACCGGGCACGACGAAATGCAGAGATGTCGACTTCGAATGCCACGATGGTGAGTGCTTTGTACGGTTATCCGGTAGGAACGCGTATCGCTCATCTGGCGTACAACGAAGGAATTTCGTGTAAGGAAGCAGCTTTGCGCGAAGGGTTGATTGATCCAGATGTTGCTGAAGAACTTTTTGATGTGAACAAGCTTGCCAACCGTAAAGCAACGATTGAAATGTTCCGCAAATTCGGCAATTTACGCAAAGTTCACTGATTCGGAGAGAGACAAATGAGTATGAGAATTGAGCATGACGGTTTGGGTGAACTTGAGCTCCCCGAAAATGCTTACTACGGCATTGTGAGTGAACGGAATCGACGAGCTTTTGACGTAGGACCGCTGACGCTGGATAACTATCCCAATTATATCCGAGCCGTGGCGCTTTGCAAAATTGCATGTGCACGGGCCAACGTCGAAATCGGAGCGTTGGATTCTGAGAAGGCCAAGTACATTGAAATGGCTGCGCGAGAAGTTGCCGACGGCAAATTTAAAGGAGAGTTTGTCGTCAACATCTATCGCGGTTCAGGCACACCTACGAATATGATTGTCAACGAGGTGGTGGCACACCGAGCGAACGAACTAATGGTTGGTTCGAAAACTGGCCCCATTCATCCCAATACGCACGTAAACATGTGCCAGTCGACAAATGATCTGATTCCGACAGCTAAGGAAATGGTGGTGTATGACGAGCTCGGTAAGGTCATCGAAGCGGCCGGTTATTTTGCGGAAGCTTTCGAAAAAAAGGCCGAGGAGTTTGCTGATGTCATCAAGATGGGGCGCACGTGTCTGCAGGATGCGGTGCCTTTAACGCTCGGGCAGGAATTCGGTGCCTATGGGCATGCGGCTCGACGTCTGGAAAAACGGCTCAAAATCGAGCGTGAACACTGGAACAAGTCTTGTCTAGGTGGGACGGCTGTTGGCACAGGGATGAGTTGTCTGCCGGGGTTCCGTGCGGTGATTGCAGAGAAGCTGACGGAAGTTTGCGGACGTCCCATCGAAACGGAAGAGGACTTGTTCGATGGCATGATGGCGACCGACGGCCTTGTGATTGCGCATGCACATGTTCAGGCCCTGGCTACTCTTGTTTGGAAGGCGGCTAGGGATATTCGCTTGCTGGGATCCGGACCTCGTGCGGGGTTTGGTGAGATCAATCTGCCGGCTGTTGCTCCGGGTAGTTCGATTATGCCGGGCAAGGTGAATCCTGTTATCCCAGAAATGGTTTTCCTGACCGCTGATCGCGTGAGTGCAAACCATACCGGCCTTGTAATGGGGGTTCTTTCCGGCTGGCTTGAACTTGGTACAAGTTCTGGTATCCCGGTAAAAAGCTTTATTGAATCTTGCGATTTGCTCTCGCGTTCCATGAAGGTGTTTGTTGACAAATGCGTATCCGGCATTACGGCCAACCGCGAACATTGTCTGGAAATGACAGAAATGTCGACATCCTTGGCAACAATGGTAAGCACTCTCTTTGGCTATGAAGTGGGCACTAAGATTGCGCATGCCGCTATTGATGAAAACATTACCTGTAAAGAGGCGGCACGTCGAAGCGGTCTGTTGCCGGAAGAAGCCGTTGAAGAGCTTTTTGACGTAAAGAACCTTGTCGATCCGGATCGGATGGAAGAACTCTTTAAGAAATATCAGAACTTCCGCAAGGTCTAGTTTCTTTAAAGGGTGAAGAAGCTTCCGGCAGGCGTATGAAACGTTTGCCGGAAGCATGGCTTTTCGATGAAGCGAGTTGAAAATCATGCAGATTTCAATGGCAGGGATTCGAGGCCCATTGCTTGTCCTGACTGGTGCCTTGTGCTTTTCTACGAGCGGTTTTCTGCAAGCTTTAGCGCCGGAGGGAGCGACACCGTATGTCGTTGCTGGGTGCCGCATGCTTTTGGGGGCGTTCTCGCTCTATTTGTTTCTTAAATGGCGTCGAGTAGGAATCTCATTTAGGGGATGGTCTTGGCGCTATATCTTGATTTATGCCTTAGCTTTATGGCTTTATCAAATCAGTTTTTTTAACTCTGTTCTGCTCGTTGGCGTTGCTGTGGGGACTGTGGTTTCTATTGGAGTAACGCCATTTTTTTGCGGCATTATTTACGCGCTTCAAGAGAAAAAACTGCCTGGGAAAGCTTGGGTGGTTTCTACTGTTATAGCCGTCATCGGTTTGGTGCTGGTCAATTCGATGGAGAGTGCTAACTTTGAAGTTGAAGATGTTCTGCTACCGATATTGGCAGGAGCCTGTTATTCCGTTGAGATCTCCGTGTCCAAACATCTGACAGAGAAACACTCAGCAGAAGAAGCAATGATGATCATAACTGGCATAGTAGGGGTCGGGTTGTTGCCATTTTTTGCCTTCTTTCCCGTGCAATGGGTGTTTACGTTACACGGTCTTGCCATTGCTATAGCCCTCGGAGTTATGACTTGTGCGCTGGCTTTCACGTTTACGGTGGAGGGGTTAAAAACAACAAGTGCCCCAGTCGGGGCTACCCTCGCGTTGGCTGAACCGCTAGGCGCTGCTTTATTGGGAATTTTGGCGTTAAATGAGCCAGCGACCTGCAAGACAATTTTGGGGATCGGACTGATGCTTACGTCGGTATTTGTTTTGGTTATTGACCAGATGAAAAGCGACAGCAAAATCTAGGGGGCAAAAAGAAAATTGCAAGAGAGCCAATTTGCAGATCTTCTGAAATACCTGAATCAGGTATGTTTTCCATGGAAATTTCCAGTAGGACGACAATGATGCTGCGCACTCCGCCGGCTGTCTCGGTGTGGCTCAAAGCCAAACGCCGTGAAAGGGCATGACGCAAAGCGAGCTTGCACAAAAAGCAGGCGTAACGCAGCGTCTGGTGTCCGACTTCGAACGCGGCAAAGTCGATATTCGGGTTGATACGCTTTGCCGTCTCTTTATCGCGATGGATCTGTGTCTGTCGGGTATTGACGAGCGTTTGGCGTGCGAAAACGAGGAGCCGCTGGAATGGTAAAAATGCCGACGGCAACATATCTCCGCGACGCTGGTAATTACAAATAATGTCCCGTGCGACTCTCCGGACAAGCCTTAATTGACGCAACGGAACCGGTCGCCACGACGCGACCGCCTGCTTCACCTCCCTCGGGGCCCATGTCAATGATCCAGTCGGCGTTGCGAATGACGTCCAAGTCGTGTTCGATTACTACGACCGTTGCACCGTTTTCAATCAGGCGATTGATGACGCCAAGCAATGTTTCAACGTCAAGCGGGTGCAGTCCGATCGTGGGTTCGTCAAAGACAAAGACCGTGTCGCTCTGAGCGCGCGTCATTTCGCCCGCAAGCTTTAAGCGCTGCGCTTCGCCGCCTGAAAGGTTCGGCGTGGCTTCTCCGAGTGTCAAATACCCGAGACCGAGAGAAGCCAGTGTCTCAAGGCGTCGGCAGACGGTGGTGAGTCCCGCGCAGGCGTGCAGCGCCGTATTGATGTCCATTGCCATCAGCTGTGGCAGCGTATGAAGTTCTCCGTTTTTGTTTTCGAACTCCACACGGTGTGCTAACAGGCTGTAGCGGCTGCCGCGGCAATCCGGACAATCGATGTTGACGTCGGGCAGAAATTGAACGTCCAGATTGACTTCCCCTGTGCCGTCGCAGGTCGAGCAGCGCAGTTTGCCGGTGTTGTAAGAAAAATCGCCCGCCTTAAATCCTTGGTCTTTGGCGTCCTGCGTTTTGGCAAAAACTTTGCGCAGCTCATCGTGTACGTTGGCATAGGTGGCGACGGTTGAGCGCACATTGATGCCGATCGGAGAGGCGTCGATGAGCTTGACCGCGGCAATGCCCGGAGCCTCAATGCTTTTGACGTGCTCGGGTAACGCACGATTGTTGACGAGCGACGAAAGTGCGGGCACCAGGCTTTCGAGCACCAATGTGGTTTTACCGGAACCGGAAACGCCGGTGACCACGGTAAGCCGCCCTTTGGGAATCTGTACGTGCAGAGGCTTGACCGTGTGAATTGCTTTGGTCTTGAGGTCAATGGTCCCAAGTGAAAAGACGTCGGACTCAGATATCGGCGTGCGAACGCAAACGCTTTTTCCTGCCAGAAACGGTCCGATGAAGGATGCCGGATCATGCGCAAGTTTCTCTACGCTGCCTTGTGCGATGAGTCGGCCGCCTGCAGCACCCGCGCCCGGTCCCATTTCGATCAAATGATCGGCTGCAGAGAGTATTTGCACGTCATGATCGACAAAGACTACCGAGTTGCCGTCGGCGACCAGATCTTTCATCACGGCCAGAAGCCCCTCAATGTTGCTCGGATGCAGACCGATGGAGGGTTCGTCCAGAACATAGAGGACACCGGTGGTGCGGTTGCGTACAGCGCGCGCCAATTGCATGCGCTGACGTTCGCCCGTTGAAAGGGTGGAGGCTGCGCGATCCAAAGACAAATAACTCAAACCCAGGTCGCACAAGCGTTTGGCATTTTCCAAAAACGACTCGCAGATACTCTGCGCCATCGGTTGCATTTCGTCGGGGACGGAAGCGGGAACGGTTTTTACCCATTCGATGAGCTCGGATAAGGGTTTACAGCAGGCCAGTGTAAGGTTGATGCCGTTGAGAATCGGCGCGCGGGCTTTTTCCGAGAGACGCGTACCGCCGCAGTCCGGACAGGCGTCTTCTTTGAGAAATTTCGCCACGCGTTTCATGCCGGACTCGTCCTTGACTTTGGCGAGCGCATTTTCAACGGTGTAGACCGCGTTGAAGTACGTGAAGTCAAGTTCGACCGGATTGGAATTCTTGCCGCCTTTGTAGAGGATGTGCTTTTTCTCAGCAGGCCCCTCAAAGACGATTTTCTTTTCCTTGTCGGTCAGATCCTTGAAGGGCACATTCGTGCGCACGCCCATTTCGCGGCAAACGTCGACCATGAGCGACCACATGAGCGAACCCCAAACGACAACGGCGCCTTCTTCAATGGTGAGGTTCTCGTCCGGAACCAATGTGCTGCGATCCACCGTACGTACAATGCCGGTACCGCTGCAGGAAGGACAGGCGCCGGCTCCGTTAAACGACAGCTCTTCGGCCGAAGGTCCGTAAAAGCGTGCTCCGCAGGTCGGGCAGACGAGTTCTTTTTCAGCGGCCACCATAAGGGAGGGCGGCACATGGTGACCGTTGGGACAAACGTGGCTTGCCAAGCGTGAGAACATCAGGCGCAGGCTGTTGAGCAATTCCGTCGAGGTGCCGAACGTGCTGCGGATGCCCGCAATACCGGGGCGCTGACGCAATGCAAGAGCTGCAGGGACATGAAGAACCTCGTCGACAGTTGCTTTGGACGCCATCGTCATGCGGCGCCGCGTGTAGGTTGAGAGCGAATCGAGATAGCGGCGCGAGCCTTCAGCATAAAGAACGCCAAGCGCAAGAGACGATTTTCCTGAACCCGAAACGCCTGCGATGCCGACAATTTGGTGCAATGGCACCGACACGTTGATGTCTTTGAGATTGTGGACGCGTGCGCCGCGGATGTCGATCGTTTGAATGTCGGCCATGATGTTGCTTTGCTCGGAATGGGACTCTGTGAGAGTTGTGGCATCACTACTTTATCGCGCGCTGTGTTGAAATGGCGTTTTTGCGGAAAAATGTGTTTTCAGAGCGTAGATTTTCACGGAAAAATGTGTGAAAAGCGTATAAAAAACCTGGAAAAATGTGGAAAACAAATAAAAATTCCTTGAAAATCAAGGAGAAATGCGATGCGGCGTACGGCGTTTGAAGATTTGGCAGTCTGGAAGGAAAGTCCGAACCGAAAACCATTGGTGATCAGCGGAGCGAGTCAGGTGGCAAGACGTGGCTGAGGCGGCAGTTCGGTGCAGAGTGCTATAAGAGCGTCGCTTACTTCAAGGAAAAGGCGAACAATTATCACGTGATGGCAGCGGGCAGTCTTTTGGGAACGCTTCCGGCTCAACCTGTCAAGCGACAACCTGATGGACCCACAGAAGGTGCGGACATTATCCCGATCGAAGTCAAGGCAGGTGAAGACAAATCGGTCCTGTCGTTCAAGCGAGACATTGCCGCACACAACCCGAGACAGGCAATACGCTTTTCCAAGCGCGGTTATCGGACAGATGGTTCGATAACCAATATTTCGCTCTATCTCGCGCGTAAAACGAAGGAGTTGCTGTGAAAGCTAAAGAGATGACGAGCCTATCTGCATTGCAGGGAGAAGTCTGGCCTCTGCCGCGCCTGCTTGCGCACCGAGGTGCAGGATTTCTTGCCCCAGAGAACACACTTAAGGCCTTTGCCACAGTTGCGGCTGTCGGTTGCTTTGCGGTTGAGTTTGACGTGCGGCTTACGCTCGACGGAGAGCTTGTGTTGAGTCACGACACAGAGCTCGGCCGCGTCATTGAAGGCTGCGGGTGCATTGAGGAGCTGACCGCCGAAGAACTGAGAAAACTGAAAGTTCGAAATCTCCACAGGCCCGATCAGTCGGTTGCTGACGTGTGTTTCTTGAGTGAAGCGCTGCAGGCTTGCTACAGCTTAGGGTTGGCGATGAATGTCGAACTTAAGCCGGTATCCGGTCGAGAAGCTGAGCTTGCGGAACGTGTCGCGGTGTTTTTGAGAAAGGCGAAGGTGGACGTTCCGCTTTTGGTGTCAAGCTTTTCCACAAAGTGCTTGGTTGAATTACGTAAAAGAAGTCCTGAAACGCCGTGCGGCTTTTTGTTTGAAGAGCCGGAGTGCGACTGGCTTACAGCAGCGAATGCGATTCAGGCGAGAACGGTTCATCCGCACAAAGATTTGGTCACTCCCAAGATGATCGAGACGGCGCATAAACATGGTTTGGGGGTGATGGCCTGGACGGTGGACGATGTTGAAGAGGCGAAGGCACTTATAAAAATCGGGGCGGATGCTATCTGCACAAACCGCCCCGACATTCTCAAAACTATTTTTTAGAACTGCTTTTCGATAAGCACGGGACCGGCCGGCCCGAGCAGATAGCGCGTATCCGAACGAGGCCGGAAGGACTTCAATACCACAAAGCCCGGCGCCTTTGTCGGATTCTTAGCCTGTCTCTTGGCCGAAACATGCGAGATGATGAAGCGACAGGAGGCTGCTTCGGAAGCCGTGAGCGTGACTCCCGAGTGCCACTCGATGGCGGCGCGTTCACTCAAGGGAAGCGTCTGCGCCAGCACACAGTCTGTTCCGGACACGAAGTGCATGGTTTTGAGTTCCTGAGTCATTTCGCGAGCGATGTTGGCGAAAGTACGGTTGCTGTCGATAACCGGTCCGAACAGGCACACGGCGCTGATCCAAAGCACCGTGATGCCGGATGCGCTCAACCAGGGCCCCGTCCAGAAACGGATCGGACGACGCATAAGACGGCGCACGCAGAGATAAAGCCAGAAAGCGAGCAAGGCGGCAGCCAGAATCACAGCGACCCAGTGCGCGTGCGAGACGGATTCGTCAGCCGTTAAACGCAGAATCGACCAGTGCATCTTCGGCGGAAAGCCCAATGTCCAGGCAATAAAGTAAGCCCAGACGCCTGCCAACGCCAATGTGAAAACCGCCACCGAAAAGAGCTCCAGCATGCTTTTGGTGCTGCGATTGCAAGCCATCAAACCGAAAGTGGCAAGCACGCACAAAGGAGCGATCGTGACCGAAAGAAGCGTTTCTGCTGCAACGTCGGACGACAGCATGAAGCCGACGAACCAGGCAAAGCAAAAGCTCAGCGGCAGTGCAATGTGCGTGACGGTCAAGTTCTTGCGCCACATCCAGATTGCCCAGAATGCAAACGGCCAGACCGGGCACAAATACCAAATGAAATGTTTGATGAACCACAGGATTTCCTGCGGGTCAAAGAACCCGACGATTTGAATCTGGCGTTGCGCCCACAGATTGAAGTAGTCGCCTGCGACGACCCCCGCAAGAAGATAGGACACCAACGGCCACAGGCCGAAAGTGACAAAGGCAACTGCGATCGTGGTGAAAATCTTTCGACTCGTGTCGCCGATGCCGCGCACCAGGATATGGGACATCAGACAGCCGACCAAAACGGTGGCGCCGACGAGAAGATTGGAGCAAAGGATGCTGGCGCCGCAAGCAAAACCTGCGAGCGCAGAACCCCAGTAAGGACGGGTAAGAGCCCAGCAGCAGCCGAAGAAGGCAGCGCAGGAAAAGGCGAGTTCGGCCGTTTCAAAAACGGCTTCATGCTGTTTGACGACGATGCCGAAAATCGAAATGAAAAAGAGTGTGGCGGCATCGGCCATCAGGCGGCCGAAGTCCCGATATTGTGCTTGACGGGCAAATGCTTGTTCAACGGGCTGAGCCTCATGGCGGCGAGCCAAAAACCAGGTTCCGTACCAGATGCAGGACGTACTGATGGCAAACCACAGAATGGACGACAGGCGCATGGCCCGCAGTTCGCCCACAAGCCCGCCGAAAAGGGTGGTGAAGATGGCACCGATCCACCCCGGCAAAGGGCCTTGTTCGGTGATGATTTCTCCGGAGGCAAAGGGAAAGAGCCAGCTTGCAGGGTCCGTGAAATCGATGGATACAACTTCGGCGAGCAGCCGACTTTCGGCGGAAGACCATAAGTCGCGGCCGAAAAGCCCCGAGAGAACAAAGATTGTCAAAAGGGCAAGCAAAAGAAACCGCGGCATCTTGTGTGCGGCTTCTTGCGTGACATTCAGGGGCGTTGGCTTAAGGTCGAGCATCCGTGGGACCGTTGAGACTTGAATTAACTTATTTTATCGATCCGGGGTGTCTTCGTGAAAAATACCGGATACAACACAAAAAAGCCCCGAACGAAGCGGGGCTTTTTTGATTCCAAGCTTGATCGTTCTTCGCAGAACCGGAATCGAGTTTTGATCGATTCCGGAACGATTCGCCGAAGAATTACTTGGCGCTCTTGGTGACGTGAGCGTACTTGGCGCGGAACTTTTCCACACGGCCGGCTTCGACGATGCGGGTCTGAGCGCCGGTGTAGAAGGGGTGGCTTTCCGAGCTGGTATCAAGCTTGAAGAGCGGGTAGGTCACGCCGTCGATTTCAACGGTTTCCTTGGTCTGCACAGCAGAGGAGATGATGAAGGTCTTGTTGATCGAGAGGTCAACGAAGGCGACGGGACGATACTCGGGGTGAATATTGGGTTTCATTTAAATAAATTCCGAAAATGATTTTGTCGGCCGCCCTGCGGGCCTTGCGCAGCCGCCTCTATAGGAGAGGTCTTACGCCGGGCATGCACGCCACGTACCAAACGGAAAGGACGCGATTATCCGCGATTTTTTTAAGAAAATCAAGTGTGTCGGCATAAGTCATCGACCTAAGAAAACAGAATCCGCTTCTGAACTCGTTTTGTCAGAAGCGGATTTCTGAGTGCCTCGGTAGCAAGAGAATTATCTGCCGCCGCGCATCATGTCGAAGAATTCGGCGTTGCTCTTCGTGTTGCGGATTTTTTCGAGCAGGAATTCCATGGCTTCGATTTCGTCCATATCAAAGAGGAGCTTGCGCAGAATCCAGATCTTCTGAAGATTGTCCGGAGGAATCAGCAAATCTTCGCGTCGTGTGCCGGAGCGATTGATGTTGATGGCCGGGTAGACGCGTTTTTCAGCCAGACGGCGTTCCATCACAATTTCGGAGTTGCCGGTGCCCTTGAATTCTTCAAAGATTACTTCGTCCATGCGGCTGCCGGTGTCGACGAGTGCCGTGCCGAGAATGGTGAGCGAGCCGCCTTCTTCCACATTGCGGGCTGCGCCGAAGAAGCGCTTCGGACGCTGCAGGGCGTTGGCGTCCACGCCGCCCGTGAGCACCTTGCCGGAACTCGGCACCACAGTGTTGTAGGCGCGGGCCAGACGCGTGATCGAGTCGAGCAGAATCACCACGTCTTTTTTGCTTTCGACGAGACGCTTGGCTTTTTCAATCACCATTTCAGCCACCTGCACGTGGCGCGTGGCGGGTTCGTCGAATGTGGAGGCAATGACTTCACCCTTGACCGAGCGCTGCATTTCCGTCACTTCTTCGGGTCGCTCGTCAATGAGAAGCACCATCAAAACGCAATCGGGGTGATTGGCGGTGATGGCGTGCGCAATGGACTGCATCAGAATCGTCTTACCTGTCTTGGGGCTGGCGACGATCAGGCCGCGCTGACCTTTGCCGATCGGAGCGATGATGTCAATCAGTCGTCCCGTTACGTTTTCTTCGCCGCGCATATTGCGTTCCAGACGCAACGGCTCGGTCGGGAAAAGCGGCGTGAGATTTTCAAAGAGCATGCGGTGCTTGAGCTGTTCGGGCGGAAGGCCGTTCACCGTATCGACTTTGACGAGTGCAAAGTAGCGTTCGTTGTCTTTGGGGGTACGGACTTCGCCTTCGATCGAGTCGCCGGTGTGCAAGTTGAAGCGGCGGATCTGCGAGGGCGAAATATAGATGTCGTCGGTGCTCGCAAGGTAGCTCGTGTCGGGGCTGCGCAAAAAGCCGAAACCATCGGGCAAAACTTCGAGCGTGCCGTCGCCGAAAATCTGTTCGCCCTGTTTGGCACGCTTTTTGAGAATTGCGAACATGAGTTCCTGCTTGCGCATGCGCTGCGCATTGTCGATCTCAAGTTCGGTAGCCATCTGAAGCAGCTGGCTGATGTGCAGTGTTTTGAGCTCAGAGAGATGCATTTTGAAGTGAATGTTCAAATAGTTTGACTGCGCACATGCAGACGCGCGCAGACAAACGCTCTTGCGGACAAGAGCCGGTTTGTAAGTTGGTTGAAAAAAGAACGGAAAAGGCGCCGGATGATCGGCAGCTTTGCGCCCGATGCGCCGCCAAAGGCGGAGGGCAAAGAGAATTGCGGCCGGGCGGCAACGGAAAGCCGCCCGAGACGGGCCGCAGTTTACAGCATTTGCGGGTTAAAGGTACTGCTCGATGAAGGACATCAGCTCGCTCTTACCCATGGCGCCGGTGTGCTGACCGACGACTTCGCCGTTCTTGTAGACGAGCACCGTCGGGATGCCGCGAATGTTGTTTTCGGTGGCGATGGCGGAATTTTCGTCCACGTTGTACTTGGCGATCACGGCGCGGCCGTTGAACTGTTCGGCAGCAGCGTCAAGCGACGGGGCGAGCATGCGGCAGGGGCCGCACCAGGGGGCCCAGAAGTCGACGAAGACGGGCTTGTCGGTCACGTTCTTCACGGTGTCCTGAAAGTTGGCATCGGTCGCGGTGAGGATGAATTCGCTCATGATTTTCTCTGATAATGAATTAAACGCTCAGCGTCAGTCTGCGAAATATTCAACACGGGCACCGGGGCTGCTTGTGCCCGGAATCGGTCGGTGATGCGCTGCAATCAAGGACTGCGGCGAAATACGGTGAGGTGAAATGCCTCGGTCTGAGCCGACCGAATCGGAAGCTTCGCAAACTGGCAGGCGAAACAAAACGGAAAAACGGGCCGTCGCCCTTGTGGGGCGCGGATGGCCGCACGGCAAACACAATGTCTGCAGTCGGCGCGGATAGCCTCTGGAGGAACTCGGGGCTCCAGCAGTGGCCATCCTTGTTCGTGGGCAATATATCAAAAATTGACGGCAACCGTGACGCTCATTTTTTTGAGAGTAACGGTAAAAAAGGAAAAAACTATCGTTATGGACGGTGGAGTCAATAATTTGATCGGACCAGTTATCCGATCTCAACTGTCTGAGACGCTTCTTTGGGAAAAACGAACATAACACATAAAATCTAGCGAAATTTGCAAAAATCTAGTGATCGATATGTTGGATTGATTGGAAGAGTTGCGCAAATCCGTTGTGCCGATGGTACGCAATTCTGTGGTGTGTTCGTTTCGCGGAGACTTCCAACCGACTACAATGAAGCAATTTGTGCGGCACGGCACAGGCTGCGTCGCGGGACAAAAAATAGGGAGACAAAAATGGCAATCCGACACTTTCTGAAGCTCGCAGATTTCACTAAAGACGAACTCAACACGATGTTGCGCCGCGCAGCGGAAATCAAAGCGCTGCAAAAGGCAGGTACGCCATACGCTCCCTTCGGCGGCAAGGTGTTGGTGATGATCTTTGAAAAGGCCAGCACTCGCACGCGCGTCTCCTTTGAGTCCGGTTTTTATCAGCTGGGCGGCAACGTGATTCATCTCTCAAGCCAAGGCTCACAACTCGGCCGCTCAGAATCCATTGAAGACACTGCGCGCGTGGTAAGCCGCATGTGTGACCTGGTCATGATCCGCACCTTCGGGCAGGATCGTCTGGAAGCCTTTGCCAAGAACAGTTGCGTGCCGGTGATCAACGGTCTTACCAATGAATACCATCCCGTGCAGATCATGACCGATATTCTCACCTTCATGGAGCACAAGGGTTCCATCGAAGGCCGTACGGTCTGCTGGGTGGGCGACGCCAACAACATGAGCTACTCGTGGCTGGAAGCGGCCAAGATTCTGGGCTTTCACATCAATCTGGCGATTCCCGAAGGTTATCCGCTCGATCTTTCGCTGATCCCGGAAGGAGACGACTACTACACCGTTTACCGTGATCCGATCGAAGCTGCCAAGGGCGCCGATCTGGTGACAACCGACGTCTGGACCTCCATGGGCTTTGAAGAAGAAAACGAAAAGCGCCGTCGCGACTTTGCCAACTATCAGGTCAACAGCGCCGTGATGGAGGCTGCCAACCCCGGTGCGCTCTTCATGCACTGCCTGCCCGCGCATCGCGGCGAAGAGGTGACGGCCGAGGTGATCGACGGCCCGCAGTCCGTTGTGTGGGACGAAGCGGAAAATCGCCTGCATGCTCAAAAAGGCATCATGGAATTCTGCCTTAACGCTTCGAGCAAAGCCTGATGGGCAATAACCGTAAACCGACCGCTCGCTTTCAGGAAGGTTCCGGTGCATCGTTAGGTGCGCCGGAACTTGTTCGCTTGTCCAAACGCATGAGCGAACTGGGGCTCGCAAGTCGCCGCGAGGCGGACGCCTTCATCGAAAAGGGCTGGGTGCTGGTCGACGGCAAGGTGGCGCAGTTGGGGCAAAAGGTAGGGCCCGGAGCGCGCATCGAACTCAAGGCGCAGGCCAGCTACAGCCAAAAGCAGCAGGTGACGGTGCTTCTCAACAAACCTGTCGGTTACGTGAGCGGACAGGCTGAAGACGGCTACAAACCCGCCAAGACTTTGATCACGCCGGAAAATCGCTGGGCCGGTGACGATTCGACGCTTCGCTGGAGCAGCGCCCAATTGAGAAGCCTGGTTCCCGCAGGGCGTCTGGACATCGATTCCGTGGGACTTCTCGTGCTTACGCAGGACGGACGCGTTGCCAAGGCCATCATCGGCGAAAACAGCACGATCGAAAAAGAGTACATCGTGCGCGTTGCCGATGCTCAGTCCGGTCAAGCACCGAAGTTTGCGGCGCAAACGTTGGCGCTTCTTCGTCACGGTTTAGCTCTTGACGGTAAAGCGCTGTTGCCTGCTCAAGTTGAAGTTTTAAACGACGATGAGCTTCGTTTTGTTCTAAAAGAAGGCAAGAAACGCCAGATTCGCCGTATGTGTGCTGCCGTCGGCTTTAAAGTGCTGCGTCTAAAGCGCGTACGCGTGGGTCGTGTACGCCTGGGGGCTTTGCCGCCCGGCAAATGGCGTTATCTCAAAGACAACGAACGCTTCTGATTTCTAACATTCGCATTCTGCTCGTATGTTCGCGCCGGAATTCAATCCCATCGCTTTTTCGATCGGACCCCTTGCCGTGCACTGGTACGGTCTGATGTATCTCTTAGGATTTGCCTTCTTCTGGGCGTTGGGACGGTTGCGCGCGAAGGATCCGTGGCGTCAGATGACCGCCAACGATGTGGAAGACATTCTCTTTTACGGCGTGCTCGGGGTCATTCTCGGCGGACGTTTGGGTTTTTGTTTTTTCTACCAGCCTGAGTGGTACCTGTCGCATCCTTTGGATATCTTCAAGGTGTGGCAGGGCGGTATGAGCGCGCACGGCGGCATCATCGGTTCCATCCTGGCGATCTGTGCGTTTGCCCGCATTAAGGGGAAAACGTTTCTTGATGTGGCCGATTTTGTGGCGCCGCTTGTGCCGCTGGGATTGATGTTCGGGCGCATCGGCAACTTCATCAACGGGGAGCTGTGGGGCAGGGCGGCAGGGGCCGATGTTCCTTGGGCGATGATTTTCAAGAACTCCGGCACACTGGTGCCAAGACACCCCTCGCAGCTCTATGAGGCTTTCCTGGAAGGGGCGCTTCTTTTCACCGTGCTGTGGTGGTTTTCCAGCAAGCCGCGCGTGGCCGGCGCCGTTGGCTCGCTCTTTTGCATGGGCTACGGTCTGGTACGTTTCATCGTGGAATATTTCCGCGAACCCGACAGCTATCTCGGACTGGGACTTTTCGGCCTTTCCAGAGGCCAATGGCTGAGTCTCCCTGTTTTCTTGCTTGGACTTGTTGTTTGGATTTGGGTGCACCGCCGCAAGAGTGCCGAAAATTGATTTGTCAGAGCAGGTGCGCAAGGAAAAGCCCGCAGATGTTCGTACGCAATTCCAAAAAGAGAGACTTCAAGTCGTCAGAGATCGAGGCAAAGTCAATTGTGAGTGTGCTTTTGTAATGTCGACGTCCGAATTCCTGCGCCAGTGTGCGCTTGCCGACTTGTTGGGCTCCTTCGATCAACAATACGGTTTGCCGGTTGCTTCTCTTCTTCCAGGCGAGAAGTTTTTGCGTGGCTTTTCGCTCAAACATATGTAGATCAAGAAAAGACGGACGAGATCTGCACGTTTTGCGGATGTGAAACAGCCTCTTTTTGCACGTTTCTCAAATAAGCTACGAAAAACATGCCTCGATAGAGGTATATCAAGCAATGCGCAAATCGCCGCTTGCCGCCCCAACAAGCGAAGCAAACACGATGGCGGCGGTTTCCGTGCGCAACACGCGAGGTCCAATCAGGGCACACTGCCAGCCTTTTTCGCAGGCCAGCGCAATCTCGGCATCATCGAAGCCTCCTTCCGGACCTACGGCAAACGTACAGGAAGTAAGGCCCGAAAGTTTCGGAGCGGATGCCGCGCCCGGTGCCAGGATAAAGCGCGCTTCATCCTCCAGTTCCAGAGCCTGAGCCAGAGGCATAAAAGAAATACTAGGTACGACGGCGCGTCCGCATTGCTCGGCGGCGGAGGAGGCAATGTCGGTGCATTTGGCCAGACGCTTTGCCGCTCGTTCGGCAGTGAGTTTCGTGACCGAGCGGGCAGTCGGCACCAAAACGATTTCCGAGATGCCGGTTTCAACGGCCTTTTCAATGATCCAGTCCGTTTTTTCGGGGCTGACCAGAGATTGAACAAGGCGCATGCGAACCGGACTTTCGACGGTTGATTGAGTGAGGCTCTCAATCACAATAAAACCGTCTTTGCCTTCAAATGCGATGGGGCCCGAGGCCTCCATGCCTTTTCCGTCGAAAAGTGTGGCCGTCTCGCCCGCCTTCATGCGCAGTACGCGGCCGGCGTGGTGCCGAGCTTTCTCCGGCAACACGCATTTTTCATGAAGAACGAAGGTTGCATCGGGGCAGTAGAAACGAGGCATAAGAAAGAAACAAAATGGTTTGATTGAAGAGGTATGGCGAATTGTAGAAAAGCATATGAGGGCACGGCAAAGAGAATCAGGGGCGGAGGAAATTGAAAACTTCGGCTACGTCTGCACGCATGGTAAAATCGGGCCACTTCAACAAACAGCTCCGAGATGCTTCCCGGAGCGCTTTCATTCGCATTTTTTTATCCGATATAAAAATGACCGAAACAGTCTCCGCCAAGACGATGGCCGCCGCTGTCCGCGCCCTTTCCATGGATGCGGTTGAACGCGCCAAGTCCGGCCACCCCGGCATGCCCATGGGCATGGCCGACATCGCCGTGACGCTGTTCACGCGACATCTGCGTCACAATCCGGCTGATCCCAAGTGGCCTGCACGCGACCGCTTCATTCTTTCCAACGGTCACGGCTCCATGTTGCAGTACTCGATGCTGCATTTGACGGGCTATGACGTTTCCATCGAAGACATCAAGAATTTCCGCCAGCTCGGGAGCAAGACGCCGGGCCACCCCGAAGTCGGCATTACGCCGGGGGTGGAAACCACGACCGGTCCGCTCGGTCAGGGCATTGCCAACGCCGTCGGCATGGCGCTTGCCGAAAAGATGCTCGCCGCGGAATTCAACCGCGACGGATTTGAAATTGTCAACAACCGCACCTATTGCTTCCTTGGCGACGGCTGCATGATGGAAGGCATCAGCCACGAAGTCTGTTCGCTTGCCGGCGTCTGGGGACTCAACAAGCTCATTGCAATATACGACGACAACGGCATCAGTATTGACGGTGACATCAAGGGGTGGTACGGCGACGACGTACGCGGCCGCTTTGAAGCATACCGTTGGAATGTGATCGGTCCGATTGACGGCCATGACGCCGAAGCAGTGGATGTTGCTCTGACGCAGGCCGAAGCCGAAACCGCCAAGCCCACGCTGATCATCTGCCGCACCGTCATCGGTCAGGGCAGTCCTAATCGCGCCGGCACGGCCAAGGCTCACGGCGAAGCGCTCGGGGGCGACGAAATCGCGGCCACCCGCGCCAACATCGGCTGGAACTATCCTCCCTTTGAAGTGCCGCAGGAAATTTATGCGGCCATGGATGCCCGCGAAGCCGGCCGCCGCATGCAGGGCGAATGGGAAGCACTCTTTGTCAAGTACGAAGAGGCTTATCCGGAACTGGCCTCCGAATTCAAGCGCCGTCTCGCCGGCGATCTGCCCGCAGGCTTTGACGAAGCGGTGATGAACGCGCTTTGTGCTGCGGCTTCCGCAGCCGAAACGGTGGCCACCCGCAAAGCAAGCCAGAAGGCGCTCAACGCTCTTGCACCGACGCTGCCCGAATTGTTGGGCGGCTCGGCCGATCTGACCGGTTCCAATCTCACCAACTGGACCGGTGTTGAGCGTCTGACGCACGACAATATGCGCGGTCGCCACATCAGCTACGGCGTTCGCGAGTTCGGCATGAGCGCCATCCAAAACGGCATTGCGCTTTATGGCGGCTTCATTCCCTACAGCGGCACGTTCCTCACATTCTCGGACTACGCCCGCAACGCCATCCGCATGGCCGCACTGATGAAGCTTCGTTCGATCTTCGTCTACACGCACGATTCGATCGGCTTGGGCGAAGACGGTCCGACACATCAGTCGATCGAACATGTTTCGAGCTTGCGTCTCATTCCGAATCTCGACGTGTGGCGTCCTGCCGATACGGTCGAAAGCGTGGTGGCTTGGTCGGCAGCGCTTGAGCGCCGCGACGGCCCGGCGGCTTTGATCTTCACGCGCCAGAACTGTGCTTTTGTCGAACGCGACGAAGTGGATGCCGACGCCATCGCCAACGCCTGCAAGGGCAAGACGGCAACGGTCAAAAGCGCGGAACACAAGGAAAAGTCTGAGAAAGCGCCCGCGCTCTACGACCTGACCTCCCTCCAACGCGACGCCAACCGCGTTCTCGGCTACACCTCTCAGCAGGCCCTCGACTATCTCCAAGCGCTCTATGAAAAGAAGCTCTGTACCTACCCGCGCACCGACAGCCGCTTCCTGACCGACGATATGGAGGGCAGCGTCCCCGGCCTTGTCGCCGCCGCTGCCGCTGTCTGCGGCATGGAGAAGCCGCCGACCATCTGCGCCAAGCAGGTATGCAGCAGTAAAAAAGTCACCGATCACCACGCCATTGTTCCCACCATCAGCGCGGAAAAGGTAGATATAGCCTCTCTGCCGCTGGGCGAACGCGAGGTGCTGAAGCTGGCGGCAAGGGGCTTGCTTCGTGCGGTGGATGAACCACATCGCTACGCAGAAACGGTCATTACGGTGGACTGTGCCGGTCAGAGCTTCACCGCCAAGGGCAAAACCGTCCTTGCTCCCGGCTGGAAGCGCTATGAGCAGGAGCAGACGGAGGCAGCGCCCGCGCTGCCGGTAGTGACGGAGCAACAGACGCTTTCCGTATCTGCCGCGTCGGTCAAGACCGGAAAAACCACGCCGCCCAAGCATTTCACCGAGGATACGCTGCTGGCTGCGATGGAGAACGCGGGCAAGGAGGATATGCCAGATGATGCCGAGCGCAAGGGCATTGGCACCCCGGCGACCCGTTCCGGTATCATTGAA
>ENA-OPXB01000644-OPXB01000644.1-human-gut-metagenome-genome-assembly--contig:-NODE-644-length-24569-cov-2.226483_pt1 | contig 24569 bp, 21 predicted proteins | sample MGYA00241516_ERZ502024 | MGnify/ENA primary metagenome ERZ502024 (study PRJEB25962, sample SAMEA2041926) | human gut metagenome | biome: human gut; feature: human-associated habitat; material: faeces...
GATATGGTATTTGTCTTAAATGTGAAATGTGTGGGTGTCAATGCCCTTTATCGGGCTTTCTCCATTTCTACTGTTAAGTTAAAATAAGGTACATTGACAGTAAACCAAGTGTCAATGCCCTTTATCGGGCTTTCTCCATTTCTACTTAGATGGATGAACGTAATATGGGTATACAATACGTTGTGTCAATGCCCTTTATCGGGCTTTCTCCATTTCTACGGAATTGTAAAGAATGCCGTTACAGTGAATTATACGAGTGTCAATGCCCTTTATCGGGCTTTCTCCATTTCTACGCTCCCCTCTGGGAACGCCCTAAAATGAAGCATTTGCAGACTCGATTTTGCAGGTAATTGTCTGACAACATCAAAATCTGCTTATTTTTTGCCATTTTTATGTCTCTTTACACTTTGTTCATATTTTTTTGTCATATATAGACTAAAATTTCCGAAATGGATTTATGAATTTATTTTAACACTTTTTGACAAAAAAGTATAGCAATTTTCTGAACACTATAACCATCCTTGTAACAGTTCATCCATAAAAAGACAGCCTTTCGACTGCCTTTTTATATTGAAATATGTCTTCATATTATAAATGTTTTTACACTTGCAATCATATATCTTTTAAATATACTTCAAAGTACACTTTACCCCTTGTAATAATATATTCTCAATGTTGTTAAACCTCATACTCTCATCAATATCAATACCATATTCTTTCAGTTTATTAAATGCAACTTCCTCATCTGTTGAAAGGTTCTTTTCACTGGCATGATTTACACGATTCCTTATAAGTTTTACTGCAAGATAATATTTCATAATATCAATGAGTTTTTCTGAATTTTCTATTTTTACAGTTCCATCTATCAGATTTTCAATACCTTTAACCTTTTTCCTGTATGTTTTTATATCTTCCTCAGTTAATTCATTTTTAACTTTCTTTTTATAAATAATCATATATAATTCATCTTTATTTGTCCCCGATGATAATGAATTCATAAACTTAGACAATTTTGTCTCTCGTATTTCCTCTTCCGCACCATCTTTTAATTTAATTTTAGGCTTATTGCAATTATGACTGGCATACATATCTACAATCTCTTTAAAATTTTGTAATGCTAATTTTATACTCTCATCTGTTTCTCTGCCAATTCTGTTATTTAACTCATTTGCAAATTGTTTTTCTGCTTTGTTATCAACAGAGTCTTCCCACACTTCCAATATTATCCTTCTTATTTTATCAAAAAATGTTTCAGGTTCCTCCTTCTGTGCCTCGCTCCAGTCATACAGATTTGTATAAAATGCCGTAGTATATTTTGAACTTTCATTTTTCTTACTCTCAACCTTGTTTATGTCTACTACTTCTTTTGCTATAAAACCTTTTCTAAAATAATATTCCGGCATTTTTTCAGTATAAATTGTAAGAGCCTGCTGCAACATTCTGTTATCAATACACCAGTGAATTAACTGCGGATAATCAAATTCACTATTATTAAAATACATTTTTTCTCTAATCAACGGCAACAGGCTTATAAAAATCTGGGTATAAAAATCACCCTCTTTTTCAGCCTTTGATATTTGTTTGTCATTTTTATACTTTTCTTCTAACTGGTTTATGCCATCCTGTACATTTTTCATTACTACATCTAACTCTTTTAATGAGCATAAGCTAATTGTATCAGAAAACTGTATAATCGTATCAATCACTTTTGAGATCTCATTTAACAGTTCATTCTTCTCCATATTTTCTTTTTCATTCTGATAAACTATTTTCAGCTGACTGGCATTGCCTGTATTTACAAACTCACTCACACCATTTATCAGATTATACATACCATAAATATAATCTATTTCAAATATCTCACCATTAAATTTGTCATCCTCTTTTTTATTTCTATTAAACTTACTATATACTATCTTCTTTAATTTAATATCATAAAATTCCATATATCGTATGATAGATGTCATTAAGAAACTTACATCCCTTAAACCACTTGTATAATCAAGATATATCGACAAATTCTTCTGATAATTTTCATCATGTAAGATTTTAGCAATCTGATTATATATGTATATTGCCTTATCACCTTTTATTTCTTCATCATCTGGAGCAGCATCAGGATTAAAATCATAATAGACAGGTTCAAATTTAAGTTTTTCTGCATACTCATCTCCATATTTTTTCCTACACTTTTCTCTTACAAAATTTTTATAGTTTTTAAACTCTGTCGTTTTCTTCTCCTCATTACTGACCTGAACAATCTCCTTTTCATATACATCCTTTGAAACTATACAGATAATTTTACTTATATCATGACCAGCCTTATGTGCACAGTCTAACAAACATAATGTCGGAGCATCACTTGTCTGAATTCCTGAAAATTCATCATCCTTATATTTATATTTGCCCTCTTTATTTCCGGGTTTATAATCACTCAAAAAAATCAGCATCATTGCATCTTCATTTCCATTTACATTTGTGTCCATAGCTATTTCCTCCTTAAAAATCAATACTCAAGGCATTTATAAAACTGTAATATACAAATTTACTTTGCAGCCATCCTAATCAATACTCCCTAAACTGTACAAATTCAAACAATGACACTCTACTTGTAACATCTCCTGCTACCATCTCTGAGGTATGCCTTTCGCTGCAAACCGCCACTGTTTTTATCCCTCTCGCTTTCAACTCTTTTATTACCTGATACGAAAATGTAAATTCACCCTGACATAACACACACTTTGGTTTCTTCTCCATAATCTTCTTTACATAATCCATTGCAAATCTTTTGACTTCTTCTGAAGACATCTTGCTGTCTATGTCCGGAAATCCAATATCTACTATCTCTCCATATTCCTCTGCTGCCTTTCTCTGACTTTCACTCCACTTATCACTTGGATGATTTGTTAAATTAATAAACATTTTTACACTCCTTTTTAATTTCAATCTTTGAACTTTTACAAATATACTCCCCTTGCAAAATACCATACTATCATCTCAAGACCAAACACCCTTGCAAAATATTATGGCATTATCTTCAAATCAAGCACTTTTGCAAATCACTATGCCGCAATCTTCAATGCAAACTCTTCTGCAAAATACGGCATTGTAAATCTCAAATACTTAACCAGTTTCATTACGGCTTCATTTCTTGTCTTCTCTCCAATCACCTTGTTAACCGGCGTACCCGCCTTACATATATCATAACATACTTTTGAATAATTTCTCGTAAACATATAAAATTCTTTATTATCCGGCATCTGAATATAATAATCCAATTTTTTCATCTGTTTTGATTTTCTTGCAACAATAAAAATATTATTATGTAATTTAACTTTTTTCATATTATAAATACCCCCTTTAGATAATTAATTATTAGATCTCGTGTCTTAAACCAGGCTGTATTTTACTTTTTTCTGTTCTTAAATATTTTATTTAATTTTGCGTAACCCATATCCGATTTTCCTAATCCTCTACAGTACGGACAAGACATTTTCCCAACATCCGGATTCCATGAATATCTTCTTTTACATCTTGGACAAATCTTATACATAGGCATCATTGACATAGCACAACCTCCTTAATCAAAAACATATCTTTTCATAACATCTGCTGAATATTGTCTATAACCTCCTTCCTTTAGACAATATTCAGCCCAAAACAACTTAAAAAGTATGGCATCAACTAAAAAATCCTCCTATAAATCCTCCAACAGCTCCAATCACTCCTCCAACAACACTTCCTACGGCTCTGCCTATTCTTTCTCCTGTTTTTCCAAATATACCTCCTATTTCCCCGCCTATATCTCCGCCTACATCTACTCCTCTTGATGCTCCTTCCACAACCGAATCCATAATACTTTTTCTTGTTTCTTCTCCGTAATCGAGCAAATCATCGTTGTCTCTCCACATATTTTCATCTTCATTCGTATTATTAACATATACTGCTCTTTTTTCTGTCGGTGTTGCCTTGACTATATAATAAAGTAATTTTGACAAGTTGTATGGTCTGGACTGTTCTTCCCCTTCCTCTTTAAATCCAGCACTATAATATATCGGTTCAATATCAACTCCTGTTGCCTCTTTAATCCTGTTCTTTACTGATATGACCTTATTGTCCAAAAACTCTTTTAACTTATCCATCGGTTCATTTTTCTCGTAATCCCAGTATCTTCCTTTCATTGCTACATCTGCCTGATTTATTGCTACTAATATCCTGTTTTTCTTATCCTCACCCAAATTTGGTATAATAACACTATTTATAAGTTCATATGATGTTCCAAGGTCACGGGTTCCACCGTCTAAGATTACCAAAACTAAATCAATAAGTGCATCACCGTTTTCATCTACTTCTGCCAGTTTTTTAATTATATTTTTTGCGTGTCTGTTGTCTGCTTCTTTTCCATCACCTAAACCCGGAGTATCCCATAAAGTCAGATTATTAAGCTCATATTTTTCAATATCCATTGTCTCAGGATCAACGCCAACTCCCACCTTTGCAACTTCCATATCAAATAATGCATTAATAGTCGAACTCTTTCCACAGCCGGTGGCACCGGTAATCATAATATTGACCTTTTTGTCCTTTAGTCTCATAATATTTTTAAGTAACTTGCTTTTTTCTGCCTCATCTAAGTTTGCGTTTAAAACATCATTTTCCATTGTCTCATATATATTTTCTTTTTTCATATGCGTTTTCCTCCAATTTGTCTGCGTTTAATTTCTTCTTCCTGCAATGTTGTTTCATAATCCCGTCTTATGTTCCACTTATTTTACACACTATACATTAATTTAAGGTTATGCTACCAGATTCCTCCTTTCCCTTGGCATATTATCTACTATCAAATCTAAAAGACTTTCAATATTGTACCCTCTCTCTGCTGAATAAAAGACTGGTCTTTTTATACTTACTCCTGTTCCCTCCTTAACCCTGCTTACAACCGACTCAGTCTTATCTTTTAAAAATGAAAGCAGCTTTTCATCAGGTCTATTTTTCTCTTCATCCCAGTGTCTTCCCTTCATCGCCATATCTGCCTGATTTATTGCTACTAAAATCCTGTCTTTCTGAAAGTTTGGCACAATCACCTCATTTAACAGTTTGTATGTTGTCCCCATGTCTCTTCCGGTGCCATCTATAATCACTAAGACCAAATCTATCAAACCGTATTGTGTATTGTCCAGATAATAATCAGAATAGAGCATATCAATAAGTTTCTTAGAATAAATCCTGTCCCCTTCCTTACTGTCCCCAAGTCCCGGAGTATCCCAAAATCTAAGTTTTTCATTAAGCTTATATGAACTAATTTCCATTGTCTCAGGATCACAGCCGCGACCCACCTTTGAAATCTCCCGTTCAAACATTGCATTTAATGTAGACGATTTTCCTGCACCAGTCCCTCCTATAACCAAAACATCAAGTGGATTAAATCGTGCAATTTTTAAGTTTCTGTCAATATCATTTATTCTGTAAGTCTCATTCATACAACATTCCTCCATTCAATCTTTCAATATGTTATCCCCTGTTCATCAATATGCTGTATCATTGTCTGTTTTGTTTTTTTGCACACCTCCTTTTAAATACCATCTGTCATGATTTAATCTGTCTAATAATTCAAGTTTTTTGCCTTTTACAAATCTGTCTACTTCCGCAAGATAACCTGACACTCTTCTAAGCCTGCGTATATTAGCACTTCCGCATTTAGGACAAACAGATGCAACACGGCCGACAAAACCACAGTCATTGCAATTGTCCATCGGAAAGTTTAATCCTATATAATTGCAGTCATTCTCATATGCAAACTCAATAATTTCCTGCACTGCCTCAATATTACCCTCCGGCATTTCTTCAAGTTCGATATAAGTTATTGAACCACCATTACATAAATGATGAAACCTACCTTCAAACTGAATTTTTTCCATAAAATCTGCCTCAACATTTACCGGAACATGAAACGAATTTGAATAATACCCTTTCTCAGCGACCTCCATACCCTTACCACTATGTTCAGCATCATATGCCGCAAAATTTCCTGAAACACTTTCTGCAGCAGATGCTAAAAGAGAAAAATTCATTTTTGTTTCTTTTGTGTAAATATCTGTCATCTCGCGCATGACATAAACAATATGAAACGCATCATCTAAATATCTCTCCATATCAGAAACTTTATTCCACTTTTTACCATAAATAATTGCAAGTGCATCCCACAAACCTATAAAACCAATAGATAATGTTCCATTACGAAATGCCAGAGCTGCATCCAAATGTTCTGAGTCCTTATATATCCTGCGTTTATACACCTCTGAAAAATCTGCTGATGCCAATAGTGTTTTGTATCTGTATAACAATGAATCTTTTGCATCATTCATAGCCTCTTTAACCAAACCAATAAAACGCTCAATATTTCCGACAGAATCATACGCAAGCTGAACCAGATTCAATGTAACACAAGCAACATTACCACGCTTTAACCCGCTTTTTTCTCCATAAATATTATCTACCACCCTTGTCCTGCATCCCATTATTCCTATTTTTTCAGGATCTGCCCCCTTGTTGCTCTCAGAATCACAGTTAAAATATGTAGGCACCATTCTTTTTGATGTAGACTTTAAAGCAGCCATATAAACATCGTGATTAACCGCACTTTTGGCAACATTAACATCCTTAGACATCTTAAACACCAGATTAGGAAAAACAAACGGATTGCCCTCCTCATCCCCCAATGAATATGCCTTCAACAATGCGAACGAAACCTTTCTTCCCTTTTCTGTCTTATCCAATCCAAAGTTAAAGGTTACATATGCCTTCTCGCATCCCTTTCTGCTATATACATTCAAATCAAAAAGTAACTCCCTCAACTCATCTGTCATGTCTGCTACTGTTTCATCCGATACATACTCAGCCATATCTGCGTCAAAATTTAAAAATCCAATTCCCCCTGCCTGAATATTTGTAAGTGCAATAATCTCACGATTAAGTTTTCTGACAGCCGCTTTAAATGTGTATTGTTTTTCTTCAAGCAGATCTTTCACATTAATCCCAATACAGTTATAAGATGTATCATAAAATTCCAGATCATGCATATGACAAAGTCTTTCCCTATGAAAACGTGCATACTTCTCAGGCACTACATCTGATAATATTCTGTTCTTTTCAAAGTCTTCCCCAGCCTTAACAACTTTACCTGAAGCATTCATTCTTGAGTTTGCTAAATCTCTTGTTTTGATTGATGTATTCATTGGCGTTTCCTCCATTTCATATAGTCTGATCCGATTAAGTTCCACGGCTTTTAGTTTATTTTGTATTTGATGAGTAACTACTGTCTATAAACAACTTATGCACTAAGCCTAAGATCCAAAAGTTCACATACCCCGTCACCCGTAAGATGATACATTTTTTGATTTTCAGAGCCGACATAGTGTATATCCACATTTCTTTTTTCCATAACAAAATTTCCGGTTTTAATATAATCGACAAGCTTGAAAACCTTTTCTGGTATCTGCCTGAAATCCCAGCCCGTATAAAGACAAATATCAAATCCTTTTTCTTTCAAACTGATAAGCAGCTTTTCTAATGCCTCCCACTGTTCCAACGGCTCACCACCTGAAATCGTAATGCGTTTGTTGTGACACCTACTTTCAACAAATGAAATAATTTCGTCTATGCTCATCAAACTGCCCTCTCCTCTTTTTTGAATATCCCTATTGTGACAACCCGGACAATTCATACTGCATCCCTGTAAAAAAAGCACACTTCTTATCCCAGGACCGTCATCACAACTGTTTTTCTTCCACCCCGCAACTTCTAAATATCTCATAAGCTTTACCCCCTATCATCATTTGATAATCTCAAGTCTTTATCCCTTTTATATATAGTCAAGCGGATATTGACAATCTACTCTACTGCTTGCTCACAGCACCCAAGGAAGATTGTAATGCGTATCGCTCAACTTGTAATACAGATTATAGTACGCATTGAATTACTTGTCAACACCTTTTTTAAAATTTTTTAAAAATTTTTTTCATTGATTTTTATTTATGTATGATATATAATGGTGACATGAAGTAAGCAACTTACGGCAGGGTAATAGTATCTGATTTAGAAACCATTAACTGTTTTTAAGGAGGTTGCTTATGACATATTTTGAAATTGCTAAAATCTTGACTGCTGATGGCTGGTGTTTCATTGGGACAGTTGGTTCACATTGTTGTTACCTAAAAAATGATACAGGATTTATCAGTATCCCTGATGATAGTCTCACCATTAGTGTAATCAAGGATATCGAAAGAAAAACAGGTTTATCTCTCCGGAGATAAACCTGTTTTTCTTTCTTAGTCTATATCATTGTAAACTGCTTTCCAAAAATATCACTCACTCTTTCAGCTCGTCTATTTTTCATTATCCTTTTCAAGTTCATATTTTAATCCCTCAGCAAGGGCTGCCGAATAATTTATTTTCTTTCTTTTAGCAAGAATATCAAGCCACTGCGGTATAGTAACATTTTTCTTGACATACACTTTCTTTGAAATATTTCTATAATATGGAAGCCATATATGAATATATATTACATTTGTTTCTGATTCTGTAGGCTTTGGTAGTTCTTTTTTTTCCTCAATACAATATAATATCCTTGCAGCTAAACTCTCTCTGGCACTTTCCAGTAATTCTTTTTTTGTTGGTTTTTCAATTAATAAGATTGTATCTGAAAAATCTACAAATCGTAACTGATAATACCCATCAACAAACTCTATCTTTGCCGGATAAACATAATTTTCTTTCATTCTAATCCTCATTTCTATGCATATAAACAAATCCTATATGCCAATTTATAACTTCTATTTGCATAATATATGCCCATCACAATATATTTTCAAGTATAAACTCAAGCACTAATACAAGCTTACCCGTCTACATCAATTCCCAGTTCCCTTTTCAACTGATTAACAAGTGCCGCCGAATAACTTAACTTCTTTTCCTTAGCATCCATATCAAGATTGCTTGGTATAGTTACATTCTTTTTGACATATATTTCTTTGACTAAATTTCTATAATATGGAAGCCATACATGAATATATATCACATCTGTTTCTGATTCGTCCGGTTCAGGTAACTCTTTTCCCGAATTTTCATAATCAAATATCACCAATGCAAGCCCTCTCTGAGCCTCAACAATAGCATCCTCTTTTGTCGATTCTTCTGCCAAGATCATATTAGGAAAATCTATAAAATGCACTTGATGCTTTCCATCAATAAAATCTATTCTTGCTGGATAAAAATAATTTTCTTTCATCTCATCACCTCATCTTCTTTTAATACGGATTATAATGCGTATTAAAATTTTTGTCAAGACTGTCTTTTTATTTCGAGCAAACAAAAAAGAACGGAGTATTTTCCGTTCTTTATATGCGTAGTAAATATTTTGCTTATATTGTGAAGATGTGAAATTGTAATGCCCTTTAACGGGCTTACTCCATTTCTACGCTCCCCTCTGGGAACGCCTTGAAATAGGGCATTTGCATACTCGATTTTGCAAGTAATTGTCTGACAACTGACCGAGCTGAAAGCGAGGGATGCTTCTTGAACAACAGTTCAAGAAGACTCCTTTTATTTTTGCTGCTCATTATTTGCTATTTTTGTGTCTCTTTACACTTTGTTCATATTTTCTCGTCATATTTAGACCACGGTTGTAAAAATGGCTTTCATAAATTTATTCTAACACTTTTCTTACAAAAAGTATATGTTTTTTGCAATATATATTCTCATAATTATAAAATCTATTGCAAAAAATTTATTTACTATCATTTTGAAATAATATTACTATCCTCTTCAAGAAATCCAACAAAATAGCTAATCAGGCAGGATAACTCATTTATATTTAGTGCTTTATATACATCCCTTTGCTTTATATTTGCATGATTTGTCATATTTCTTTGTTCCTTTAATATTCCATAAATCAAAAAAACATCTTCCATATTTTTTCCAGTATAATAAATTTCTTTATCTTCAAAATATTGACAATATATCTTTGGCAAAATTTCTTTATAAATATATCTTGCAAAATTAGTTTGTTTTTGTCTATTATTTCCAAATAACTTATTAAACCAAACTTTTTTGTATATATCTATATTTTTTTTATTAACGCACAAAACTGCTTCTATAAAATTTTTGTTGGCTAAACAAGTATATGCTAATTTAGCATACATTCCTTTCTCTGCATCTAAATTAGTCTTTTTATCTTTTATACACTTTTGAACAAGTTCACTCAATGTATAATTTTTAGCTTTATTTGAATAATCAAAACCTGCTATATCTAAATACTTTTTATATCTCGTACTACATTTTCCAACATTTACATCCTGAAGAATATCCTTTATAACATTAAACAATTTTGGAACATTATTCTTTAGTGTTTCCATATTTTCACATGTTTTTACATATATACCCTTTTCATATTTTCCCCATTTGTCTTTAATTTCTTTAATATTATCATTATCAACTCCTAACTTACTAACACCTCTCTGATCTTTAAACTCATAGTCTTTACATATCACCTCGTAATATACCATTCCTCTTATTTTATTAAACGGCAACTCTTTCAAATATAAAATCAATACACTGTAATAATACTCATAACGACTATTTTCTGAACTTTTATCTCTAATAAATCTTTCTGTTGCTTTTGACATATTTATTAGCCCTGTTTTAAATAAATACTCCGGTATTTTTTCTGAGCAAAGCGTAATTGCCTGCTGTATATAATCTTTATCTACACACCATTTGATTACCCGTGGCAAATTATTTATTGCATCTTTATTACCATCAATATTCTCATACAAATACGCATATTGTTTGTTTATTATATCTATAACATAACTAAAGATTTTGGCATCAGCAAAATTACTATTTTTATATTTCTCCTTAAATTCATTTAAAATTGTATTAATTCCAAATTCACTGCCATCATTTTTCCCATAAAAAAGTTCCAAAATTGCACTTGAACGACAAAGCTGCAGTGCTTCAGAAATCTCTGATAATTTTTTTATGCATCCTTCAATATCCTCCCTCATTTGCCTAGTATCTTCATGATTGTCCTTTCGCCTTTCAAAATAATTTTTTAACGAAAAAATTCTTCCATAATTAGTAAATTCATTAACTGCTGCCACTAACTGTGCTGAAATATATGAAGATTTTGTATCACGAACTTTTTTTGTTTTTGAATCATCAAATATAGTACTATATACACTTTGCAACTTGATATTATTATATTGACTTTCCAACACATTCATAATTGATGTCAGCATAACCATTACATATCTGATTCCACCATTTGCATCGATATATACATTAATTTCTCTATTGTCAGATTGTTTTATAAGTTCATTCTGTACATCCATAATACATTGAACTAAATCTTTATCATCAGGTTCATCTGTAATATTTACTTCTATTATTTCCGGATTAGCCAAACCACATCCTTTTGCGGTATCATTTATTCTCTTTTTGAGATAACTTACTAATGTTACCTCCTTTTCGTCACTCATGTAATTAACAAATTGTTTCTGATCACTTGACATTTGTTCCTTTTCCGCAGGAATATCTATTTTTTCTCTTACTTTGTCACTTTCAATAAAAATTATTTTATCTAATTTACCTGGGCTATTTCTTAATTTTTTTATTAATAATTTTATAGGTGCTTCACTAGTTACAAATCCATCTGTCTGTAATTCACTCCCTTCCTTATCATCTAACTCATACTGTGACTTTCTAATGTTTGAAAATCTGGTTAAACTAATATTTGTAATCATTATATTTATTTGATTATTCATTTGATTATTCCTCTCATTTCACATTTTTAAATTATAATTTAAAAACATACTTACTTATCTGACTTTTCTGTCAGTACCCCAAAACTACATAACTTTAACAATAATGCCGAACTTTTATTCCAATCAAGGGTTGCAGCAGTCTTTTACTACTGTAACCCATCTAATTTATTCTGATCTACTTACAAAAATCATCTTCTTGTTTTCATATCTTAAAATACATTTAGAGTCAAGCGGCAATAATTCCGGCATATTTGCTTTATTAACTTCCTGACCGTCTATTTCTACTTTTTTTGTCCTGACCGTAACTATCTGATTATTAACACTAAACTGAATGTTACTTCCATCTTTATATTTCTTTACATAAGCCTCATATTCCTTATTTTCTTCAAATTGAACTTTTTTCTTTTTGTGTCGAATTTTATTTTTTGGGGAATTATCAGCTGAAACTACCTTACCAGCAGTTTCATCTGCTTTTTTTGTCATATATCTTTCTTTTCCTGTTTCTTCTCCCGTAAGTAATTCTATAGTAGGCAACGCTTTTCGCCCCTTATAATCAGCTAAATTCATATACTCAATATCAATATCCTTTTCCTCCAAAAATTCACTTTTCATCACAAAAAACGCTTTTACAGATGGCTGTTTTTCAATTACTATTCCCTTTTCTTTAATAGCTTTTTTATATTCATCTATATACTTGTCTATATTGTCAACTCTTTCAAAAGGATTATTAGTAAGCCCTGAATTTATATTATATGCTTTTTCATAATTTACCAAACAACAATTGATATTTTTTACTTTTATAACTCCACCGCCATATGCCTTTGCCTTTCCTACATTCATATAAGAATTTTCATTTAATCTTATTGACCATAAAAGCAATCCTAATTCATCATTTGTTAGATTTTGAAAACGCACCTTTCCACAAAATTTACTTCCGCTTTTTAATGGATAAATATTACTTCCAACATTTTCATTTCCATTTCCCTCTTTTATATTAACAAGTTCATTTTTCTGCTTATGGAGCCAATATTGCTTTTGACCTCTAAGCTCAAAATCATCTGTATTATATGTATTAGGCTTTTTGTCACCTTTTCCATTAATATACACATTAGCCTTTTGTTTTAAATAATCCATATAACTTGTTGGTTTTGATTCTGCCTGTATAACCTTTACCGCCTGTATATGTGTTATATCACTTTCAAGTAATGCATCCGAAAATGATACTTTTGATTTATAAGATTTCTCTCCTGTTGTTCCAAATAAAGATTTCGCATAATCGTACTTACCTTTATCTATTCTATATCCATCTTTAATTTTATGTCTATAAAACACTCTTAATCTTGGTGTAAATCCAAAATAAATATGAGAATCAATTCCACTTATGAAAAAAACCGGTCTCTCTTCTCCATCTTCTGGAATATTAAAAATTTTTTCACCACCTTTTTTCTGTTTGTCAGTGGTCTTTAATGTATTTTTTCGTCTATTAAAATCTATTTTAAAGTTCTTTATATCTTCGTTTGGTATTTCAACTTTATGTTTTTCTTTATCCTTCTCAGGAATAATGTATAATACCTTTTTTTTATTCATAAAACCTGTACCAACCAAAAAACCATTTTCTTTAAATTCTCCCGGTTCACCAATTTTATTAACTTTATTTCCACCTTTATCAACATTAAATGATATTTCTGTATAAAATGGTTTATATTGTTTATTTTGCCCATCCAACTCATAATATATTTTCTTTCCCCCATCATCTTCTTTGCAAGTCTTTTTCAATTTTGTATATTGCAAATACTGCTTATTTTCTTTAAAAAAAGGATAATCATCTATGTTTCTTAGTATATTATATTCATTTAATACATAATAACTCATATATACTTTTTGATCACCTTCATTTTTCACAAAATGTTCTATAGCAGGATATATTTCATAACTTCCATGATTATTCTTTATATAACCACCGCAAACATTTTTAAGCACGTTCATCTTTTTACCATTTCCTACATTAATCTGATCATTTCCTAATACCCCACCATAATAATCTTGTTCTGCTCCACTTGCCACATGGCGATACATAAGATTATAATCATCAATATCATCATCAAGACTTGAAAGTCCCAACACCTGGACATTATTCCTTATCAACCCTCTCATAGTACTGCCTGGGATAACAACTCTTCCAAGTTCGTCTCTTGTAAAATCCTCTTTTTCTTTATTCCCATCACTAATCAAAATAGGTGTCTGTGCCTCTATTGTATAGTAAATCACACCAGTGAGCAGCCCATCCTCTATTCGGTCATGCACTGCCATCTGCTCCTCTTTTATTTCTATGGTTTTCTTTGAGAAAGGAATAAAATTGTAAGGTATAGTCCTATACCTTTCTTTATGTTTATCATCACTTACCTGTCCATTATTACATGAACTGTTATTATTCTGTCCATGCCTATCAAATTTCTTATTATCTTCCATCAAGCTTCCTCCTATTGCATAACATCCAAAAGCCTTGTATATTCTACAAATGTCTGATTATCTGTATCTACATTCAGGTATTCTCTCACTACCACAATATCTCCTGTTTCTGCTTTAAATGTATTTGCTATTTCATATTTATGGTCTATATAATTGTATGCAGTATTTTGTTCTTCCTGAAAAACCATCACTTCCATTTCAGAAGATTCTGATTCATACATATGCATCTGTCCTGTCTTATTAAAGAAATATGCTTCCAAACACTCTTCCCAATTTATTTCTGCCAGACTACAGATTTTTCCAAAATATTTCTCACTGTAATAATAGATCAACGCATACTCATAATCCTGCACAAGCTTTTTTCCTTCTTCAAAAGAAACTTTTTTTAATCCAATTACGCTCATTTTACCCCACCTCCATTAAAGAATTCATAATATCTGACAATACATTATCCTGATCAGATACCTCAATATTTTCATTTCCTTTGTAAACTATGTCCGCCTCTAACAACTCACCTGTTTTTTTCATCCTTTCAACAGTTATCTTTGCATTAGTGATAAAACCTTTTCCTGTTGCATATCCATTTCCAATATTTATCATGCCTGCTGCCATATCTCTAAGTGCAAATAATAACAACGCAGCCGTTGTTCCGGCATTTTTATCATCTGCAATCTTAAATTCAAATTTCATTCTGCCTGCCACATTTTTTTCTCTAAATTTATGTCCATGAATAACCCCACCAGTGAATTTATCTATATGAATACGATTGCGTATTACTTCCGTTTGTTTATCACAATTAATCACCGTGTCGCTGCATATCAGGTTTCCTGCTTTTCCTTCGCCATCTCTTTCACCGCCATATCCAAAAGCTTTGTCGATCAGATCAGTTTTATCCAAATATTTTGCAATTTTCTTCATCTGAGCATGAAGTACACCTCTTATGGAACTTCCCGGAACTATATACTCACCATTACCATTCTTGATATTTTCACTATCTGGTGCATCTTCTCCAAATATATCCATTGCTATTCCTTTTATTTGTAAGGCTCCCTCTGTCTCACCTTCTAAATAAATTTTATAAGCATTTCCTATATTGTTTGATTTCGCAACTTTAGATAAATAATCTTCATATTCTATATCTGATAAAGAATCTTCCTTTCCCCATAATTCTCTATCTGACTGTTTCGTCATATCAAATGATATTTTTTTTAGTGATATAAGTCTGTTTCTTCCAGAGCCTGTACTTTTCTTTGCACCAAATACAATATTTCCACCGTTCATATCTGAAAATAATGTTTCAAATTCCATTATAATATCACTATCTTCTTTATCTATATACAAAAATATCTCAAATGAATATTCTGCTCCCTTTGAAATATATTCCATATCAAATTTTTGTCCACTATCAGATTTAGAATCACTTGATACAGCTCCTGACTTTTCATCTATTTTTACATGAGGTCTAATCTCAATTTTAACTGTTGGTATATCAAAGATTCCATCCGTAAATTTTAACCTACTTGAAAAATCATCATCAGCATCCAAACCGCCAAACAAATAATTAGTTTCATCTATACCGTACTTTTTAAGGAAATAACTTCTAAATGCCCCACAAATACCTGTTGCCTGAATATACGGTTTACCATCAACAGGATGTGTAAGCACTTCTTCCTTTCCACCTGTCGAACTGCCTATATGTAATGTACTGCAACATTTTGCTTTTACTTTATACTTTATAATCTGATCATACTTTAATCTCTCCATTATCTAATCCTCCTTCCCCTTCTTCTCATATTTTATAAGGTTAAGTAAATAGTTTATCTTTATAATTTCCTCATCCTTTTCCTCAATAAGTTCTGAAACGGATATCCCCATCACTTCTGATATTTCGTTTAAGCCCAAAACACTTTTCAATGGTGCTTTTAATATATATTGTATATAATTTGCAAAATCTTCTATACTCTTCTTTTCATTATGTATATTTTTATTTTTTTCCTTCTTTAATTCATTACTAAAATACATATCTATTGTTTCTATACATCTATCAGGATTATATTTATTTTTTTCTAATATCGACTGTACATTTCCAATCTGACTTCCTGCTAATCCTTTAGAATTTGTTCCGTCTAAAACTTTTTCTTTAATTTTTCTTTCAATCAGCATACGATAATAATTTGATGCTACTGTACTTAGTGTCTCATCATCGTCAGAATATTTTTCAATTTTATCAAAGCTCTTTTTACTTTCATCTATATCACATTTTTGTTTTATATTTAATTTCTGATAGCCATTCAAAAATAATATTCTTCCAAAACCTTCATTTTTTCTTATGCCAATACCACTGTTCATCAGATCAAACATCTTATCAATCTGAATCTCACCATCAAAACTCAGCCTAAAAACACTGCCCTGCTCATACATTGGAACTGATGGTGTTTTTGATCTGTATATACGGTTATAACCATTGACATTAACGATTGATGTAGACGCATAGTCTATTTTTAAATTTTTTATACCTAAATCCTGCTCTAGTGCACACAAAGCAAGTCCGCAAAATTCTCCATTTGTGTCTCTCATAGTTCCATGTGAAATCAGCATTAAATAACATTCATCTTTAACATTCTCCTTTACTGCATATTCTATAAACGGAATTTCATCCACGATCTCTGTTTTAAGAACACTGCATCTGCCAAGGCCCTGACTTCTGCCATTTCCTAAATAAATATTTCCCTGTAATATTCCCCTTACATCATCTAAAATTGTTTCATCATCAAATGCTATATATCCAGTAAATTCATATCCTGATTTAATACATTCATTTCTGAATATTCCCTGTTCTTTTTTAGCCCCGATCCTTATTCTCATGTCAGATTCTGTCTCAAGATTATAATAATAAATACAATTATTTTCAAAATAACAATATCTTCCTAAGCCTGCTCTTTTCTTTCCATCACTTATATCCCCATTTTCCAACACACTTTCAAGATTATTATCTCTAGGATCTTTATTTTCATAAAAACCTTTAGGAGAAGGTAACAATTCATGTTTAGCTGTTGTTAAATATGCATTTAAAAATCTAATTTTATTTGAAAAAAGCAACTTCTTTTCTACATTCTGAAATGTGTCTCTTTCTGACAATTTATTTATTACATACCCCCTGATAGTTATCCCGGGAATATGTTTTAACGATGTTGACTGCCCACTCTGACTTGTACTATTATCTGAAATTCTTAATGGTGATACATTCTCAATTATATACTTCAAATACTTACTCATTCAGACACCTCCTCAATAGAAAATTTTACCCTTCCAAAACCACGATTTCTTTTTGTTCCAATCCATTTTATTGTTTTTATTACATCTTTTATTAGTTGTTCCTGTTCCTGCTCACATACAATATCGCTATAAAAACTTACACCTTTATTAACACACCTAGCAATTCTAAGTGACCCTTTTTTTGCCACACCATCTTTTGAAATACTTGTAAATGTACGAAGGTTAGTCAAACATTCTTTTATAATCTCTGCAATGTCTGCCGTTTCGTTTTCCATTCTTGTAATTTCAGTTATCATTTTTTCTTTTACATATGGCGACATTTTGAAATCCGAAAAATATATTTGCTCCGTTTTATTATCATTTCCGCCCATTCCAAACATCTTTTCAATCTTATTTTTTGCTTCGCTATCTCCAATCCATTCGAGATACCGCTCTGTTTCTTCCCTCAATACGCCTTTAAATGTGCTTCCTTTATAATACGGGAAACCCTGTTCATCACATAAAACAGATGTATCTTCTGCCCCTGGAACACTCATTCCATTACCAAAAATAACATCTGAAATCAACTCCATTTTTATTCTCATAGCTGTCCTCTCTCCTCTATCAAAGTGAAATATATGTGTCCATAAGCTCTATCGCATCAAAAATCACACTATGCTTTTTCCCATCTAATTCTATATATGCCGGTATTTCAAGTTTGGCTCCTGTAAATAATTTTTCCTTATCCAAATTAAAATCTCTGTAAGTATAATCACTTATAAAATCATTCATTTTATAAAAATGCATATAATTTTTAACACTCGTCTCTCCCTGCTTTAACGCAGCTCTAAGTCCCTTAACTTTTCCTATACCGTAATCTTTTTCGCATTTTTGAATACTATTGATTGTATTTTTAAAGTTTTCGTATTTTTTATACTCATTTATTTTTTTCCACTTACTTTCATCTGATACTTTTATAACATACGGTCTTAGTTCAAGTTCTGTGCCATCACCTACTACATACTCTTTTCTTATTTCGGCTAATGAATCTTGTAACTCTCCAAATTCAACATGCCAATCCACAGAACTTATACCACTTCCATTATCCTCTGGTGAAATTTCAGCACCATACGCCTTTGCATTGCTGCATAACATTTCAGCAAGTTCATATGCTCTGAAAAATGGATATTTGCAATGAACGATGCATACTCCCGCACATGCTGTATATCCCTTTTTATCCTCTTTGTTTGTTTTTTTAGACAATTTTTCTATGAAAATCCTGGCACATTCGATGCCTATTCTTCCGTCTGTAACAAAGCATATATCATCACCTGCCGTGATAATATGACGAACCGGAAAATAATTTTCTATCAACTCCAATTCTTTACAAATTTCTTTATCTGATATTCGCTTTGCAACTTCATCTGCCATCTCTCTGTAAGAATCTTTAAAATCTTTATCTATACATCTACTAAAAGTATATAGCCTTTTTTTTGCCTCGTCCCACGAGGCATTTTTAAGTTCTTTATAAAGTGCTTCCACACGCTTTCCCATTCCATTACCATCAATATGAACAACTGCAATGAAATTTGAATCATTCTTTTTTCCGCCTAATTTTTCAAATTCATAGGCAGGCTTAAACTTATCAGGATAAAAACTTTTTGCTTCCTTATTTTCTATTTCTTTGACTTTTAATTTTTCTTCCGAATCAGTATCTACACATTTTGGCTTTAAAGTATTTGCGTCTGGCTGCTCTATTCCATAACTGCCTTGTTTAAAAGCTGATTTTCTTATGGATTTTTTCTTTTCTAATTGTTTTACCAGTTTTTTTAAATTATTTCCTACACTTTCCTCCTCAACATACAACATAATTGTTGCGAATACCTCAAGTCCATTAAAATTTCTATAAATCTGTTCCGTAAGTTCTTTAATCATGCTTTTTCCCATATCAATATCAGAAAACTCTAAAATTGTATGTCCTCCTCCAGAATAGACCATATTTTTTTCTTTATCATATCCAAATTTTGACAATACTTTTTCTATGTAGTCTTCTCCTAACACATAAGCAATAATCGCTGAATTTACAATATTGTCCCTAACTTTATTACTTCCAAATATATATGCCTGTTTCTGTGATACCTCTAAAATAGCTAAATATCTATCCATATAACCCTCCTTTTAAATCCTCAAAATCATACTTTAACCTTTTTCACCAAAACAATTATATCTTTCACGCATTTTATTATACAACTTTCACAAATAAAATAAAAGCATTTTTTATTTTTTTACAATAACAGACATTTTTTACTTTTTTCTATCAATGTTATTTAACACTAATCTCTATATTTCTATTATCCATTCATACTCACCGTTCTCCTTTTTTCTTCTTACAAGCATACCTATTTCTATTTCAAGACAATCTATCCCTGCATTTTCAAATATGTTTTGCAAATCATCCTCAAGTCTTTCAATATTTTTATCAATTCCTCTTTTCTGTTTTTTGTATTCGAGGATTTTGGCTGCTATTGCATTTGCTTTTTTATGTATATTTATCTCATCATATACTACTCGTTCTTTTTCCTTTGTTATAGTACGGCTCGTTGGTATTGTCACTTCGCCCTGCTCACTGTCAGCATTTTTTATTGCATGAAGTACTGGTGAGGGATAACAATTTTTAGTTCTTCTGAAATTGCAATTGCATCCATACTCTGCCGTTATCATCTTATATTGCTCACGAAGTTTTATGCAGCTTACCGGCTTTGCCGGGATTTTTGATATAAATTTTTGGGTTATACTGTACTGATAATTTAGCGTGTATGACATAACCGTATGAACAAATTCTTTTCCATTATCGCCCATATGTCCAAAAACATATAAGACTGACAATCTCTCAAAGTGTGATAAATATCCCGTTTTATATGCCTTTTGACATAAATAACGCATCAGGTTACATTTACTTAACACTTGATTTATTGCTTCATCTGTTTTTCCGAATATACTTATATCCTCTTCATCCGGAAAGATATTTTTTTGTATATAATCAGCAAGCATATGGATATACCTGACCGGTATCCATTCCCCGAAAAAAAGCCACATATGATACCCACGGTGTCCTGTGTCTTCTATATAACATTTCAAACCTAGTTTTTCTATTTCACTCTCCATGTTTTTAACTATATCAAGTGCCTTTTCCTTATAACTTTTAAATTCTTCTGAACCATAAGGATGTAATATTAAGACTTTTTTTGAAATATCTATATCCATAACCATATATTTTGAAGTCGAATTGCTCCGCTGCACATATGTTGCCGCAGTTATTTCACCCATAAAATGTCTTTTAATGACTTCCGCATTTACCGGCTCCATAACCTGCTCAACTGTATTTCTGCTGTTTTCAAATATATTGTCTATAGCATAAGTATCTTCACGCCCAATAAAAAAATTTATAAACAAAGAAATGTCAGATTCATTCCATTTATACTCCGAATCATGTTTATTTTCATCAAATTTTATCTTATTTCTGTTTACTTTATTTGACATAAAGCTGTTTTTCATATCAGAAACCATAGAAGCCTTCTCGTACTCTCCCAAATCTGTATATAACTGCATGATTTCAGAATATAAATCTTCTGTGGGGTTTATTAAAAATTTTGAATAAAGTTGTATCAGTTCTTTTAAAAGTGCCTTATTTTCATATGATTTAATTTTGTTATCTGCAGTTATCTCTAAGTAATCTTCATATTCATATAATATATTTTCAGGCATAAGCCTTGTATCCCAATATAGTACAAGATATTCTAAAATATCCTTATAAATATTACTGAATTTGTTTCTCGACTGCTCTATTTTCTTTCTAAAATCATCACTTTTGCCTTTTAACATTGATATAGCAACAACAAACTCTATAATACTCCCTATTTCTCTTTCATCTCTGTAATACTGCTCCCAGCCGCCTAATATTTCCTGTCCTTTTTTAAGCTTTTTATCAATTTTTTCTCCTGATGTGAGCCACATTGTTTCAAGTCTTGACTCTAAAGATACTTCCGCTTTCCTCGGTATTTTTTTACCATGACTGCTAAATGTATAGCCTAAAAAATCTTATTGCAAGTCTGTCTACAACCGGCTGTCTAAATTCTTCTATAATATCTAATGCCAACGACTTTCTTCCATATCTTATACCATGTAAAAATCCCAGATATGGCTCAAAAGATTCAGCATCTAACGCTGAACAGATTTCTTTTGTAAGCAATGTATATCCAAGACTGATAATCACATTTATGGGGTCTTTTGGTGGGCGTCTGTTTCTTCCATTAAACTGACATTTGCACTTAAACATTTTTCCAAACGCACCAAAATATATATTGCTGCACTTACCCTCTATTCCTAAAATCTGATTTCCTGTAATATCACCCTTTAATTTTTCTCTAATGTACAGCATTTGTTCCACATCGGGCTTCCAATCATATTCCCCTGACCATCTGTAATTTTTTATCAAATCTATCTGATTTTGAACTTTATTCCACACGATATTTTTTGCAAAAGCAAGCCTTCTATTTTCATCATGATATAATTCATATTGTTCAAATCTCAAAAATATATTTTTTGAACTTTCTGCTGCCGTATGACCCAGATATTTTCCTGAATATGAAAAATAACTTACATCTATACCACTCTGCATCAGCATTTGTAATGCCTGAGTTGTGACCTGCACATTTCCCACAACAGCAATATCTTCAATATTATCTTTTGATAATTCCAGCAATGTTTTTGAATTTTTTGATACAATAATTCTCTCACTTCTTTTTTGTATCAAAGCACCCTGTTCTTTTACATATATTACTGCCAATTTTACACCTCCATTCCGGTGTAGTTCTTTGAATTAAGTGGATTTACCCATGAAACTTTTTCTAAATACTTCTCGAATTCAATCTTCTCAATAGCACAAAACTCAATAAACATTTCTTCAACAAATCCTTTGAATTTAAGAAAGTCATTTTGAGAAACCGGACCAAGACCGTGTGCAAAAATACTATTATTTCTAAGAAATACCATTGAACGGATTCTTTTTAATTTATTTATGGAATTACCATCTTTGCTTTCTACTATAGAATCATTTAAAGCAAGCAGCAATATAAAACCTTCAAGTAACGAAACCTGTTCTGCCAGATAACCATTTCCAGGATTTTTAAATAATTCTTTCTTAATATCAAAAACCTTTCTTGATAAATATTTGACTTTGGTCTCAGGTGCAGCCTTTGACAATTCAGGCACTTTTTTATAATCCCACTCTATCTCATCATATTTCATTTTCGATACATACAAATTGTATCGAAAATGAAATATGATGAGATAGAGTGGGATTATAAAAATTGTATATCGCAAGCCTTCTCTGCTCTATCATCTCCAAAAGTCTGTATAACAGTAATGTCGCCATATCATACTTTTCCTGTTTTTCTCTTACACCTGCATTTATATACATTGAAAACATTAATGGAATAATATATTCCTTATTTTTTAATATTTCCATATTCTTTTTTTCTGCAATAATTTGTGGAATTTCTTTTAACGCTTCGAGAATTGATTCCTGATGCAACAATTTATCCAGGAAATCCATCAATATATAATGATTATTTAAACGACTGTCACGCATCAACTGTTTATTAAGAATATTTATAGATTCATATGCCTTTGGAAAATCAAGTGCATCCCAATACTCATAAGTACACGATAAATAATATACAAAATTTAACTGCTGCCTTATCTGCGGTTCAGGAACACTCTCTTTCAAATCCGCCAGTCTGCTTCTTGCCCCTGCATAGTTATATTTATCAAATAATGCAAACGCTTTTTCAATTTCCATATCACCAAATACTTCAATCGGATTTGATATATAAAATAAAGTCTCTGAACCGGGATTCGGTTTTCTGAAATCAACAAGATAATTTGTCGTCCCGACATATACCAGTTGAACATCAATCAAAGCTCCTGCCATAGCTGCTGCAACCGACATTGACTTAGTGCCTCCAGTAAAATCAATATATAATTTTTTCGGCTTACTCCATCTCAGATAAACATTTTTTATCTCTTTGTATATGTCAAGGGGATTTGTTTCATGCACTTCACTCTTGTCGAAATTAATATTATCTAGTTTACAATACTTTACGATTTTATCAATGATATGTTCCGTAGCTTTAGTATAAAGAAATAAGATTTTTTGTGGTTTTAGAAGCTGAATATTTAGGGCAAGCGGTTCATAAGAAGTCCCCACCGACATTATTAAATATTCAACTTTCTCATACACCTTTTCAGAATTATTCATGATGTATGCCGACTCAATAAGCTTCATAAGCTTTTTTTCGTAAAAGGCATCAGCCATCTCTCTTTGTCTGAGTGTCTTTCTCTCCAAACACTTCCATTCCTCAGTTCTTTCTAAAAGTTCATTATTTTCCATACAATACCCTCTTTCTTTGCAAAAAACAAAACATCAAGTATCAGTAAAAATTTATAGGAACTTTATATTTTCAGAACCTCTTATCATTTTCGTATCAAAATATACGCATCAATACATAAAACTTTAGCATACGAAAACAATAAATAAATTATCAGGCAAACATTCGCAATCCGCCCTGCTATTTGCTTGATAGTGTTAAATTGATAAGAATGTTATCACAATCTCTCACAAAATGAAAGTATATTTTTAGTGTTATATTTTACAAAAAATTTACATTGTTTTTAGTAAACTTTCACAAAATTTCGATTTTTACACAAAAAATCTAACAAACTTTCAAGATAAATTTTGTAAATATCTACCAAAGGGTACTTTTATCTTTCTCCATTTCTACTATAGAAAGCACAAAAATTATGATAGCTGCCGGTAAATGTGTCAATGCCCTTTAACGGGCTTTCTCCATTTCTACCTCACAAAGGACGATGGCAATGAAGAATATAAGTTTGTGTCAATGCCCTTTAACGGGCTTTCTCCATTTCTACTACGGTTGGGAAAAAGGTTCTCAAAAAAATGAC
>ENA-OPXB01000661-OPXB01000661.1-human-gut-metagenome-genome-assembly--contig:-NODE-661-length-23971-cov-3.550259_pt1 | contig 23971 bp, 19 predicted proteins | sample MGYA00241516_ERZ502024 | MGnify/ENA primary metagenome ERZ502024 (study PRJEB25962, sample SAMEA2041926) | human gut metagenome | biome: human gut; feature: human-associated habitat; material: faeces...
GATATTGACGTAGGAGGGCATCAGGATCGCCCCCGGCGAAATGTAAGCTCCGTAGCGCGCCACGGCGTGCGGTACAACCCGTACGCCCAGCTCCTCGTAGCCGTGCTTGAGGTCCATTTTGTCGTGCCATTCGAGTTCTCCGGCCCGCATGGTGCGCATCTCCTGCATCGGAAAATAGAGCAGAATCGCCTTCTTGACCCACTCATTGACCTGCCATTGGCTCCGGGACGGATCGATGGGTTCGGCCGTTCGCAGGCGGCCCTTGTCCAGTTCTTCGATAACGGCGCGGACCGCCTCCCGCACACGGGACTCCGCAAGCAATGCCCGGTCGTTCCAGGCCTCTTCGATAATTTGTCGCAACTGATTGTCCATTCCTGTTTTTCGCTTTCGTTATTCCGGTTTCAAAGTTACAAAATTCTCCTGCGGATCGCCGGATGCCGGCAACTTTTTCGTATATTCTGCGAATATATGGAATGTTCGGACAATCTTTGCGAACAAACCTGCACGATTGCGCCGGACTTTTCGTATATTTGTCTTTCGAAACCCTTCAAATACTAAAATATGTTAAAACACGTTAAAATTACTTTGGCGGTTTTCTGTGCCGCTGCTGCACTTACCGCCTGTAAGTCATCTATGAAAATCAAACACCTGCCTTATCCCGATGCCGAGCGTACGGAAGTCGTGGATAACTACTTCGGCACCGAAGTCGCCGACCCCTACCGCTGGCTCGAAGACGACCGTTCGGAACAGACGGCCGCCTGGGTCGCTGCCGAAAATGCCGTGACGCAGAATTACCTGGATCAAATTCCGTTCCGCGAGGCGATGCGTGCCCGCCTGACCGAGCTGTGGGCTTATCCCTGGGAGGGAGCTCCGGCTAAATTCGGGGATTATTACTATTTTTACCGCAACGACGGACGACAGAACCAGGCCGTGCTGTACCGCCAGGCTTCGCTCGACGCCGAGCCGGAGGTATTCCTCGATCCCAACACGCTCTCCGAGGACGGAACGGTTGCGCTGTCGGGCATCTCTTTCTCGGAAGATGGCCGCTACCTGGCTTATGCGGCTTCGGCTTCAGGTTCGGACTGGAGCGACATTCATGTCATCCGTACGGCGGACAAGCAGCCCACGGGCGATATCGTAAAATGGGTGAAGCTCTCCAACGCAGTGTGGACACCCGACGAAAAGGGATTCTATTACAGTACGTTCGACGTTCCGGAAGCGGGCGTCTATTCTTCCCAGAACCAATATCAGAAGGTATATTATCACACGCTCGGTAAGCCTCAGTCTTCCGATCGTCTGATTCATATGGACACACAACATCCGTTGCGCTATTTCGCTTCCAGTGTCAGCAAGGACGGCAAGTGGCTTTTCATCACGGCATCGGAGGGTACGTCGGGCAGTGAGATCCTCTACCGAAAAAGCAGCGATAAGAAGTTCAAGGTGCTGCTTCCCGGCTTTGCCAACGACCACGAGATTATTCGCGCCGAGAACGATAAACTTTACGTGCGTACCAACCTCGATGCTCCCAACTACCGCGTGATCCGCATCGACCTGAATAATCCTTCGGTGATCGAGGAGATTATCCCCGAAAATCCGAAGAATATGCTTGAGATCGTCAGCAAACCGGGCGACTATATGATGGCTTCCTACCTGGAGGATGCCCAAAGCCAGGTTTACCAGTACGATTGGAACGGCAAGCTCATTCGGAAAGTCGAGCTGCCCGCCATCGGATCGGCAGGCGGATTCTCCGGTAAAAAAGGCGAAACGGAGGCCTTCTATTCGCTGACCAACTTCACGACACCTTCGACCGTTTACCGTTACGACCTCGCAACGGGCGAATCGACCCTGTATAAGCGTCCCGAAGTGAAATTCAGCCCCGAAGACTACACTACGGAACAGGTGTTCTACACCAGCAAGGACGGCACGAAAGTCCCGATGTTCATCGTCTATCGCAACGGACTGAAGCTCGACGGCAACAACCCCTGTTACCTCTACGCTTACGGTGGGTTCCAAGTCAGCCTCGCGCCCTGGTTCAACCCGGCTGCCATTATGTTCATGGAACAGGGCGGCGTTTATTGCGTAGCCAACCTGCGCGGCGGCCTGGAATACGGAGAAGAGTGGCACAGGGGCGGCATGCTGGACAAAAAACAGAATGTTTTCGATGATTTCATCGCAGCGGCCGAATACCTCATTGCCAACAAATATACCTCGTCGAAGAAACTCGCCATCGCGGGCGGTTCGAACGGCGGCCTGCTGGTGGGTGCCTGCGAAGTGCAGCGTCCCGACCTGTTCGGCGTCTGCCTGCCGGCGGTGGGCGTGATGGACATGCTCCGCTACCACAAGTTCACCATCGGCTGGGGCTGGGGCGTGGCGACGACGAGGAGCAGTTCGGCTACCTCTACAAATACTCCCCGCTACATAACATCAAGAAGGGCACGAAGTATCCTGCGACGCTGATAACGACCGCCGACCACGACGACCGTGTCGTGCCGGCCCACTCGTTCAAATTCGCCGCCGAAATGCAGCACGCCCAGGGCGGCGACGCTCCGATCCTGATCCGCATCGACACCAAGGCGGGCCACGGCGCCGGCAAACCCGTCTCGAAGCGCATCGAGGAGGCTGCTGACGTATTCTCGTTCCTTTTCCAGAATACGGACACGCCTTACAAGACGGTCGAAACGAAATAATGCTATTCCGGTCGCATGTCCGAAGCTCCGCTGAAAACGGAGCTTCGGAAGCAGCCGGGCCGATCCCGATGCGGGTCCGGAACCCGGCACGACGAAGTACCGGCCGACAAACATACTGTTTTATTGAGCGATGAAAGTTTACAAGTTCGGCGGCGCATCGGTCCGCAACGCGGACGGTGTGCAAAACCTGCTGAAGATCATCGGTGACGAACAGGATCTGTTCATCATCGTATCGGCAATGGGTAAGACCACGAATGCCCTGGAGAAGGTTTTCGAAGGGTTGCAGAAGGGCGACAAAGCCTTCTCGATGGAGCACATCACCGCGCTGAGGCAATACCATGCCGAAATCGTCAACGAACTGTACGGCGCTCCTACCCGGCTCGAGAAGATCGAACGGCTTTTCGGAGAACTCGAACAGGTGGCGACCGAAACGGTCTATCGTCCGGAAGACGCCGAGCTGTGGTACGATACCATCGTCGCTTTCGGCGAGTTGATCTCGACGACGATCATTTCGGAATACCTCTCCGAACGGGGCATCGACAATTGCTGGCTCGATATGCGACGCTGCTTCCGCACCGAACAGCGACACAAGGACGCTTCGGTCGATATCGCCGCATCGCGGCCCCTGCTGCGCAACGCCATGAAACAGTCGAAGGCCCGTATTTTCATCGGACAGGGCTTTATCGGAGGTGCTCCGGACGGCACGACCACTACCCTGGGACGCGAAGGTTCGGATTACTCGGCAGCGGTGGCGGCCAATATCCTCGACGCGGAATCCATGTCGGTATGGAAAGATGTGGACGGCATCCTGAATGCCGACCCGAAGGTTTTCCCCGATGCGGTGCAGATCGCGGAACTGAACTACCTGGACACCATCGAGCTGGCTTACAGCGGGGCACAGATCATCCACCCCAAAACGATCAAACCGCTGCAAAACAAGAACATCCCGCTCTACGTGCGGCCTTTCGGGGACAAGCGAAAACCGGGCACGGTGATTCGCCGTATGTCGGCGCCGATCGAGGTTCCGATTCTGATTCTGAAGAAGGATCAGGTATTGCTGACGATCCGTTCGCGGGACTTTTCCTTCGTGCTCGAAGAGAAATTCGCGGCGATCTTCTCCCTGCTGGAGCGATACCGTATCAAGGTCAATCTGGTGCATAACTCGGCGGTGAACCTCAGCCTCTGCGTGGATAACTCCTGGCATATCGACGAGGCGATCCAAGCCCTCCGAAACGAGGAGTTCGACGTAATGAAGGTCGAGAACATGGAGTTGCTCACCATCCGGGGCTATAACGGCGATTTGATGGAGCGATATGCTTCGGGGCCGGAGGTTTTTCTGTTGCAGAGAACTCAATCGACGGCCCGTATTGTCCGGAAAAACCGGTAGTCCAACTTCGAAAAAAGACGCTAAAATAAAAGAAGAGAAGTGGGGTCGATGTTGGACGAATACAAGAAAAACATTAGAAAACCGAATCCGGAGGAGCTACGACTCATTAAGTTTTTGGTACAAAAGGCATCTTTGAATATGTCCGAGGGCTGGGAAAGATCTTTGACTGTTTCTTGTTTGAATGATGGAGGAATGGGCAGTATGAAATTATATATGTCTTTACCGCCGAAAGAAATAATATCAACGATTTTTGTCAGTGAGTGCTCTTTTAAGGATTCTGATGGAATAGATGTGTTAGCCTCATTATATCTCGATCAAGATCATGAGATTTGTGAAGTGGATATTTGGAAAGCTGATTTTTCTCCTTTGATAAGGATCTCTTCGGATATTAGCTTATAAAACGGAGGAACATGGGAGATTTGGGATATTCGAAGCATGCATTTCGTGTAAATGGTGAAACTTATTATCCTGGAAAATTATGAAAAAATTAATAATTTTATTGATCAGTCTTTTCTTCATTGCCTCCTGTGCCGTTGTAAAATCCAGCAGAATAGTTGGAAAATGTTACTTGGGTTATCCTTATCGCCAGATTATGGTATTCATTTGTATGCTGAGTTTTATGCCGATAGTACGTTTTTATATAGGTCAGCTGGCTGTTATGATATAATCGGCCATTGGTACATAAGCGGTGATACAGTGATTTTATCTTCGCCAAATTTCAATGTCGAAACTCGTCCTATTGATCTTTATATTTTTGCAGAAGAAGAGATTACAGATTGGCGTTTTCCTGATGAGTATTATAAATTTACGGATATGGAGGGTAATAGAGATGCATATATTATTAAAGGAGATACTTTATATCCTGTACTGAAAAACGGGAAGTCTCTAATAGAATATTTGTACGCAATACCGAAACCGGGCCCTGAATTAGGTCTATATAATAGAGGAATTTATTTTGGGCCGAAAAAAGATAAGTAATCTTTGATTGTTACTGCCGGACTTAATGTCCGGCAGTTTTCTTTTGTAGATTGGTAAGCTTTATCTATCTTTCTACAAAGAAAAAATGTAATTATGAAACGACTAATAATTTTGTTAATCGGACTTTTCTTTATTGTTTCCTGTTGTAGTGTCAGGCCCGGCAAACTGACCGGTAAATGGTTTCGAAGTACAACTTGTGTAGATGATGCAAGAACTCCTGGATTATATGTTTACTTTTATCCTGATGGCGGCTTTTTGTACCAAATGGCCTATGCTGACGGAGCTACAGGTGCTTGGCGAATCGAAGGCGATACTGTTATTTTATGGTCTCCGGATTTCAGTATCGTGTTGGATAGTGTTTTGCTGCCGTACGGCCCACGCTGTTGGCCTAATTTGAATAAATATACAGATGCTACAGAAAATAATCAAAATTGTCGCAAACTAACTAATGAACGAAAAAATTTGCCTTGTTTTTAATCTGAAATTTTATGTATAAGGGAAAACGCCGCATTTTTTCGGCCCTTTCTCCTTAACCTTTATAGATACGATGCAATTCAATTCCACCGAATTATTTTGCAAACTGCATCAGATAGTTTTCGCAAAATCCCGCTAACGGGAATTTCACCATCTCGTCCCGTCCATCGGGTGTGACGTATTGGAATAGAATTGTATCGGCTTTCACGTGGTAGTCGAACAAATTCACCTTTTCGCCCGTTCCCTCGATTTGTGCCTCGTTAGCCGTCATTGTGCCGATTATCCCGTCCATATCTTCGAGCTCGCATTTTCATCCGAATATGTATTGTCGGTTCTTTGTAAGGATAATTTCGACGGGCTTTGTTATGTCTGCCATATTAGGGGCAAACAAGTAGATAAATGTTTCGGGAAATATTTCGTCTTTGGGTTTTCCTACAAGCAGGACTATTCCCTCTGCTTGGCTCCATTTAACCGCCTTTTGGATTATCTGTTTATCCTCTCATGCTTTGGTCATTCATTCCGTTTTCGGTTGTTTGTATCTGTTCATTTTAGCTAAAATTTAATTGTTGTTTATCTTTATAAAGATAAGATTATTAGTGAAATAAACAAAACGAAAAAGTGACAAACTCTGCAAAAGGGTCTTATAAATTAACCTTTTCACAAAGTCTGTCACTTTTAGAAACCTTTGTTATTTTGTTGCTTCAAGGCAAGCAATCAGAAATTTATTCGCATTTATGAAGTTATCCTTTTGCATCGGCAATGATGCGATGGCTTTTTCTCCATGAAATAGATTGTTACGGTATCTGTAAATAATCATGATGATGGCTTTAATAATATCACATGAATTATTGGTTAGCCCTAATAAAACACGCTGAATAGAGGTCGTATCATCATTATTTCTCAATCGCAATCTCATGAATCGCTCGTTTGTAGAACCGTTCGTTATATATCTCCTTTGTAAGTATTGTAGTGTTTGATTGAAAATATCGGAAGTTAAATGTATGTTCTGAATATTGCGCTTATTTCTTCCAAAATTACATTTAAACCATTTCGCTTCAAATAAATTCCATAATATTAAAAAGTTCCGCACCTCCACATATTCTTCTGTATCGAGAGAAATGTGCAAATAATTGTCAATCCATTGTGATATTTCAGACGTATTTTTACTTTTATTTTCCATAATGCCGAAACGCTTTTATTCATCTAATCCTGTAATGCTTGCAAAGTTGTTCCAGCCACTTTTTGCTTTATAGGCATCGGCACAACCCGAAGGTACTTTCAGTACCGAATAAGGATTTATGCCGCTAAAAGCATCTCTTCCGCAAGTCGGCGGCGTCTCTGTGCCGATCTTGAATAATCGCAGTTCAGAATCCCCATCAAAAGCACTCTCTCCGATTGTCTTAACCTGCGTACAGGCAGACATATCGACGGTCATTAGATTCTTTAATTGGCCAAAGGCGCCATAATAAGAAGAACCACCACCCCCGATAGTTTTCAACTGAGAACCTTTCTCAAAAGTTACTGTTGCTAAAGAGGAACAACCCTTGAACGCTGCCGCTTCGATCGTTTCTACGCTGGCAGGAATCTCAATGGAGGTTAATGCCGTGCAGTCCGCGAAAGTACCAGAAGAAGGATAACCTCCCTCGATAGTTTTCAACTGAGAACCGTTTTCAAAAGTTACTGTAGCCAATGAAGAACAGCCTTTGAATGCTGACGCTTTGATCGTCTCTACACTTGCAGGAATCTCAATGGAGGTCAAGGAAGAACAATACGAGAAAGCGCCATAATAATAAGAATGAGAATTACCTCCCCCGATAGTTTTCAACTGAGAACCGTTCTCAAAAGTTACTGTAGCCAATGAAGAACAGTCTTTGAATGCTGCCGCTTCGATCGTTTCTACGCTGGCAGGAATCTCAATGGAGGTTAATGCAGTACAATCCGAGAAAACGCCATAATAATTAGGTTCAGAATAGCCACCACCGATAGTTTTCAGTTGAGACTCTTTTTCAAAGGTTACAGTTGCCAGTTTGGAACAACCCTTGAATGCCGATGCTCCAATCGTTTCTACACTGGCAGGAATCTCAATAGAAGTCAATGCAGTACAATACGAGAAAGCGCCATAATAAGAAGAAGAACCACCACCGATAGTTTTCAGTTGAGAACCTTTTTCAAAGGTTACAGTTGTCAGAGAGGAACAGCCCCAAAACACAGCAGTTCCAATTGTTTCTACGTTGGCAGGAATATCTATCGAAATCAAAGATGCACACTGTTCAAATGCAGAATTACCGATAGTTGTTGCATTTGCAGGGATTACAACGGTTTTCAACTTACTTTGATAAAACATTTCTTCCCCAATCGTTATTAATGTATTTGGGAGAATCAGATTCTCAACATTTGTAGACTTATAAAATGCTTGTATTGGTAATGCTGTAATATTTACCTCTGCAATATCGAGGTTTTTCAGATTGGGCATCATGCGATAGATAAACAGAAAATCAACATCGTTCAGCACGCCTGTAATCTTCAACGATTCGATATTGGCATAATCATAACCCGCCAATTCATTTTCCAGTTCACCTTTCGTTTCGACATGAACCTCGGTACACGTTCCCAATTGTCGAAAGATTATTGTTTGCAATATCTTGCCTTGTTCATCTTTCAATGCTACCGTCGTATAGCGTTGCATCCCCTCGTTAGCAGTTACCTCAAAAACAATCGTATCTTCCCGTAAGGCTCGTGTTTCGGGAGCCAGCGATAGCCACGACTGGGCATCTTCAGGAATCTCTATGGTGTAATCCAAATTCGTTGTCAATTTGATTTCCTGTGTACCCCCAGCAGAAGTAGCATTAATAGAGTTATCTGCTATATTGATTTGCCCCTGCATGCAATTCAGCGACACCATAACGGTACGATAGGAACCGTCATTAGCAAACACAAGGATTTCACTTTCTACAATTGGATTAGGGGCTGTAATCGTAATCGTTCCCTTATCCGTAGAGGTCGCATCTACCTTGACTTTCCATCCATCCTGTGCAATGGCTTTGACAACCGTATTTTTGGTTGCATCCGTAATTGTGTAGGAAATCGTTTTGCTCTCGCCTCCATTGAGAATGGCTATATCCGTCGTATCGAATGCAATTGCAAACTTTGAATTATCGCTTTTAGGAATCGTGATAACAGAATCGTCCTCCAATGTGAAATAGACATTATCATTATCTTCCGTTACACTTTTGAAGATGCCATTCGTTCCGTCCTTGCCATCGACACCATCTTCTCCATCCGTCCCGTCTGCTCCCGTTGCTTGCCCTATATCCGTCCAAGTTTTACCATTATCCATTGAAAGCATCCAGCGACCATTTTCTATTTTCAGTTGTGGTGTAATGCCATCTTTGCCATTGGTTCCATCCTCGCCATCAACTCCGTCCTTGCCGTCTGTTCCTTGTGCCTTTACCTTATTTCCCTTTTCATCGGTCAGCCATTCACCATCAAGTGTCCAATAATAGATGCCGTCCGTGTCTTTCTTCACACCAATAATAGGAGCGTCCTCGCTATTTTTCCCGTTTTTAATTGTAGCAGTAGAACCATCTGAAAAGTGGATAATGTAACCATCGGATATTTGTTCAACTTTGGAAATCGACAAATTATCCTGCAATGCTACTACAATCTTCTGCAACGATGAAATATTGGTGTTCATCTGTTTGCAGAGTTCCTCCAGTTTGGCCACACGATTTTCGAGGTCATTCAAATCATTGCGCAATGCGCTGTCGTCGTACTTATCGCTACACCCAAATAGCAACAAGCCGCAAAACACAAGAGATAGTAGTTTTTTCATAAATAGTAAGTATTTGAATTAAGTGTTTTTCAAATCTTACTATCCGCCCCTCAATAGTGGATTCAATAAATAAGAAAGCGCAGGGCTGAAAGCTCATTTGAGGATAGTAGGCCGTAGGATTGCCCGAACATTCAAATAAGCAACAACCCCGCGCCGTATCCGTAAAGGATATGACGGGAGATAAGGTCTGCCTATTCTCATGTTCAATGAATTTCCTACGTTCACTATCCGAGAATAAACTTACGCTTCCGTAAATTTCAATATGTCATCCACAAAGGTAAAAAACATATTCTGAAAACGCAATGATCTTATCCCGCTTTTCGGGATTGTTGCCGTATCAAATTTCTGAAAAACAAAGTTTCTATCCAATAGTTTACGCTATGGAATCGAAACTTTGTTAGTTGTAAGTTGGGTTAATCTTCTCCGCAGATTTCTTGTATTACACCATCCATGTAAATCGCCTGCCCGCTGGATTGTCTGCCCCACCAGTAGCAACCGTATTCCTCGATGATAACCTCGCCTTGCTCTTTCAGCCGTTCAGCCAGCCAAGAATCAATTAGCCACCATTCCATGACATCATCCACGAACGGATAAAGATATTCTTCGGAAATAAGGTTTGCCCGTATCATTTCTTCGATAACCGTGCTTTGATTCTTCAAGACACAATTCTGTACTATTCGTTGCGCATTCATATAATCGGTTGTTGCGAGTTCGTGCGTATTAGCCATCGGTTTGCAAAATTTGTGTGGTCAGCCTGTCGTTCCTCGGCGCAATTCTCCATTCCGTTTTCTGTCGGGTACGCACTATGCGATTCAATGCGGAGAGTTTTGTTGCAGTAATAGTACGGGATAAATTGCTTTGTACTTGTGTCAAATGCAAAATTCATTTCTGTATTCTGCGCAAGTTTACCTTTAGCTTCGTAGTATTCTACCAGCGAAATAAGGTTGTACTTTCCATTGCGCCCAATCATTGCGGCACGTAAGCGTGTGTAAACTCCGTTTCCGTGGTCGATTCTGTAAGCCCGCACGGCTAACAAGGCTTTCAGAATTTCTGTCGCCCTTTCATTTAATGTTTTCATGGTCTGTAAAGTTTAGAGTTATTCCCCATTACTTGTAAAAAGATAACTCCATTCATAACCAACTAAAAAGGGCGGCATATCTCCATGTAAGAATAGCTTTCCGATTCTATATAATGCAAATAACTCTATGTGGTTATATGGTTTCGGGCATAAATAGGGGTGGTCTGTTTTATGTGGAATCCTATTAAATAGTAAGTAAAAAATTCGGTTTCCCATCTGAAAAGGGGGGAGGGGTGAAAAAGAGATAGTATCTTCACAAGCAAAGAATAGGACCAACTTTGCAAGGGGGTCTTAATTTACCCCCTTTGCGAAAGTCGGTCCGTTTTTCCTCTCTAAAACTCGAACATCTTTTTGCCGAGCAGATAGGCTTTGTTGCCCTTTATTCGAGGCTTGTCATCGGCAATCTCGAAAAACAGCTTGACAATCTGCCTGTCTACACGCCCCTTGAATGGTATTCCGTTATCGGTTATCAGTCCCCGCAGAAAACCGAGTATTTCAGAACAGAGCACCAAATCGCCCGTATTGTATTTCGCATAGACGGCTCGTTGCATCTTTTCGGAGGTCATCAATCGGTTCTCCTCCACGTTCTCCAACGCCGCCTTGATTCTGCGCCTGTCATAGCCCAGTTGCCCGATGCGCTCTTTACCGAGAATCGTTGCCGCTTCAATGATTTCTGAGAACGTATCGCCTAATTGTTCGCAGAGAAACGTTTGTTCTGCGTCGGGATTCTGCCGCTGGATTCGGTCGATTTGTTCTACCACCTCGCGCCATAATTCCGTCGTTCCTTTTATTTGGGCCTGTGTCCGCCGCAGACGGTCTTCGTCTGTCAGGTCGTAATCTACCTTATGAACGGCCAACTGGAACGGGGCGTCTTTGTACTCCTCCTCAATCGTTGCGGAGGATCGGTAGAGGGCTTCCAGTCGGGCATCCGTCCATGCGTTGTCCCACATAAACCAGTTTCGATTGCCCGTGCGCGTTACGAAGCGTTTATAGTCCATCCCTTGTAAGGCTTGCGTAAGGGTTTGGTGTTCGATTTCGCCCTCAATAGGCAACTCCCGTATTCGGTTGTAAATCCGTTCTTGACATTCGAGGTTATGGAACAACTTGTCGCGCGAAACGCTCTGCAATCTGTCGCAGGTATTCGTTATATGGTACGCCTGCTCTATGCCGTTACGAAATCGCCCGATGGCCTGCACGACCTCGGTCTGCGGGTCTATCATCGAATAGGGAGCATGGAACACATCCGTAAGCACGATTACATGCGGCTTGTAGTCCAGTTTAATGTCTACCGCCGAGTAGAACCGACTGGTGAAAAAATTTACTCCTGCAAGTTCGGACAAGCGGTCGCTTACATCGGTGAAATTTTGCTGTTTGAGTTTGCGGACGCTCTTATCGGCGCAAAACACTTTACAACGGCCCTCCAATTTGAGCGTCTGAATCAGTCCCAAAATCGTATCGGTCGAATTTATAAAGATGCAGACCGTTTCATCTTTCAACCGTACGAGTAATTTTCGGAGTATCCGCACCGTATTGTTCGTGACGCAAAGTGTCAGCGGTCGGCGGTAGTCGTAAGTGGGAGCAATCCGCACCATTTCAAAATTCTGTTCCTCGAAACGCGGGTCGGAGGGCAGGATCGGAGTTGCCGAAACCATCGCCTTATTCTTGAATCTGAAAAAGTCCTCGACGGGCAGGTAAATATCCCTGCGGTAGCCCACATCCTGTATGGTCTTTTCGCACTCGTCGAGCAAGAGGAAATAATCGTCGTACATCGGAGTATGGGTTTCGTACATGGCGGGGAGCACCTTTTTGTCAAAGCCTTCGGGCGTCGTGATGATTTTGCGATAGCCGTCATGCTCGCCCGCAAGATAGGCTTTCACATCCTCTTTCGTGATGCCCTCGTACACGGCGAACAGAAACGGGTGCTCCGCTTTCTTGCCGAGGATAACGGGCACATTCGGTTCAATGATGATCGAGTGCCGTTTCGCATGTACGATCTCTCCATAGGTAGCACCGCAACCCGTCAGCGTTTTGTTAAGGATCGTATTCGTCGGGATTTCTTTATTGGGGAGTATATCGGAAAGAACCTGCCCCCGCTTGATTTCGATCGTTTTTTCGACCATAGATAAAAAATTATGGGGAGCGAGCGGTGAAACCCGCTCCCCTGTTTGACTTATGTTAGGCGAAAAGTGCCGTTACATCTTCCATTGCTTCGGCGAGCATCTTGATTTTACCATTCGGGAAAATCCATGAATGGGTCAGATAACCCGTCCCGCTTTCCGCGTCTTGGGTGTATTCTTCCCGACGCTTGGTCGTGTATCGGCGGATTTCCGCCTCCAACTTTTCCAGCCATTCACCCTGACAGCAAATTTCGCTATCAGCGTCGCAGTTGTTAATTTCGGGGAGTTCCTCGCCCAGCAGAGCCGCCAGCAAATAGGCCCAAATCTGAGCATTCAGCAAGAGTTTGCCTTGCAACTCGGTCTGACCTTTACGCAGGCCGACCCAAACGTAACCGCAACCTGCAACATCCACGCGGGGCGTAATGATGATGGCGTCCAAACCCAGCCCAATGGCTTTCTGCATAACGCCTACCATTTGGGCATTGTTCTCGTACTTCATCTGTACGAAACGCATTACGGGTTTCTCTTCAATTTTATTCACCGTCTGAACGGTGGTGGCGAGCGAGCTTACTTTCTTCGGCTCAGTCGCAGAAATAATTAAATTATCCATATTTTTAGAAGTATTTAGATTGCTATTACTACCATTAATATTTACAAGCGTTTTCATAATCGTTATCTTTTTATTAAATTTTGTTGCCGCCTCTTTCGGGCTGTCGGCTACTCCCTGCAATTTCGGTCGGCCGTACGCTCCGACCTGTTGCTTTTCAGGGCTAATACGGGATATTTCCCCCTTTTGTTTTCCGTTTTGAGGTAGATATTATAGGCTCTATTTGAGCCTATTATTTACCCCTGTTTTTCAGTTGTTTAGGTTTTGTGTTTCATCGGTCGTATTTTTTCATTTTACCGCCTCTTTTGCAGGCCGTCGGCTATTCCCCGAATCTCTCGAATAACCGTACGCTTTATTCGCGGATTCTGGCTATTGAACCTGCATAAATCCGACCTTTGGTGCCTTTGCAAAAACATAAATAATAGCCCTTAAAAATCGACCTATTCATTACCTTTGCTGTCGAAAATATTGCAAAATATGTCAGGGAAAATATTGTAAATCTGTTGGTTATGACAAAATGGCAGATGTCATGACACTGGCAGATTTTTGGCAGAAAAAAAGAAAGGGAACCGCGATAAACGGCTCCCTTAAATGGTATGGTTATATAGTCCGATCAGTCCAATAGCGGAAAATCAAAATCCTGCATGATAACCTGCCTCTGCAATGGTATCGGTCTGAATCGTGGTGCTTGATTCATAGCCGCTCGTTTCAGATAGGCGGCAAGGTCGGCGCGGATTACTTTCGGGTCGTATTCGCCGCTCCATCCTTTACTATCGGGATAGCAACCCGTGAAGCGTGTATAGTCGTGAATGAGTTGGCATAATTCGTTCGGCGTATCGGGCTGGCTGGGTATGGCATTTTCTTCATGGAGCATTCGGTAAATGCCGTATGCAACTGCCGAATAGATGGCATTATCCTTTTTTCGTCCCGCAGACGGTTTGCGCCGTTGAATATCTTGCCGTGCTTTCTCGGCTGTTTGTACTTCGGGAAAATAGCTTGCAAGTTCCTTTTTAATCAGACGGAATAACCAGTTATCGCTGTTCGGAATAGAAATCTTTTCCGCTTCCCCATTATTGGTGCGAATTGTGATGGCGGTCTGTTCGTTGCCTTGAAATGTCCGTGCCTCCATTTGCTCCATAAAAAGCAACAGGTGTGCCCATTCGCTTTGGTATATGTCCCAAGAGTAAAATTGAACAAGATCATTGTATTCGTTTTCGTCGATCTGCCGTTCGCGGATGCAGTAGGCCACAAGCAATAGGGTTTCCTCTATTATTGGGGTAATTGTCCCGTAAGAGTTGATAAGTGATAACAAGTCATGGCATTCGAGGTGTCGAAACGGCAAAACCAGATTGCAATCCTCTTTAATGCTGTACTTTACGATATTACCCTCTCGGTGAGGTATCAGACATTTGGCATCCGAAAGTTCTTTGTTGAAATAGCCTGCCGTGATGCCGAAATATTTTTCCAGTAAGGGCAGGCAAGCGGTGAAATATTCGGTCGTTACGGGGTAAAAGGTGTGTTCTTCTTGCATAGGAGTATCTTTATAAAGACGAATTTACAAAATTCCGCTTTCAACCGCAACTGACGACCGCAGAAAAAAGAAAAGGGACTATCCGATGCAATCGGATAATCCCTCAAAGAGTAGGACCAACTTTGACCGAGGGGTTATTTTAAGACCCCTCGGAAAAGTCGGTCCGAGTTTTTGTCATAGCAAGTTCTGCATTGCCGCGTCAATTTGGCTGTTTTCAAACGAATCCAAATAAATCTGTGTGGTGGATAAATCGGAATGACCGAGCGATTCGGAAATGATGGCAATATTCACTCCCGACCTTTTCAGCACGGTGGCGAACGTATGCCGAGCGACATAGGTAGTCAATTCGATTTTCAGCCCCAATAATCGGCTCCACTCATGCAGGGCCTTATTCACATGTTTCAGCACCTTGCGTACTCGGTCGTAAATCTGTTGCTCGGTCTTGTGTATGCGGCGGTCGAGTATCGGGAAAATATAATCCTCGTCCGCATGGTCGGATTTGGCGTATTTGCCGATAATCGCTTTCGACTGTTCCGAGAGGTGGCAGGTCATCTCCTTGCTGGTTTTGTGGCGGGCATAGTAGATTCTTTCCTCGTCCATATCGCAGTAACGCAGGGTGGCGATGTCTTTGAAATTGATGCCTGCCGAGAGGTAGGAAAACAGGAAAATGTCCCGTGCGAAATCCAGATAGGCTGAACCGTCGGTGGGTATCTCCGCCTGCATCAGCCGTTGCACCTCCTCCTTGCGGATAGCACGTTTGCGGGTGGCTGTCCACAACCGTCCGATTTTGAATTGCAGAAACGGACTGTGCGGCGTGGTGAAAATCCCCTCGGCAAGAGCCTTGTTATAGACGGCTTTCAGAACGCTGAATTTCGTGGCTATCGAATTGCTTTTGTTCCCCTTTTTCATTAGGAACAGTTCGAAATCACGCAGGTAGCCGACCGTAATTTCGTCGAAACGGATGTTGGTCGAGCGGAATTGTTGCAGGAGTGAAAACGTGACCTTGTGTTTTGATGTCGAGCCGATTTTACCGACTGATTCCAACTGTGCAATCGTGCGACGGAAATATTCGGCTATCGTGCAATAGACCCTCCGTCCGTCGGTTTCCAGCACGTTGTCCAGCGTTACGGGGACCTCCAACGCTTCAAGCCGTTTGATGCGCTTGTCGTATTTCTCGATTTGCTCGTAAATCCGTAGCTGAACGGCAGGATTCTGCGTTTTAAGCGTTTGGGTGTCGAAATCCCAATCGTCGGCAGGGATATTGATTCCCGTACTTACATAGCGGCTGCGGCGATTGACGGTAAAACGCAGGTAGATGTTCGTGGTGCGGTTTTGATTGATGCGGTCTTTTCTGCAAATGGCATTGATGCTGACACTCATAATGTTGCGGCATTATGCAGACAGACGCGGGTGGTGTTTTACCGCCGTAAAACATGGTTAAACAAATGGTAAAACATTCTTCGGAAAACGGCGCGAAAAAGGCATTATGGAGAGTTTTATTTCGCACCCGCAAAAAGAAAAACGAGCGATAATTCATTGATTATCACTCGTTTATTAAGAGCGGAAAACGAGACTCGAACTCGCGACCCCAACCTTGGCAAGGTTGTGCTCTACCAACTGAGCTATTTCCGCATTAGTGGTATTTCGGAGTGCAAATATAAACGGTTTTTTTTATTCCTCAAAATTTTTGCCCGGAAATTTACGAGACAAAAATCAAAAAAACTGTCATACAACCCTTCAGAACCGGTTTTTAATGCTAAATCCGACTATCTGACAACAGAAAGCTATTCCGCCACCACTCCCCAGCCGCCGCCTAACGCCTTATAGAGCTGCACCAAAGCGAGGTGTTCGTCCCGTACGGCGTTGCTCAAACCGATCTGGGCATCGAAATACCGGCGCTGGGCATCCAGCACGTCGATATAATTGATACTGCCGCCCCGGTACTGCAAATTGGCCAGTTCGACGTATTTGCGGGCAGCATCGCGCAGAGCGACCTTCAACGCGGCCGTTTTGCGGACGTTACGGTAAGTGACTACCGCATCGTTGGCTTCCTTGAAAACCTCCAGCACCTTCTTCTCGTACCCCAGCCGGGCTACGTCGTATGCCGCCAATGCCGCACGATATTTGGCCTGCTTGCGTCCGAAGCCGAAGACCGGAGCGGCGATCGCAGCGGCCACATACGAGAACGGGGAGCGAAAGAAACCCTGCAACGCATCGTTCTCCCAACCGCCTACCAGATTGAAGGTCAGCCGGGGAAAACGATCTGCATAGGCCATCCCCGCCGAAGCCATCGCCGAACGCAACTGTTGTTCGGAAGCCCGTACGTCGGGACGCCGCTGCAACAGTCCCGAAGGCAGACCGACAGGCAGACTGTCCGGAAACTCGGCTTCGATATTCATTTGACCGCGCAACACCTCCCAGTCAGGAGATTTTCCCATAAGCAATGCAATACTGTTTTCCATAATTTCGATCCTGCTCTCCAGATCCGGAATCAGGGTCGCCGTCGAAGCGTATTCCACTTTGGCCTGCTGGTAAACGGTTTCGGAGGTAAGACCGCCCTCGAACCGCAACTGCGCCTGCTGCACACCCTCGCTGCGCGTTCGGAGCGTACGACGCACGATGGAAAGCTCGTTATCCAAAGCCATCAACTGAAAATAGGCCGTCGCAACTTCCGCGACGAGAGTCATACGCATCGCACGCCAATCCTCGACCGAAGAGAGATACTCCGCCCCGCCCTTGCGCTTGGCCCAGCGCAGGTTTCCCCAAAGGTCCAGCTCCCAACTGACGGAGAGCTTGGCACTGAACTCCGGATCACGGCTCGACTCCTCGTCGGCATAATCGTTCGTTTCGTAATCAGCCAGCCCTTTGGCCGAAAAATTCGGCAAACGCTCGGCCTTGCTTATCCGATACAACTGCCGCATCTGCTCCACACTAGCCGCCGCCGCAAGCATATCCTTGTTATTTTCCAAGGTCAGCTCGATGACCCGGCGCAACGTCGAATCCCCGTAAAACTGCCACCAGCTCAGATCGGCGATGGTCAGCGAATCGGTATAGCCCGAAGCGATCTGCCCGGGCATCTCCACCTCGGGGGCCTGACAGTGCCGCACAGCCGAACAGGAAGAGAATCCGACGGTCAGTGCAGCCAAAATGACAAATATCGCAACTCGTTTCATCGTTTCTTCAGTTTTGCTTTAATCCGGTAAATCCACACGAAGAAGAAGGGCACGAAGACGATGCCGACAGAGATAGCTACCAGCATACCGAAAAAGACGCCCGTACCGATACCCTGACGGCTCGCCGACCCCGGACCCGATGCGAACACCAGCGGCAGCAGGCCGAGGATGAACGCCAGCGAGGTCATCACGATCGGGCGGAAACGCAGGTGTGCGGCCTTGAGTGCCGCCGACACCACGTCGCGGCCTTTTTCCACCTCCTCCTTGGCAAACTCTACGATCAAAATGGCATTCTTGGCCACCAGACCTACGAGCATCACCAGGCCGATCTGAAAATAGATGTTGTTTTCCAAACCGCAAACCCAGATACCCAGATAGGCACCGATTCCGGCTACGGGCAGCGAGAGAATGACCGCGACGGGCACCGACCAGCTCTCGTACTGGGCGGCGAGGAAGAGGAAGACGAACAGGAAAGCCAGCGCCAGCACAAGACCCGTCTGTCCACTCACATGCTTCTCCTGGTAAGAAAGGCCGCTCCACTCGACGCCCACCGACGCAGGCAATTTCTCACGCACGATATTTTCCAGCTCGTCCATCGCCTGTCCCGAACTGTATCCGTGAGCCGCTTCGCCCGTGATGGTCGCAGCGTTGAACATATTGAAACGCTTGATCGTACCGGCACCCGTCGTATAGTGCGTTGTACCGAGCGACGTGACGGGAATCATCGCCCCGTCGGCACCCCGTACGAAGAAGAGGTTCAGGTTGTCGCGGTAAGCCCGATAAGGCGCGTCGGCCTGAATATATACACGGTATATACGGTTGAACATATTGAAGTCATTGACGTAGATCGAACCCGTGAACGCTTTCATCGTAGAGAAGATGTCGGACATCGAAACCCCGACCAACTGCGCTTTGTCGCGATCCACGTCGAAATAAAGCTGCGGAATGTCGGCTTGCATCGAAGAGGCCAGCCCCGTAAACTCGGGCCGCTGCTCGGCATAGTGCATCAACGTATCCACCGCCCGCTGCAGATCGGCATAGCCGGCATCCCCGCGAGCTTCGAGCACCATTTCGAAACCGCCCGAGGTTCCCAGACCGGGAATGACGGCAGGCGTCGAAAGATAGACCTTGCTTTCGGGATAACGCGACAACTCGTCACGCACACGTTTCATCACTTCGCTGATATCCTCCGATTCCCGCTCCTTCCAGGACTTGAGGATCACTGTCAGTTGGCTGCGGGCCTGGTTGCTGCCCACACGAGGACTCGAACCCGTCACGTTGAGTACATACTCCACATCGGGATCCTGCATCAGAAAGGCCATCGCCCGGTCGGTCACCGTACGCGTACGCTCGATGGTCGCCCCTTCCGGAAGTTCCAGTTCGACGGTGAAATACCCCTGATCCTCCTGCGGCATGAAACTTTCGGGCACGAGTTTATTCATCAACCAGATACCGATGAGTACCACGCCGAAGGCGGCGAACATACGGCGCGAATGGGCGAGCGCCCGGCCGATCATACGGCCGTAGAGCTTATTGCCTTTCGCAAGACCGAAATTGATATACCGGAAAAACCGTTTCTTCCGGCCGCCTCTGTCGGGCTTCAACAGGTAGGCGCACATCACGGGGCTGAGCGTCAGCGCCACGACCGTAGAGATGATTACCGATACGGCGATCGTAATGGTAAACTGGCGATAGAGCTGCCCCGTAATGCCCGAAAGGAAGCTCACCGGGACGAACACGGCGCACAGCACCAGCGACATGGCGATCAACGCTCCGCTCAGGCTCCGCATCGCCTTCTTGGTCGCTTCGTAGGGCGAAAGCCCCTCCTCGTTCATGATGCGATCGACGTTTTCGACCACGACGATCGCGTCATCGACCACGATACCGATGGCAAGAATCAGACCCAGCAGGGTCAGCATATTGAGCGAGAAGCCGAACACGAGCATCACGCCGAAGGTACCGATGAGCGAGATCGGCACGGCCACGATCGGAATGAGCGTCGCCCGCCAGCTCTGCAACGAAAGGAATACCACCAGAATCACCAGCAACAACGCTTCGAAAAGCGTCTGATAGACGTGATGGATTGATTCGGAAATGTAGGTAGTCATATCGAAAGGAATCTCGTAAGAAATACCCTCCGGAAAATTGCGGCTGATCTCCTCCATCTGGGCCTTCACCGCCTCGGCCACCTCCATTGCATTGGCTCCCGGAAGCATCTTGATCTCCAGCACGGCGGCATTACCGCCGTTGATACCGCTTTCGGTATTGTAGGACGATGCTTCGAGCGAAATGCGCGCCACGTCTTTCAGGCGGATGATCGAACCGTCGGGATTGGCCCGGATGACGATATCTTCGAACTGGCTGACCGACGACAAACGTCCCTGCGCCGTAATGGGGATCGTCACGTCGAGGCCCGTCATCGGAGCCTGCCCCAGCACGCCGGCCGCCGACTCGCGGTTCTGATCCTTCAACGCGGATTGCAGATCCTTGACCGTCAGCCCCAGGTCGGCCAGCTTGTCGGGCTGCACCCAGATCTGCATGGCGTAGTAGCGGCTGCCGACGTTCGAAATACTGCCCACGCCGGGAATACGGCGCAGCAGGTCCAGCACGTTGAGCGTGGCGTAATTACTCAAATATATTTCGTCGAACTTGGGGTCGGACGAGAGCAGCGTGATGGTCATCAGTTTGCTGGCGGCCTGTTTCTCGACCGAAATACCGTTCTGCACCACCTCGGCCGGCAGGCGTGCCTCGGCCTTCTTCAGGCGGTTCTGGACATCCACGGCCGCCAGATCGGGATCGACCGAAATATCGAAGGTGACGGTCGCGGAGAAACCGCCCGAGTTGGAGCTCGACGACTCCATATAGATCATGCCGGGCGTACCGTTCAGCTCCTGCTCGATGGGGGTAGCAACGGCCTGTGTCACGGTCTGCGCGTCGGCACCGGGATAGGACGCCGAAACACGCACCACAGGCGGTACGATCTGCGGATACTGATCGACGGGCAGCAGCGCGAGGCCGATGGCGCCGACGATGACGATGATGATGGAAAGTACCGTGGAAAAGACCGGCCGGTCGATGAAAAAGTCGGCTTTCATGGGCTACTCCTCCTCTGGATTCGCCTCCTCTTCACGAGGAGCCACGGGTTCGACCTTCATGCCGTGCGTCAGCTTGTGATAGCCTTCGACGACGATATTTTCATACGAGGCAAGTCCTCGTTCGACGATGAAGTTATTGCCCGTTTCCGGACCCGTTTCCACGAAACGCTTCTCCACGATGCTGTCCCGGCGCACGACGAAGACATAGGCGCCGCCCTTCTCGATAATCAGGGCCTTCTTGGGAACCACGACCGCCCGTTCGAGCACGTCGAGCAGCAGTTTGACCTTAGTGAACTGTCCGGGGAGCAGGATATGGTCGGGATTGGGCATCTCGGCCCGCACGGAGAAGGTACCCGTCTGGGGATCGACCTGCGGATCGGCGAAATCGACCAGTCCCCGATAGGGATACTGCGCCCCGTCGGCCAACGTGACCGTAATATAGGGGTCCCACTTGCGGGTCGAATCCTTATGGCCCAGATTGACGTTACGGGCCTTGCTACGCAGGTAATCCAGCGCGGTCATACTGAAATCGACCCGCACCGTATCGCTCTTTACCACGGTGGCCAGCAGCGACTTGCCGCCAGGACCGACGAGCGTACCGATATCGGCGTTCCGCTCGGAAATGTAACCCGAAATGGGCGACTGCACGGTCGTGTAGCCGAGTATCATTTCAGCCTGCGTAAGGTCGGCTTCGCTCACCACCACGTCCGCCACAGCGCTCTCGTAGGAGGCGATGGCGTTATCCAGGTCGAGCTGACTGGCGGCATTCTGCTCATACAGCGGACGAATACGGTTCAGGTCGCGCTCGGCCTTCAGAGCCTGGGCCCGGGCTTTGTTCAACTGCGCCTTGGCCTTGTTCGCACGGGCGCGATAGACCGTCGGGTCGATGATGAAAAGCGTCTGGCCCTTCTTGATATAGGTTCCCTCGGCAAAGAGCATCTTCTCCAGATAACCTTCGACGCGGGCCCGGATCTCGACGAATTGCTGGGCCCGGATACGGCCCACGTACTCGCCATAGATGCTGACATCTTCGACCTGCACCGGTTCGACGGCCACCACCGGCAGTGCGGCGGCCTGCGGCCGGGGACGCAGCAACACGACGAGCAGAACGACCAGCACCACGACGGCACAGCCGATGAAGATCCAGTGCTTACGAGTCAGTTTCACCCGAATACGAGGTGTTTTGGCCGCTATTTTTTTCAGTTTCTCCAAATTCAACTCTTTCAGATTCGGTTTCATTTCATAAGTAGTTTTTATCCATAAAAGGGTTAAAGGACTTTACCCAAACCCCGCGCCAATCCTGTTCTATCCGGATAAGCGAATCATACACAATATAATACGCCTGCAACAGACGAGGCCGATCCTGTGGCGTGAATCTACAAAATGTAGAATTATTCCACACCGGAGCCTACCGGCTGTGGCGTAAAAACCCCCGGTGCCCGATAATCGCCGCCAGGCGCCCCGGATGCAGGGATTTGCCCGCAACGATAAGGGTGACGGCCAACAGGATCAAGCCGATACCCGCAGCAAGCCGCGCAGTGAACAATTCACCGAAGATAGTCACGCCGATCACCACTGCCGTCAGCGGCTCCAAAGCCCCCATAACAGCGGTCGGAGTAGAACCGATGGCATGCACGGCAACGGTCATCAACACCAGCGAAACGACCGTAGGAATCAGAGCCAGCATCGCCGCCCACCCCCCCCCACATCGAGGGTGTCGAGAGAAGCTGCAAAGGCTGGTCGGGACAACACAGCGAATACAACACGATCGCAGCCACGCCGAACAACAGCACGTAAAACGTAAGCTTCACCGACGACATATTCAACGAAGCACGGTTGACCACCACGATATAGAGCGCATACGAGAGCGACGAAGCCATGACCAGCACAACGCCCGCAGTATTGAGTACCGCACCGCCCTCACCCCGGTACAGCAACGCGATTCCGCACAGAGCCAGGGAAATGGAGAGGACCGTGACCAGCGAAATTCGCTCCCTGAAGAAAATCGCCATGATGACGGCCACCATGACCGGATAGACGAAAAGAAGGGTGGAGGCGATCCCCGCATCCATATAGTGAAAACTCATGAACAACGTGAGCGACGATACGGCGAACATCACTCCCAGCAATCCCAGCACGGAGAACTCCCGGCGCGTAATGCGCAGCGAAGTTTTCTGCACCAACAACAGGGCTGCCAGCAGTACGGCGGCAAGCGCATAGCGGTAAAACAGCACGGAATTGGTGTTTATTCCCGCCCGGTAGAGTGACAAAGCACCGAGGGGATTCATCCCGTAACTCACGGCGGCAACGATGCCGCAAAGGGTTCCTTTCGATTTCTCGCTCATGGATCGACAATTTCAACCGGCCGCAAAAATACGAAATAATTCGGCCGTTCGGTAAAGATAGCGCTTATAAATCGACCTCGGAAAAGGGAACGAGATGCGGTAATTCGTCCGGAAAGGTTAAAATATCGGCCGGGTTTCGTATCTTTGTGCCACTGTTTCCGATAACCCTCCGGAACCGCCCGGTTCCTTCGGAGCGATCCGGAACAATACGGTTTTACGGAAAATGCCTTTCGGGGCCAAATACATATCGAAATGAAAAAGTTACTTCTGATCTTTCTGCTGATCGCCGCCTGGAGTGTGCAGGCCCGCGAAGTATATCCGCTCTGCGACGACTGGCTCTTCTCGTTCCGCTACGAAAACAGCAGCGACAACGCCCGCTGTGTCACGCTGCCGCACACCTGGAACCTCGATGCACTGGCCGGGACGATCCCATACCTGCGCACGACCGCCGACTATCAGCGCAAACTCTACGTACCGCAGACCTGGACCGGAAAGCGGCTCTTCCTGAAATTCTACGGCGTGGAGAGCGTCGCCCACCTCTTCGTAAACGGAACTTACGTCGGCGAGCACCGGGGCGGAACGACCGCTTTCGTCTTCGAAATCACCGACCGGGTGAAATACGGCAGCGAAAACCTGCTTCGCGTAGCCGTGAGCAACGCCATTACGG
>ENA-OPXB01000693-OPXB01000693.1-human-gut-metagenome-genome-assembly--contig:-NODE-693-length-22980-cov-2.625300_pt1 | contig 22980 bp, 14 predicted proteins | sample MGYA00241516_ERZ502024 | MGnify/ENA primary metagenome ERZ502024 (study PRJEB25962, sample SAMEA2041926) | human gut metagenome | biome: human gut; feature: human-associated habitat; material: faeces...
ATTTGCCCTTTTTCCGTTCGTTCTTTTCCTGGTTTATCCGCACGTTTTGCTGGATGCGCCGCAGTCCGCTGCGTGCGAGAGGTGTATTGCCGAACAGCAGGAGAAACTCCTCTTCGCTCATTGCGAGCCACTCCCGATCCGAAATCGTCAGCGGGTCGAACAGGGGATCGAAATGCGGCGAGCGGTGCATGGGGGCTTTTTGGTTGTGGGGACAGCAGCTCTGGCAGCGATCGCAGCCGAAGATCCATCCGTCGAGGTCGGGCAGGGCGCTGTCGGACTCCTTTTCGATCGTACGACAGGAGATGCAGCGGTTCGTGTCGATCACCTTGGGCGCGACGATGGCTCCCGTTGGACAACTGTCCAGGCAGTTCCGGCAGCGGCCGCAACGGGCTCCTGCGAACGGGGCATCGTATTGGTCGGACGGCAGGGTAAGTACCAACTCGCCCAGCAGGACATAGGAGCCGTATTGGGGCGTAAGCAGCAGGGATTGCCGCCCGATCCAGCCCAGACCCGCTTCGACGGCCAGTTGTTTTTCCAGCAGCGGAGCCGTATCGACGAACGTGCGGCCCGTGAGCCCGGGGTATTGCCGGCGCAGGGCTTCGAGCATCGTGCCCAGCATCTCCTTGAGGACGGGGTGGTAGTCGTGGTTGCGGGCGTAGGAGGCGATTTTTGTGCGGCACCCGGGCGGATAACCTTCGCCCAGCGGGTTCTTGTAGCTCACGGCGCAGACCACGACCGTCTGCGCCCCTTCGACCAGGCGTCGGACGTCGAAACGTTTGTCGAGGTTGCGTTCGAGGTATTCCAGCGAGGAACCGTAGCCTTTGGCGAGCCATTCGCGGAAGTAGGATTCGTTCTCCGCAAGATGTTTGCAGGGCGTGATTCCGCAGAGGTCGAAGCCTGCATTCTCGGCAAGTTTTTTGATGTATTGACCAGAGATCATGGCGATAATTCGGCTCAAAAATAGTGTATTTACGGCAAATAATAGTAAATTTGCCCCGAGTATATTCTCATTTTAATTCGAAAGAAAATGACTATCCATACACTTTACGAACTGGTTCAGCACAGTGTAAAGAGTTTTGCATCGAAAGTCGCTTTTGCCATGTACGGCGGGGAGGAGCTCTCCTATGCCGAGGTGGGAACCCGCGTCAAACACGTGCAGGACCTTTTGATCGGAGCCGGTTTGAAAGCGGGCGACAAGGTGGCGCTGTTGAGCAGCAACATGCCCAACTGGTGCGTTTCGTACCTGGCCGTCACCTCTGCCGGCATGGTCGCCGTGCCGATCCTGCCCGATTTCTCGACCGAAGAGCTGGAGATGATTATCGCCCACTCCGAGGCCAAGGCGCTGATGGTTTCCGACAAGCTCTTCGCTAAATTGGCGAAGTCCACGATCGAATCCCTCCATATCGTGATTCGTACCAAGAATCTGGGCGTGATCGCCTCCCGTCCTGCGGCGGAGAAGGGAGCGGTCGGAATTCCGAATCCCGAAGACCTCGCGGTCATCATCTATACCTCGGGTACGACGTCGCGTCCCAAGGGCGTGATGCTCTCCCACGCGAATCTCTGTGCGCAGATTTCCATGAGCGCCGCCATTTTCCCGATCTTTCCCGACGATACGTTTCTCTCGGTGCTGCCGTTGGCGCACACCTACGAGTGCTCGATAGGTATGATCTATCCTTTCTCGATGGGGGCCCGGGTCGTTTACCTGGATCGTCCGCCTACGGCCTCGGTTCTGATGCCGACGCTTGCCGAGGTACGGCCTTCGGTGATGCTCATCGTGCCGCTGATTATCGAAAAGATTTATCGTCATCAGATTCTCGCCAAGTTTACCTCCAGCGGATTCTGGCGTGCGCTCTACAAGATCGATTTCATGCGCCGTTATCTGCATCGTCGCGGGTAAGAAGTTGATGAAGGTCTTCGGCGGGCGGCTGCGCTTCCTCGGTATCGGGGGTGCGAAGCTGGACGGCGGCGCCGAGAAGTTCCTGCTCGAAGCCCGTTTTCCGTACGCTATCGGCTATGGCTTGACGGAGACGGCACCCCTGTTGGCCGGTGCAGCTCCCTCGCAGGTGCGCCTGGGTTCGACCGGGCCTGCCGCGCCGGGCGTTGAGCTGCGGTTGGAGAACGTCAATCCCGAAACCCGCCAGGGCGAGATCGTTGCCAAGACGCCGAGCGCCATGATCGGTTACTATAAGAACCCCGACGCTACGAAGGAGGTCTTCACCGAGGACGGATGGTTCCGTACCGGAGATTTGGGCGAATTTTCGGCCGACGGGTGGCTTTACATCAAGGGCCGGCTGAAGAATATGATCGTCGGTCCCAGTGGTGAGAATATCTATCCCGAGGATATCGAGAGCGTCCTCAATTCGCACGTCTGCGTCGCCGATTCGGTGGTTACCGAGCACGAAGGCCGCCTGGTGGCGCTCGTGCATTTCAATACCGACGCTCTCGAAGCCAAGTTCGACGGCTGGAAGGAGGATTTCGAGAATTGGAAGGAGAATCTCAAGAAGGAGGTCGTCGATTATGTGAATTCCAAGGTCAATCGTTTCTCGCATATCTCCGAGGTCGTGGAGGAGAAGCAGGAGTTCGTCAAGACTCCGACGCAGAAGATCCGACGTTTCCTCTATACCAAGCGCAACCCTCACCAGAAACACGAAATGTCCAAGCGGTAGGGGTGTGTATGCAGTTATGATTCAGGTGCAGATTTCGGTTTGCGCCTGAATCTTTTTTCGGACGGTCGGGTTGCTTCCCGATCGTTTCCTTTGGCCGGAGCTCGTCCCGACTTTCCGATAGAGCTGAGCTGTGTCTGTGTCGGGGCAGTGCGGACCGGATGCCGCTGTTTCGGTTCCGTATGCTCGTTCGTGTCTGCTGCCTCCGGCGGAATGTGCAGCGGTCGAGGTTTTACCGGAGCGTCTGTTTTTCGGATCCCGATTTGTACGGCACACCGCCGCTTCGCGTTGTCCGGTTTCCCGGGAAGAGGGATTTCTTGCAGCGTGAACTTCGCAATTTCTACTTTGAGGGTTGCGGACGCTGAAGGCGTTGGCAAAATAAAATCGGAAAAGACGCACGGTCTTTTCCGATTTCGTTGTATGGATTGCTCGCAGCCGGCCGATTTTTCCCGGATTATTCGGGAATCTGCACCGAGTCCGATGGTGTGGACAGATCGGGATGGATCAACTCGTTTTCATAAATGCCCAGCGTGCGGTAGTAGTCGTTGAGCTGGGCCAGCACGTCTTGGCGTCCCATGTAGGCCGCCAGATAGTAGAGCCGGTCGAGCGATTGCATCTTGTCGATGAGTGTCTGCGTGACCATGTCGCCCTGAATGCCTTGGAAATCGAGGTAGTAGTCGATATACTGCATCAGGTTGCGGGCATAGCTCATCAGCAGGCCGTCGCCCTTGTCCGGGGCACCGGCCATGTAGTAGCCTTCGATGAAGGGGAGGGTGTTGGCGTCGGTGTAGCGGATCTGTTGGGGCGGCAGTTTTTCGAGCCCCATGTCGAGCAGCCGGATCGCCTGTGTCGAATCCCCACGGAAAACATACTCTTTGGCTGCACGGGCGAAGGATTCGCGGGCTTTCGAGGCGCTCAGGGTATGTTGGATGGTATGGTCGGCGTAGGTTCGGGGATCGCTCAGGTTTCCGTAACGGAATGTTTCGGTCAGCAACGGCGTTACGTAGTCCGGATCGACACGCCCGATCTCCTGTACGTTCCTGCACGGCGTGTAGATCGGTACCAGCCGGTAAGTGTAACCGTCGAACTGGAGGTAATCGAGCAGCCCGAGCGATTGCAATGTGTAAACCTGTGTGAAATGGATCGGACGCTTCCAGTCGAAATGGGCCAGCATGTCGAGCAGCATCATCTCGCTCTTGTCGATCGCCCGTTTGGGCAGTTCCATGTAGATCGTATCCACCATCAGGTCGCGGTCGGCTTCCTTGACGATGCCCGAGGCGATCGCGTTGTCCTTGTTTACGGGCAGGGCGAAACGGTTGCTCGGCAGGTAGTCGATTTTGCTTCCGTTGCTCAGAACAAGTTTGGTGCGCGGATCTTCGTTGCGGATAAAATCGATGGCCTCTTTCAGCTCCAACGGGCGGTCCACGATGTTTTCTATGGGCAGCATGTCGTTGGTGTAGGTGTATTTGCTGCGTGGCAGCGTGAAGGGGATGCCCGGCGCATCGTTGGCTTTGGTTTTCAGTTCGTCGATGTACCATTCGGCGCCCAGGTAACTCGTGTTCATGATCCGCACGTCCGGGCGCACGCCGTCCACCTCCTGATTGAACCACAGGGGAAAGGTGTCGTTGTCGCCGTAGTTGATGATGATGGCATTGGGCAGTACCGATTGCAAGTAGTTCCAGCCGATGTCGCGGGCCATCGTGCGGTGCGAACGGTCGTGATCGTCCCAGTTCTGGGCCGCGAGAATGCCCGGTACGACCATGCAGACGACCGTAGCGGCTATGGGAGCCATGAGGCCCTTGCGTCGGGTGGCCCAGACGATCAGGTCGCACACGGCGAGTACGCCCAGGCCGATCCAGATGCAGAAGGCGTAGAACGAACCCGCATAAACATAGTCGCGTTCGCGCGGTTCGTTGGGCGAGGTGTTGAAGTAAACCACCAGCGCGATACCCATCATCACGAAGAGCCACATGACGATCGAGAAGTTGCGCGGATCGCGGTTGAGCTGATAGATCAGGCCGATAAGACCCAACAGGAAGGGGAGGAAATAGTAGGTGTTGCGCCCCTTGTTATTCGCTATTTCGTCCGGCAGGTTGTCCTGCGGCCCGAGGTAAAGCTCGTCGATCCACTTGATGCCCGAGAGCCAGTTGCCGTCGGTGATGATCGCGTCGGTAGGCTGGATGTCGCTCTGGCGCCCCACGAAATTCCAGAGGAAATAGCGCCAGTACATGTGGTTGAGCTGGTAGGTGAAGAAATAGTTGAGGTTCTCGCGGAACGTCGGCTCCACGATTACCAGCGGTTCGTAGCCCGAACCGTCGTCCCAAAGCGTCCGGCGTCCGAAATCGAGCACTTCGATCTTGTTCGGGCGTCCCTGCGCGTCGCGGACGATTTCGCCGTTTTCATCCCGTTCGTAATCGGTCCGGGTGCGGTAGGCGCTCCATGATTTGTAACTCTCCTTGCTGGCAGCGTAGTTCCACATACGGGGGAACAGATGCATGAACTCGTCGGGGTGTTCGTACCCGGAGATGATCGAAACCGTTTTGTACTTGCCGTCGTCGTCCAGGTAGCGGACATCCTTGTATTTGTAACCGGAGGTCGGGGCCGAGAACTGGGGACCGTAGAGCAGCGGTTTGTCTCCGTACTGATCGCGGTTGAGCAGCGAATAGAGGGCGAACGGATTGCTCGGGTTGTTGCTGTTCATCGGGGGATTGGCCGCGGCGCGGATCGTAACCGATGCGTAGGACGAGTAGCCGATGAGGATCATCAGCGTCGAGAGCAGCACGAGATTGAGCACCGTGCGCCCTTTTTTATGGGTGAAATATACGCCCATGCCGAGCGCTCCCAACAGGGCTACTACGAAGAACACGAGGCCGGAATTGACGGGCAATCCCAGTGAATTGACGAAGAAGAGGTCGAACAAGGCGCCGATATAGACCGTATGGGGGATGATGATACTGTTGATGAAAACCAGAATCGCGCCCGAAATGAGGGTGCTGACCGCAATACCTTTGAACGTGATGCGCTGCGTTTTGCGGAAATAGTAGATGAATACCAGCGCGGGAACGGTCAGCAGGTTGAGGATGTGCACGCCGATCGAAAGCCCCATCAGGTAGGCGATCAGCACGATCCAGCGCATCGAGTGGGGCTGGTCGGCCTGTTCCTCCCATTTGAGCATGAGCCACACCACCAGGGCGGTGAACATCGACGAGAGGGCATATACTTCGCCTTCGATGGCCGAGAACCAGAAGGTGTCGGTGAAGGTATAGGCGAGTGCTCCGACCGCACCTGTACCCAATACGGCCACGATGTTGGCTTTCGTAAGCTCCGCGCCCTGACGGGTGAGGATGCGGCGTGCCAGGTGGGTGATCGTCCAGAAAAGGAACAGGATGCAGAACGCGCTGGCCAGGCAGTTCATGGCGTTCACCATGTGGGGTACATAGTACGTCGAGGGTGCCAGTATCGTGGCCAGGCGGGCCAGCAGCATGAAGAGCGGTGCTCCGGGCGGGTGCCCTACTTCGAGTTTATACGAGGTAGCGATGAATTCGGAGCAGTCCCACAGGCTCGAAGAGGGCTCCATGGTCAGCAGATAGGTCATGGCCGCGATGGCGAAGACGATCCAGCCGACGATGTTGTTCCAGCGTTTGTAGCTATTCATTTGAGTTTCGGTTTGTCCGCAAAACGGCATGTCCCCTGCGTGCGAAGTCGAACGTTCGGTTTTTTAGGGCAGTCCGTCGGATTTAAGTCTGTTGTTGTGTACAAATACGATGAAAGCCGGGTGCAAAATCGATTTTGCCGGATTTTGCCGCAACGGGTTTCCCGTGCTGTGCAAAGATAGTGAAAGCCGGGAGAAAACGGGAACAAGTTCCCGGTTTTCCGAGGCGGATCCTATCTTCTGCAAAGATATTAAGATAACGCTTAAATCGGGTGTTTATTTTTGTTTTTTGTTCGGATTCTTTATTATCGTCGGTAAAGTATGGGGTGCCGCAGGCCGGAATCCGGGTATATGAGGTGCGAGATTCGTTCGATTTTCGGGGGATGCGGGATTCCGGTTGTCTGCCGGATTCTGAAATTTCAACAGAGAGGAGTATGTGTTGGCAAAGGGAGAGTATATGCGGATCTGAATCGTGTTGTGGAATGAATTCGGAAAAATTTTTATAAGGAATGCCGACCTGTGAAAAACCGGTCCGATTCATAATCGGACCGGTTTTTTTGTCTTCGGAGCAACTCCTGAAAGATCAATAGGAGTAATCCTCGCAGGGAAGTTTTCCGGTGTATTCGATTTCGAGCTCGGTATTTTTGTCGTCCTCGTCGATGGCTTTGAACGAGCCCGTAATGGTATAGTCGTCATTGCCGTTGGCGACGATTTTGAGAGTTCCCTCCGTGATTCTGTTCTTGATGATTCCGTAGGTGGGATCGTTGTAGTTCCAGAAGGATTTCGCCAGATCGAAAGTCATGTTCTCACCGGCGGCACCGCCCGTGTAGTCGCCGCTGGCGAGTTGCAGAGGATCTGTGGGCGCGAGCGTAATGTAGAACGTGATGCCGTATTCTTTTATCGGAGAGCCATCTTTCAGGCCGAGGAAGAATACATTGTCCCCATTGTAGTAGAGGTCGCCGACGGTCATGGTTGCTTTCGGTGCTTCCGGAGCCGGAGGAGTCGAATAGTTGTTGAAAGGTACTGTGCCGGTAAAATCGATCTTAATGGCTGTTTCCTGTCCGGTGTCGCTCGCTCCCCGGAGAGTGCCGGTTACGGTGTAGTTGTGGTTCCCGTTGTTTGTCACGGTGAGTGAACCTTCTTTGATCGTATTTTTGATCCGGTCGTTGAAATTCTCCTTGTCGATGAATGTCCAAGAGGATTTGGCTGCGTCGAGGGTCATCTCTCCGCTGCCGGTCGATACGGGGTAGTCGCCGCTGACGAGCTGCAGGGTCTCCGAAGCGGGTAGTTTGAACGAAAGCGACGCTTCGTAAGTATCTGTCGGGTTGGCGTCCTTGAGGGTCAGAGTATAGATATTGCCGTCGTAGTAGTCCAGGTTGCCGATGGTCATGGTCACCTCCGCAACAGTCGGTTCCACGGGTTCCGGATCGGCGTAGTCCTCGAAAGGAAGAGTGCCGGAAAAGTTGATTTTCAGAGCTGTGTTTTTACCGGTTTTATCGGATGTACCTTCCAGTGTGCCGGTGATCGTGTAGTTGTGGTCGCCGTTGCTGACGATGTGAATTTTGGTTCCCTCCTTGAGCCGGTTTTTGATCTTGTCGTTGTGGTTGTCCTTGTCGGTAAAGTTCCAGAATGACTTGCTCGCATCGATGGTCATCTCTTCGCCTGTCGTTGCTGCCATATAGTCGCCGCTGGCCAACAACGGTGAATCCGAAGCGGGCAGCTTCAAGTAAAAGGTTGTCTCGTAGAGATCGGCGGGATTGGCATCCTTGAGCTGGAGATAATAGATGTTGTCGTTGTAACGATACAGGGAGCCGGTGGACATGGTTACCTCAGGCACTTCGGGTGCGGGATCATCCGGAGTATCCGGATCATCCGGGTCTTCATAGTCTTCCGAGTAATCGGAAATCAGCAACCGACCTGTGAATGCGAACGCTACGCCCGCTTCGTTTTCCATAATGGAACCCCCGTCCTGAATGGAGCCGCCTTTCATGTGGCCTCTGATCGTGTAGGTCATGTTGTCGCCGATGGCGACTTCGAATTCTCCGGCTTCGGCAACGTATTGTGTCCATTTGGGGGCGACCACATTCCAGTTGGAACGGTATCTAGTCGTATTTTTATTGTTGAACGTATTTATTTCCCAAGTGGAGGAGGCGGTGTATTTCCCGGCCGGAAGGGTGAAGCTACCCTTTTCCTGTCGTGGGACATTGACATAAAAGCATACGCTACATCCGCGGGCAGAGTTGTTCAGGTCTTTCAGGTAGAGGAAATAAACGGCTCCGCCTTCTTTGCTGTATTCACTGTCATGCCCGTAGTACATCAGTTCGCCTTCGGTCATCGTATGGGCGATGTACCCGGTCATGGGCGGATTGGGATCGTCCGGAATTTGGGGTCCCTGTGGGTCGTCCGGGTCGTTCGGCTCCGTCTGCTCCATACCGTTGTCTTTGTCGCTGCATGAAGGCAGGCATCCCAAAATCCCCCCCCCGAACATCAGCAACATCCATGCGAATCTAAAGTGTTTCATAGCGTAAAAGGTTTTAGTGCCGGGCCTACGGCAGGTTTTTAATTTTCGGCAGAAACGAGGCCGGTCTTAAAAAAAAGCGCTTTCTGCTTAAGTGTTTTCTTTCATGTAATAGAGATGTTGTTTTTCTTTGTTGGAAAAAAATAGATAAAATATTCGGTATTTGCAAATGTTTTTGTCTTTTTTAATTTATTGTGTGTTTTTATTGGTTGAAAAATTGGGACTATCTCGTTCGACGAAGTTTGAAACGATATTTTTAAGTGAGGAGACGGTCGAGATAGTCGTCTGTCGGTTGTTAAGAAGATCAGTCCGGACTGAATGTCCGGACTGATCGGGAATTTTTCGTATGGAGCCGGTCTGATGCTTTTCTCCTGAATGGTAGTTTTCAGGAGAGGCGTAGCGATCGGTGTAATTTCGACGGTTGCCGTCGTCAATGTTGTATGGATGTGTCGTTTGTCGTAATAGGGATGAATACGATGTCCGAACAGCGCAGGGCTTCGTCATCGACGGCAAAGGCATAAATGTAGTATTTGGAGTTCGGTTCGAGCCTTTCCTGGATTTCTCTGGATTGTTGAAAGGTATATTGGCTCAGGATCATTTCGGCCGTGTAGCCCATCCATCCGTAGATCTGTACGTTGTCGATCCAACTTTCCGATATTTTCTCCAAAACGGTCGCATCCGTATCGGCCGCATCGACGCTGCCGTAGATCTTTGCGACAAAATGGCCGTCGTAATCGTTCGCTTTGACAAGAACGTCGATGTTGAGACCTTCGGTCGAAACGATCTGTATGTCGAATTTTGTGTCGATTGTTTGGGGTGCCAGGGTTGTGAGCGTCTTTTTTGAGATCGGGGTCAGCCTTTCGATCGTGATGGGATCCACGCCGTATGCGTAAACGAGGTATTCGGTATTGGGTTCCATGTTTTCGATCAGCCTGTCTGCAATAGTCCCCTGTTCGAGGTATTCTTGTGCCCAGCTTTGCCAGCCGCTGCCCGTTGCGTCCATGTCTGTATAGAAGTCGATGTCGTATTGGTAGAGCTCGTCATCCGTCTTGAAATCGGCGGCAGCCCGGGAGGGGATGATGTTCAACAGATAATACATTTCCTGGTCTCCGGGACGGACTGTAGTTCGGAATGTTTTTGTGGTGATGTCCGAAATCGTTATCGTAAATGCCTCCTCCGGACGGGCCGCCTGTTTTACTGTAAAGGAAGGCGTCGGCTGGATATCCGCGTACGAAACTTCGATGATTGCTTCCCTCTTTTCCGCTGTTTCGTTTTTGGTTACGTTGAATGAGATGACCCCTGCGGTTTTGGTATCGATGTCCGTTATCCAACTGTCGTTGCATTTGGCAGACAGGGTCGCATTTGCGACGGGGTTTTCGATCGTGTATTCGATTTGGAAAGGTCCTCCTTCGGCCGGAACATCGAGACTCTCTTTGGCGAATACGATTTCAGGCTGTGCATCCGGTGTGACGGGATCGTCGTTGTTACACCCGGCGAAGAGCGAGGAACCCAACCCCCCCCCGAAGATCATTAAAAACCATACGAATCTAAAATATTTCAGTATAAAAGGGTTTTAGTGCCGGGCCTACGGCGGGTTTTATTTTCGGCAGAAACGAGGCCGGTCTTAAAAAAAGCGATTCTGTCCGGGAGTTTTTGGTGTGTGTAGAGAAATGTGTTTTTATTTGTCTGAAAAATAGATAAAATATTTTGTATTTGCAAATGATTTTTATTTTTGATTTGCAGGGTGCTTCATATTTTATTCGGGGCTTATGCGGTATCAGGTCGGGAGCGTGTCGCTCCGAACGATGGCGGAACTGCAAACTTTGTCTTCGTTTTTACTGTTTTTGTGGGAAAAATGTTAATTTTGTGGCTCGGAAGATATTGCTTGTTATGGAATCGAAATTGACCCTTTACAACACGCTCGACCGCCGCAAGGAAACCTTCGAGCCGATCAATCCCCCGCATGTGGGGATGTATGTCTGCGGACCCACCGTATATGGCGATCCGCATCTGGGACACGCCCGGCCGGCGGTGACCTTCGACTTGTTGTTCCGTTATCTCCGGTCGCTCGGCTACAAGGTGCGCTACGTGCGCAACGTGACCGACGTGGGACATCTGGAGCACGATGCCGATGACGGTGAGGACAAGATTTCGAAGAAGGCGCGGCTGGAGCAGCTCGAACCGATGGAAGTGGCGCACTATTACACGGAGCGTTACCATCGGGCGATGGACGAGCTGAACGTGCTGTCCCCCTCGATCGAACCCTGCGCCAGCGGCCATATCATCGAGCAGATCGCCATGGTGAAGGAGATTCTCGACAACGGTTTCGCCTACGAATCGAACGGGTCGGTCTATTTCGATGTGGAGAAATACAACCGGAAATACAGTTACGGCCGTCTTTCGGGCCGCAACCTCGACGATATTCTGACGAACACGCGCGAGCTGGACGGGCAGGGCGACAAGCGCCATTCGTGCGATTTCGCCCTCTGGAAGAAGGCTTCGCCGGAGCATATCATGCGCTGGCCTTCGCCCTGGAGCGACGGCTTCCCCGGCTGGCACATGGAGTGTTCGGCCATGAGCACCAAATACCTGGGCCAGCGGTTCGACATCCACGGCGGCGGTATGGACCTGATGTTTCCGCATCACGAATGCGAGATCGCGCAATCGACGGCGGCGCTCGGCCACGACTCGGCCAAGTATTGGATTCACAACAATATGATTACGATCAACGGTCAGAAGATGGGCAAGTCGCTCGGTAACTTCATTACGCTCGAGGAGCTTTTCACGGGCAATCATAAGTTGCTGACGCAGGCTTATTCGCCGATGACGATCCGTTTCTTCGTATTACAGGCCCACTACCGTTCGACGCTCGACTTTTCGAACGAGGCGTTGCAAGCCGCCGAAAAGGGACTCGACCGCCTGATGAAGGCTGTCGAGGCGCTCGACAAGATCAAGCCGTCGGAGCAATCCACGGTGGATCCTGCGGAGCTCGAAACCCGCTGCCGCGAAGCGTTGGACGACGACCTGAACTCGCCGATGGCGATTTCCGCACTGTTCGACTGGGTGCGCATCATCAATCAGTTGGTCGAGGGGCAGCAACGGATCACGGCGGCCGATCTGGAGAAGCTCCGGGAGATCGTCCGTCGTTATGTGTTCGATATTTTGGGCCTGCGTGACGAAAAGGCGGCTTCGGCCGGCGGCAAGGATCTGGTTTCGCCGTTGGTGAACATGCTTCTCGACCTGCGGCAGGCGGCTAAGACCGAGAAGAATTGGGCGCTGTCGGATAAGATCCGGGACGAGCTTACGGCCATCGGTATCCGGGTCAAGGACCGCAAGGACGGCTGCGACTGGGAGATCGAATAGCGTTTCGTCGTTTTAATTAAAGTATTGATAAATCGATCGTTCCTGTTCGGTGTATTCCGGACGGGAACGGTGTGTTTGGATCGTGCGGGCGGTTGCCGGGGCGGAAAGACCGTCGCAGCCGTTTCGTGCGTCGAATGATTATTGAAGGGAGGATTTGTGTATGAGTGAAGTAAAAGGAGCGGCGATGGAGCTGGGAACCGAGCGTATCCGCAAGCTGCTCGTTCAATATGCCGTGCCGGCCATTATCGCGATGACCGCCTCGTCGCTGTACAACATGGTGGACAGCATCTTTATCGGGCACGGCGTGGGGGCGCTGGCCATTTCGGGGCTGGCTCTGACATTCCCGCTGATGAACCTCGCGGCGGCGTTCGGTTCGTTGGTGGGTGTGGGTGCCGCGACGTTGGTGTCGATGCGCCTGGGGCAGCGGGATTACGAAACGGCCCAGCGGATTCTGGGGAATGTCGTGGTGCTCAACCTGATTATCGGAATCTCTTTCGGGTTGCTGACGCTGGTTTTTCTCGATCCGATTCTCTACTTTTTCGGAGCCAGCGATGCGACGATCGGCTATGCCCGGGAGTATATGTCCGTCATTCTGTGGGGCAACGTCGTTACACACATGTATTTGGGTCTGAACGCCGTGTTGCGTGCCGCCGGGCACCCGCGCAAGGCGATGTACGCCACGATCCTGACGGTGACGATCAATGCGATTCTCGACCCGCTGTTCATCTTCGGCTTCGGCTGGGGCATTCGCGGCGCGGCCATCGCGACCGTGCTGGCGCAGATCCTCGCGCTCGTCTGGCAGTTCCGCATCTTTTCGGACAGGAACGAGCTGTTGCATTTCCGGCGCGGCATCTACCGGCTGAAAGGCAAGATCGTGCGTAATGTGCTGGCTATCGGCATGTCGCCCTTCTTGATGAACCTTGCGGCTTGTTTCATCGTGATTCTGATCAACAAGGGACTCAAGGAGTACGGCGGCGATCTCAATATCGGTGCTTACGGTATCGTCAATCGGTTGGGATTCTTCTTCGTGATGATCGTCATGGGCATCAATCAGGGTATGCAGCCCATTGCGGGGTATAATTACGGTGCGCGGCAGTTCGATCGGGTGGATCGGGTGCTGAAATTGACGATCATCGGCGCTACCTGCGTCACCACGCTCGGATTTCTGATCGGCGAATTGGCGCCGCGCCTGGCGGTGTCGGTTTTCACGGACGATCCGGAGTTGGTCCGTCTTTCGGCCGAAGGTATGCGTATCGTCTTCTTCTGCTTCCCGATCATCGGTTTCCAGATGGTGACGACCAACTTTTTCCAGAGTATCGGCATGGCGGGCAAGGCGATCTTCCTTTCGTTGTCGCGGCAGTTGCTTTTCCTGATGCCGGGTCTGATTTTCCTGCCCCGCATCTTCGACGAGTTGACGCCCTGGGACGGCAGTTGGGGCGTATGGTGTTCGATGCCGCTGTCGGATTTCCTGGCTTCGCTGGTTGCCGGTGTCATGCTGTTCTACCAATTCCGGAAGTTCAAGGCCAAGGCCGCTGCGGGGAGAGGCGAGGTTTCGGGAGCCGAAGTCGAAAACGATCGCAGAGTGAATGAATAAAAACCGTTGCACTATGGAACAGGATAAGTTTGTTATCAATATAGGCCGCCAGCTCGGCAGCGGCGGCAAAGCCGTCGGCGAGGCGCTGGGGCGTCGTCTGGGCGTACACGTCTATGACAAGCAGTTGATCAATCTGGCGGCCGAGCAGAGCGGCCTCTGCACGGAACTTTTCGAGCAGGCCGATGAGAAGAAGTCGAGGAGCCTCTTTTCCTCGCTGATCGGTTACCTGCGCATGCCTTTCGGGGGCGACGAGTGCGGGATGACCGACGTGTTGAGCAGCGAGGCGCTGTTCAAGATACAGAGCGACGTGATCCGCGACATCGCCTCGCGGGAATCGTGTATTTTCGTGGGCCGTTGTGCCGACTATATCCTGCGGGATCATCCCCGCGCGGTGAATGTTTTCGTTACGGGGGCTCCGGAAGATCGGGTGCGCCGCCTTTGCGAGCAGGAGAACGTAACGCCCGAAGAGGCCGAAGCGCAGATGGAGCGTACGGATGCCCGCAGGGCTTCCTATTACGACTATTTCAGCAGCGGCAAGTGGGGCGAAGCCGCAACCTACCATCTCTGCATCGATTCCTCGGTGCTGGGGATCGAAGGTACGGCCGACTTTATCCGGGAGTTTGCGGAGCGTAAACTGAAGATGAACCTGTCCGGGCGGTAGTCGGCGGCTTCGAGCGTGTTCGGCATAATCGCAGGGATGCGCGGGGCGGTTTTGGAAAGGAATAAAGGAAACGGTTTTCGGACGGTCGGTGTCGGTGCGACGGAGCGTATTTTCGGTCTGTGTTCGGTCTGTGGCCCGTGATAACGGTCGATAGCCCGTCGTTCGAGGCGATCTTTTCGGCGGAAGGGTTTGGGCGTCCGACTTTTTTCGAACAGAGCCGTCCGGGGCGGGATCGTTTTTATTGGCGACGAGCCCGGTTCCTATTTCCGAAAACCGGAAATTTTGTTTACATTTGTTGAAAGAAAGACAGGAGAGGCGGCTATCCTTGCGGGAGAGTCTGTACGGATTGCCTCGCCTGTAAAAATCAATCGGAAAATATGGTACTTGCAGAACAGATTAAAGAGGCTATAAGACGTCAGGATACGTTGGGGAGGTGTCTTTGACATCGATCAGCGAAGAATAGAACTCCAGAACGAGGAGGAGAAGACGCAGGTTCCGGGCTTTTGGGATAATCCCGACAAGGCCCGCGAACAGTTGCGCCGCGTGGCGGGAATCAAGGAGTGGGTCGAGGAGTACGATGCTGTGGTCAAGGAGGTCGAAGACCTGCGGTTGATGCCGGAATTCGTCAAGGAGGGCGTGGTGACCGAGCAGGAGCTCGACGAGCAGTATGCGCGTGCGATGCACCGCATCGAAGAACTCGAATTGCGCAACATGCTGCGCCGTGACGAGGACCGTATGGGCGCTATCATGGATATCAATTCCGGTGCGGGCGGTACCGAGGCGCTCGACTGGGCGGGGATGCTGCTGCGCATGTACACCCGCTGGGGCGAGGCGCACGGATACAAGGTCAAGGTGCTCGACTATCAGGCTGGCGAGGAGGTAGGTGTAAAGTCCTGCACGCTCGAATTCGAGGGCGAATACGCCTACGGCTACCTCAAGAGCGAAAACGGCGTGCACCGCATGGTGCGCCTGTCGCCGTTCAACGCCAATAACAAGCGGCAGACGACTTTCGCGTCGGTGTTCGTGTCGCCGGCGATCGACGATACGATCGAAATCACGGTCAATCCTGCGGACATCGAGTGGGATACCTTCCGGTCGAGCGGTGCGGGCGGCCAGAACGTCAATAAGGTCGAAACGGCGGTCCGGTTGCGCTATCACGGCAAGGATGCCGATACGGGCGAGCCGATCGAGTATCTGATCGAGAATATGGAGACTCGCTCGCAGTTGATGAACCGCGAAAATGCCATGCGCATCCTCAAGTCGAAACTCTACCAGCGGGAGCTGGACAAGCGCATGGCTACGCAGCAGGCACTCGAAGCTACGAAAAAACGCATCGAATGGGGTTCGCAGATCCGCTCCTACGTCTTCGACGACCGACGGGTGAAGGATCATCGTACGGGAGTCCAGACCTCGGATGTCGAGGGGGTGATGGACGGCGACCTGGACGAATTCATCAAGGCCTACCTGATGGAGTTCGGCGGACAGGCGTAAGCGTGGGGATGTGAGAATATTGCAGGGGGGCGAAAATTTTATTTTCGCCCTCCCTCTTGTTTTAAGTTTGTTTTATTCGATCGAATGGATCGAAATCGTATTTCCTGCTGCGGGTCCCCATTTTCCATTCTTTTTTTGCAGGGCGTCCGTTTCACCCCAGAATCCGTAGTCGCATTGGATGATAGCTTCCGTGAGTGAAGTGTTTATTACGATATAGCTGAAGTAGGGTGATGATCGTGGATTCGGATAATGTAAAAAGGATGAATAGCACACGGGAAATTTACTTGTATAAAAGTTGAGAGCATGTTGTGAATAAATAAAGCTTTTCGACTTTTTGACTTCGGAGTCGATAAAACTGTCAATGGCTTTTTTGTAAGATGGAATGAGTTTTAAGAACCGAATTTGTTGAGGCGCATTGCAGGGACGGTACCCTTTGATGATTCGTTGCGGTGTATAATCCATTTGGGAAAACCATCGATGCGACGATAAGTCTTCAGGACGGAAACAATCGAGATATTCTTCGTCACTTAAAATATAGACGGGAACTTCTCCCGGAAAAACCAAGTTGCCGTTGACGATCCGCCCCTGTTTGTCCGGAGAGAGTTCTTTGTTATTGAAATAATATTTTTCCATTAGGTAGTCCAAAAGTTGATAAACAGTTGTTGTTAGCTTATCGTTTGTGTCGTATATCGTCGCGGTTCGGCTTTCCTGCTCCCATTTTTCGATGAATTTTTCGATTTTTTCCGAAGACTGCTCGGAGCATGCCGTAGTGAGTTCAGAGAGTAGGCGCTCCGCTTCTGGAGTGTCTGCGCAAGGGTTACGGTTTTGGGCTTGAACGATTCCGAGTGTAGCAAAAGAAACAAAAGCGATAAGCAATACCGGCAAAAATTGGATCAGACGGTTTTTCATTTTTATATGGTATAAGTTCAGTTAATCAAAGATAGTAAATTTTCTGTTTTTGATTGACTGATATTTTTAGGTTTATCCGTTTTTTCGTATCTGTCGCTTCCGGACAGGCGGCAGATGCCGTCGCAGCGCGGAATTTACTGTCGGATGCGATCAGCCTGGTTCCGAAGGAGTCCGTATGGGTCGGTACGACCGATACGGCGATGTATTATCCCCGGCTCGCAGGGAAGCGTGTGGCCTTGCTTGCGAATCATACTTCGATGATCGGCGAACGGCATTTGGTTGATGTTCTGCACGCGAGGGGATTCGATGTGACTGCAATCTTCGCTCCGGAGCACGGATTCCGGGGAACGGCCGATCCCGGAGAACACATGGGAGGTTCCGTCGATGCGGCGACGGGTATTCCGATCCGGTCGCTCTGCGACGGGAACACGCGGAGGCCTTCCGACGAGGCGATGCACTCGTTCGAGGTGGCGTGAACAGGTTGGATGCGGGCGTGTTATACCTAAATTATATAGAGCGATTGGATGCCTGCGTAGGTTTCGAGCGGGAAGCCATTGGCCCGGAGCGGCCCAATCTCAACAGAATGCTCATCGACGGACCGATTCTCGAAGAACGATACGAGGCGGGGGGGGGAATATGTGTGCCGGATGATTGTCGAGGGATATGCTGCGGAGGAGATCCGCAACCGGTGGCGGGAGGATATCGGGTTGTCCCGTATTCAAAGAAAGCCATCTCTTTTATACGAAGAGCGACCTTTATTCCGTTCTATTCGTGAATAAAGTCTGCGAGTATGCCGGAATCGCTCGCAAAGCGGAGGAAATGTTGTTTTTTTATCCGATTTTTCAGGCCGATTCGAAATAAATTCGTATATTTGCAACCATGTCCTTTGAGTAAATTGAGGTGCAGGAACGAAGAAATTTCCATAAACAAACCTAATAATTTTTTAATGCGTATGAAAATCAAAACATTTATGTTTGCTGCTTTGGCAGCATTTGCGACCTTGTTCGCTGGTTGTAGCGACGACGAAAACAAAACCAACGGTGACAATAACGGAACGGGAGGAGATCCTGTCGAGAGCGAATATAAGGTGACGTTCTCCGACACGTCTTATTACAGTTCGGTTGCTACGTTCGAGGCGATTACAGAGAATGCCAAGTCCCAGTCTTTTATGGCTGTGGTGTTTGAGACGGCGTTCCTGGAGCAGCAAATTCCCGGAATTACGGATAATGATATTGCGAAAGGTGTCATCAACTATTATAAGGCGGAATATATGTCGCAAGGAGCCACTGTTGCTGATATTTACAATGTGCTTACTCAGCAGGGGCAGTTGCATGGTAGTGTAACTCCTTTGGAGTTGGATGTCCCCGGTTTGTCGGCGGGTACATCCTACTCGGTTGTCGTTGCCGGTATCAACGAGAACCTTGAAATTGTCGCTAACGGAATCGTTGCCGAGTTTACGACGAAGACATTGCCCGACCTGGAGGAGGAGAATTGTACTTTCGAATGGACGGTTGAGCCTAAATCGACGTCTGTAACAATGAGTTTTACTCCTTCCGATAAGAAGGTGCCCTATTTCTTCTATGCGCTGACAGCTGAAGAGTATAGTTCGGAATGTCAAAACGACCCCGCGATACTGAAAGAGCTGCTCCCCTCTTTTATCGCTAACTTGGCCAAGGCTTACCAGATGTCTGTTTCCGAGTTTATGGAGAAACAGCGGGTGACGGGTGATTTGGAGGAGTTCACTTTTACTGGTTTGCTGCCTAAAACGGGGTATGTCGTATTCGTGTGCGGTATGGATGAGTACGGTCGTCCGACGACGGATGTCAGCGTGAAGGACTTTGAAACGTTGGAATATGTCGCTTCGGATGCTACGGTGGAGAGCGTGGATGTCCGTCTGTATGACGGTGAGGAGGCTTCGTCCATAGATCCGTCTATCTATAAGCCCGAGTCTTACGGAGGTGCCTATTTCTTGCGATACGTACCCCAGTTCTCCGAGGAGTGTGCCGAGGTTTGGAATATGCTGGTGACCGATGTGGATCTTTCGGGTGAGTCTGACGACGTGGTTTTGTCTTACATTATGAGTATGGGCTTTGATGCAGATACTTCTATGATGGATATAGTCAAGCTTCCTGAGGGCCTTATGGTTTACGCTTATATCGTAGCACAGAACGAGGCCGGAGAGTATGGTAATATTTACCGATGTGCACCGTTCGAGGTGAGCAAGGCTAACCTCAGTCCGGTGGAGGAACTTTTCCCCGAGACTATGTCGAAGAGCGGAATTTCTTCCGTAGCTTTCAGCTCGGTGGGCAAGATGTGTCCGAAGACCGTAAATTCGATGAAAATCGTTAGCGTGTTGTAATTCGGCCGCTGACCGAAACCGAAGATTCCCGAAGTAATTTCGGGAATCTTTTTTTGCGTCTTTCGGAACCGGGGAGGAGCAGCTGGAGGAAATTCCGGGAATTGAGTCCGAAATATTTGGCACTTTGTGGAAAAGTATTTAATTTAGTAAAAAATATCGCAATGATATACTTTGGTGGATCTCTTTGGGAATGTAGCGCCAAGTTCCTCCGAGGAGGGGATGTAGGGGAGAATTGCATTACAGACGCAGCCACAAGCTGCGAATAGGCGACCCTTGCGATGCTGCGATCTCGGATGATGGTACACTGAAATATATAATTGCCCAAAATGTTTATTGCAATGAGTGTATCTGTGAACAAGACATATTCGGCGGCCGATTTGAAATTCCTCAATTTGCTTTCGGAGAAATTCCCGACCATTGCCGACGCTACGACTGAAATCATCAACCTGGAGGCTATTCTGAACCTTCCCAAAGGTACCGAGCATTTCCTTACGGACCTTCACGGTGAATACGAGGCTTTCCGCCACGTGCTGAAGAACGCTTCAGGCGTGATCCGGCAAAAGGTGCACGAGGTTTTCAACAATACTTTGCGCGAATCCGAAATGACGGAGCTTTGTACGCTGATCTACTATCCCGCCGAGAAGCTGCAACTCATCAAGCAGAAGGAATCGAATCTGGACGACTGGTATAAGGTTACGCTTAACCAGCTGACGGAGGTCTGCCGGGCCGTTTCGGTCAAATACACCCGCTCGAAGGTGCGCAAGATGCTGCCTCCGGATTTTTCCTATGTCATTCAGGAGCTTCTCCACGAATCCGATTCGCCGGGATCGCCCAAGCAGAGTTATTTCAACGGGATTCTCAATTCGATCATCTCGATCGGACGGGCGGATGCTTTCATTATCGCCATGAGCAATGTGATCCAGTGCCTGACGATCGACCGTCTGCATATCATCGGCGATATTTTCGATCGGGGGCCCGGTCCGCACTTCATTTTCGATACGCTGGCCCAGTACAAGATGTACGATATCCAGTGGGGCAATCACGACATTCTTTGGATGGGCGCTGCGGCGGGGAATTTAGCTTCGATCGCCAATGTGATCCGTGTGTCGGCCCGCTATGACAATCTCGACGTGTTGGAGGACGGCTACGGCATCAATCTGCTGCCGCTGGCCCGCTTCGCCATGGAAGTTTATGAGAACTCACCCTGCAAGCCCTACCAGCCCAAAGTGATGCAGAATTCGGGTGTTACGGAGCGCGATGTACTGCTGATGGCCCAGATGCACAAGGCGATTTCGGTGATCCAGTTCAAGATCGAGGGACAGATGATCAAGCGCCATCCCGAATACAAGATGGAGGGGCGGGCTTTGTTGGAGAAAATCGACTACGAGAAGGGAACCATCGAGATCGACGGCAAGGATTATCCCTTGAAGGACGCCGACTTTCCGACGGTCGATCCCCGGGATCCTTATAAGCTGACTCCGGGCGAAGATCAGCTTATTCGTACGTTGCAAGCCTCGTTCCTGAACAGCGACAAACTACAGAAACATATCCGGCTGCTCTTTTCGAAGGGCAGTATGTATCTGATCGTCAATTCGAACCTGATGTACCACGCTTCGATTCCGATGACCGACGAAGGGGAGTTCAAAACAGTCATCGTGGACGGAAAACCCTATGCCGGACGGAGCCTGCTGGACAAACTGGACCGCCTGACCCGGGAGGCCTATTTCGGTGGCAATGGGGCCAAGAGTCAGCAGATGGCGCTCGATTACATGTGGTACTTGTGGTGCGGCCCCGAATCCCCGTTCTTCGACAAGGCCAAGATGGCAACGCTGGAGCGTTACCTGATCGAGGACAAGAAGACGCACCACGAGGAGAAGGGAGCTTATTACAAGCATTTGGATGATACGAAGATGTGCAGTATGATTCTTTCGGCTTTCGGACTCGATCCAGAGAAATCCCATATCATTTCGGGACACGTGCCCGTGAAGACCTGCAAGGGCGAAAGTCCCATCAAGGCCGGCGGCAAGCTGCTGATGATCGACGGCGGATTTTCCAAGGCGTACCATTCCGAAACGGGCATCGCCGGTTATACGTTGATTTACAATTCGCACGGGCTGCAACTGGTGCAGCACGAGCCTTTCGAGTCGGCGGTCAAGGCCGTCGAGGAGGGAAAGGACATCATCTCTACGAAGGTGATCGTCGAGGCGACGACCGACCGCATCACGGTGCGCGATACGACTATCGGCAAGGAGTTGCAGGTGCAGATCGACGACCTGAAGAACCTGCTGGCGGCCTATCGCAGCGGCCAGATCAAGGAACGTAAGTAACCGAAGGCAGCATTGCTGCGAAATATCCGTGTCCGGGGGACTCCTTTTATCCGGTCGGAATTCTGCGAAAGACGACTTTCGAAGGAGCGAATCGGTCTTTTCGGTTCGGCAGTAAGGCGGGGGATAAAAGCGGGCCGCAGCTATTACGCTGCGGCCCGCTTCTACGATATAGACGAAATTGAAAATCATTCCCATTCTATCGGCTCACCGCTCCAGCGATCCCAATCTTTCCACCGCTCGGTGGTCGCACGGACGGCTTCTTCATAGTCCTCATTGGTGATATGAATCGTCCATCGCACGGCACGGGGGCGGTCCGGGAACTCTTCATACTCCCAACGGGCCGGGTCGCGCGGCGTTCCGACCATCTCTTCCGTCATAGGCTTTATAAAATTATAAAGCATCGCGGTATCTTTCTCCGGACCTAAAGTCCCGGCCTTATCGTTTCGGTAATAAATTTCTAAATAATCTAAGCCTTTGTTCAAGTCTTTGATTAATACCTGATCCATATCGAAATTCAAACCCGCGCAATTTTCTATACAACACCAATGCGTAGCTTGTTCCTTCGGCTTGAGGTAGTAGAAGAATCCGTATGGGTTCCTTCGTACTCTTGCAGCAATGTACAGCGGCTGGTCGCTGGCATTTCGCATACGGAAGTACGTGTAATAGAGACTGGGTTCCTCGTCCTTTATGTTATCCTCCATCGAATGATACATCTCCTTATACTCTTCTGAAGGCTGTACCGGCTGTTCTTCCGGCGGAGTTTCCGGTGCCGGACTTTCTGCCTTGTCGGAACAGCCCAGCGGAGCCAAGAACAGGAGCAAGGCTCCTACTGATAAATAGACACGTGCTTTCATAATCGAATTTATTTAATTTAATAAGTTGATTTCGATCCCGCCCAAAAGACTCTTACAAACTCGCCGCAACCCGATAGCATTCCGGCCAGAACTTCTCCACCGAAGCTCAACGATATAAGGATATGGAAAATATTTCGCTTTCCCAACCGCTTTTTCCCGACAAATCCCCCTCGAAAAACGCCTTCGGAAGGCCCTGTAAGGGCGAAAATAAATTCGAAAAAATTTCCGTATGGCAGATTAATTGCACGTAAACCGAACGATCGGACCTACCTAATATACCGCTTCCATGAAAAAAGAAAAGAAAATGATCTGGCTCCTGACGGGCATCGCCGCCGTGTCGCTCCTCGTACTCTGCACCGTAGTGATAGTCCGCACCGCGACCTATCCCTTCATCCGCACCACCGGTCCGGACGGGCCTCCCCGGAGCGTCGAACCGTCCGCCCAGGCCGTCGAACGGCTGGCCGGCGGAATCCGGATTCCGACCGTAAGCGATGCGATCGACCGGACGGACGACAATCCGTTCCAAGCCTTCAAAGCCTATCTGCCGCAGGCATATCCCGCGATTTACAGTCGGTTGGATACCCTGACG
>ENA-OPXB01000696-OPXB01000696.1-human-gut-metagenome-genome-assembly--contig:-NODE-696-length-22895-cov-21.931480_pt1 | contig 22895 bp, 17 predicted proteins | sample MGYA00241516_ERZ502024 | MGnify/ENA primary metagenome ERZ502024 (study PRJEB25962, sample SAMEA2041926) | human gut metagenome | biome: human gut; feature: human-associated habitat; material: faeces...
GTCTTGGCTTAATAAAAAATAGAACTGATTTGTTTTCAGGATTTTGGGAGCGGCCAGTCCTTAGAAAGCAGACAGTTCTATTTTTTATATTTCGATACACTTTGTTGGCATGCAATTAACATAACCTGTGAAAATCCGTAACACCACCCACAAGCGGCAGTTCATACGTTAAAACTCCGATTATTTAAACAGATTTTTGAAGAACTCCCCAATCGCACTAAAGATATTTCCAAAGAAATTACCAATAGATGCAATGATTCCGGAAGAGCTTCCTCCATTTTTAAAGGAATTGTAGAGAGAGGCTGCGTAATCCACCAGTCCACTTAAATCAATTCCAAGAGAAGTAATTTTCAAAAGAAGATCAACGATTTTCTGTCTCTCATCATCAGATAAAGTGACGCCATATTTATCACAGGCTTCATCAATTGCTTCGTTGATACTCTTCTCGTCAGTCAGTCCTTTTTCTGCGATCAGTGACTTGATGTAAGCAATAAACTCCTCCACTTCCTGATCGGTCAGACCCTGAATGGAAGCTTCCAGTTCTCCGGTGACAACAAGTTCATTTAACGCTGCATCTACAACGTTATCCTGTACTGCTTCCCCGGTCATTGCCTCATATGCCTCAAAGATTCCAACCAGTGCAGCGGTTCCGGAGATTGGCTTTGGGCCTGCAACGATGATATCTGCATCTGTAATTCCAGCAGTTGTCAGCGCATTTTTGTACATACCAACGGTACAGTATGTGATATTGTTCGTAGAAATGTTTAATCCATTTCCTTTTTTACGTTTTACGATCACGACAGAAGACCATGACTTGCTTCCAATTTTGGAAGAATCCACATAGGAATCCAGATACTGATGCTCCTGTGCATTTGTAACGTAAGTCACGTTATAATTTGCCAGATTGGCAGGATCGATTCCCATAAGGGATAATACGGTATTTTTCTGGTCATCGGACAAATCCGCACCGAGTGCAAGATAAGGTTTATCATCTTTCTTAATCTCAACATTATCGTTATTCTCATCCACAATGACATCTCCAGTCACATTTTCTGTGGATTTTTTATCATCTTCTACCGTTACCCCACCTGTAACATTATCGGTTGTGCCACTAGTGGAAGTATTTGTGCTGTCAGAATTTGTTGTTGTACTGCTCTGCGAATCTGAAGCAGCATTATTGGTTGTATTGCTCTGTGAATCTGAACCTGTACTGTTCTGTGTATCTGAACTTGTGCTGCTCTTTGAATCTGAAGCTGTGCTGTTTTGTGTATCCGATCCTGTATTTCCAGTCGAACCAGCATTGGTATCTGCACCTGTTGTGCTGCTGTCATTCTGCGTTGCCGCCTGATTCTCCGACTGTGTTGTCTGGGAATCACCGGATGTGGCATTGCCTGCCTCCTGCCCTGCGTTATTCTGCACAGAAGCATCTGCTGCAAATGATGTCACATGTGTTGGTATCATCATCACTGCTGCTAAAATAATTGCTGCAATTCTCTTTGTCATTCTCTTTCTCTTCACTTTTTTTCCCTCTCTTTTTATTTACGTATCGATCCGCACTCTCATCCATGCAAGAAGATCTGCATACACTTTATCGCGGTCTGTCTCATTTAAAATTTCATGTCTGTCATTTTCGTAAAGCTTATATGTAATATCCAGAGAACCTGCCTCTTTGAAGAGATCATACACTTTTTTCACGCCGACACCATTATCTCCCACCGGATCATCCTGACCAGATACAATAAAAATTGGAAGCTTGTTTGGTACTTTCTTCACATTTTCCAACTGATTATCGTAGAGAACTGCTTCCATCAGCCCCAGATAGCCGTTTAATGTAAATTTGAACGTACACCGTGGTTCGCTATAATAAAATTTTACAATATCCTCATCTTTTGTAAGCCAGCTGTTTGAAAGTGTTTTTCCAGAAAGATCATATTTCTTATATGGTCCGCCAAACGACAGCGATTCTACCAGTTTGCTTCTGTGATGCCAGCCAAAAATTTTTGCCAGGAATTTGCACACGTTGATTCCAAGTTTGGTCGTATTGTCCGGCACACAACCGGTTCCCATAATGATTGCCCCTCTCAAATCATCATTGTGAATGGTGAGGTATTTCCGAAGCATATAAGATCCCATACTGTGTCCCATCATAAAATAAGGAACACCCGGATTTTCTTTCTGGATCATCGTGCGCAGTGCATGCATGTCTGCGATCACCGTGTCACTCGGATTTTCCGCAAAATATCCCCAGTCATCTTTGGATGCAACGGAATCCCCATGTCCTAAATGGTCATGTCCCACCACCATAAAGCCATTCTCTGTCAGGAATTCAGCAAATAGTCTGTAGCGCTCTACAAACTCTATCATGCCATGTGTGATCTGTAAAATTGCCTCATACTTTCCATCTTCCGGAATCCATTTGACTGCATGGATGGTTGTTTTGCCATCCGCTGATAAAAATGTAAACTTCTCCTCTTTTGCCATACTTTTCCCCTCTCTTTTCCATGATTATAAATTAGATATATTTTAAAACCTGTGGCTTCTTTATTCTGTCTGGACGAAACGATGGACTTCCTCCACATTGCGTTCTAATTCATCCGCACATTCTTTGTGCTCTTTCCACTCCTGGCGCAGTGTTTCCGCTTTGGATAACACTCTGCTCTGCACTTCGAAAAATTCATTTTCACCCTGACAGAGACTTTCTAATATTTCTTCAATATTTGTTTCTTCTTCCACATTTTCATGATCCGTTTCCACTGCCTCTTTGTCCCTGTCTTCCAGAAGTTTCACCAGAGAACCGTTATTTTCTTTTAAGAGATCATTTAACGCATGAATCTGTTTTTCCGCCTCTGTGGCAGTTTCCTCAAAACCACTGATCCTCGCAAGCACATCCGCAACCGCCGAAGTATACTGCTCTGCGTTCACACGCACTTCCTCTGCCGCTGTCACAAATTTTCTTCCGTCTTCTCCCATGCGTCCTGCCTCGATTGCTGCGCCGAGTGCCAGAACTCCCATATTCTGTGAAATATCTGCCAGTTTCTGTAACGCCTCTTCAACAGACTCTCTCTCCTGACAATATGCCTCATAGAACGATTCTATCTCCTTCATGGGTGTGGTGACGTACTTGTTCTTCTCTACAACTTTTGCAATTTTCTCGTGCTCACCCTCCATTTGCTGGCAGAGTGCTTCTTTTTCCTGCTGCAATCTGATATTCTGTTCATTCTTTTTTGCAAGCTGCTGTTTCAACAGTACGGTCTGTCCTGAATTCGCCTCTGAACACTCCTTTAACAGTTCCAATTCCTCTGAAACCGCCGTGATTGTCTCATCCAGTTCCGTTTTTGAGATCGTCATCTGTACCAATGTCTCTTCTGCGCTGTCTTTTGCTTTTGCAATATTAGAAATCTGCTCCTGCAGACGGTTCTGTTTTTCCTGTAATGCCAGAAGTTCCTCTTCCAGTTCTTTTGCTTTTTTTCCACCAAACATATGCCATCCTCCAGCTTTTATTGATAATTTCGAATGATAACCTGTACGCTTTCCACTCCATTATACTCGTTAATCTCCGGATAGTACACAATCATTATCCTCAATTTGTTTATCTGACCGCGAAAAGCTTTTTCCACTTCCGCACTTCCATACTTTTCTGCATAATATGCTTTGAACGCCTCAATATCACCAAAATAGACTGCCGATACCGCCTCTCCCGCGGCTGTCAGGAGATTCAGCCGCAACACATTCTGATTTTTTCCGACCACAAAAGCCTTTGTGATACTCAGGTTTTTGTCGGCAAACTGTGGCTTGATATTGGCTTTTCCAAAAGGCTCTAACACTGCAAATTCCCGGATAAGACCGGCATCCGCATACGCTGCTGGCATCGGAATATCAATTTTGATCTTCGGAATCAGGTCATCCTCCGTGAGATTTGCACAGGCATTGATTTTTTCACGGAACTTATCCACGTTTTCTTCCGGAAGAGATAATCCTGCCGCCATCGGATGTCCGCCGAATTTTTCCAGAAGTTCCCTGCACTTACATAGTTCCTCATACATGGAGTACTCCTCGATGGAACGCCCGGAGCCCTTCACGCCCTCCTCCGCCTTCGTCAGCACAAATACCGGCTTATGATAAGCCTCCCGGATACGCCCTGCAATGATTCCTGCAAGACTTTCGTGCACCTGTGGCAGATAAATGACAAGCACTTTATCCGACATGTAATGTTCCTCAACCACACGTTTTGCCTCCTCGACGCCATCTGCTGTCATATCTTTGCGCTGCTGGTTTAACTCCACAAGCTCCCTTGCCGTTTTTGCTGCCTCTTCCTCTCCCTGTAAAAAAAGAGACAGAGACAGTTTTGCTGTATCAAGTCTGCCACTCGCATTGATGCACGGTCCTAACACAAAACCAAAATGATATGCATTGATCTGCTCCGGTTCTAAATGATTCTGAAAGATCAGGGCGCGCATCCCCGGATTTTTTGTGCGGTGAATGCGGTTTAATCCCTCTTTCACCAAAATGCGGTTTTCGTCTGTCAGATCCATGACATCGCCAACGGTTGCAAATGCGACATTTTCCAGAAATTCATAGGTTTCTTCCAGGGCAAAACCCATTTTTTCATACAATACCTGCAGCACTTTCCATGCGACTGCTGCTCCACATAACTCTTTAAAAGGATACGCACATTCCTGCTGCTTTGGATTCACGATTGCATCTGCGTTGCTGCGAAGGAACTGCTTTTCCCCGTTCTCCTCTGTATAGGGAATCTCGTGGTGATCGGTCACTAACACGGTCATCCCAAGTTCTTTGGCATGCGCAATCTCTGAGATTGCAGCAATTCCGTTATCGCACGTAAGAATGGTATCCATTCCGTCTCTTTTTGCCTGATCGATCAGATTCTCATTGATTCCATAGCCATCCTTCATGCGGTCCGGAATCTGCGTGGAAACATTTCCACCACAGTGTTTAATTCCCCGGTATAAAATATAGGTTGACATAACTCCATCTATATCATAGTCGCCGATAATACGGACCGGCTTTTGCTCTTCTATTTTAACTTTTAAAATATCTGTCAAACGATCTGCATCTTTCAATAAATGTGGATCGTATAAATCCTTTAAACTTCCATTCAGATATCTTTCAAATGCCGCCTCCCCGATCACCTCACGGTTTCGGATAAGACGCGCTGTGACAGGGCTGATCCCGAACTCTTTTCCAAGCTTTTCAAAATCAGCCCCTTTGTTGATTACAAACCATTTTTCCATGTAACACCTGCTGCCTGTTTTTTCTTATGAATTTATCTTTTAATAATGCACTTCCATCAGCATCAGTCCACATGCCGGTGCTGTATAGCCTGCGTTCTCCCGGTTTTTGCTCTCTAAGATCTGCGGCAGCTCCTCCGGCGCTCTCCTGCCATCCCCGACCTCGATCAGCGTACCCGTCAGGATCCGCACCATATTTTGCAAAAATCCATTGCCCCGGTAATCAATCCAGAGATCATTCCCTTTCTTCGTAAAATTGATCTCATAAATTGTGCGGACTGCCGTTTTTTTCATTTTCTTATTTCCGCAAAATGAAGTAAAATCATGTGTTCCGATCAGATAGGAAGCGGCTTCTTTCATGCTCTCCACATCGAGTATTTTCTCATACTGGTACTCATATTTCCGCTCGAAAACATCCGAGATCTCTCCCATATGGATGTGATAGCGGTAGGTCTTTTTCTTTGCGGCGTAACGGCTGTGAAAACGCTCGTCCACCTGCTCAACCGCAATAACGGCAATGTCATCCGGCAGATAATGATTCAGATAGGACAGGATCTTTCCCTCCGTAAAATGCTCCTCAATATGAAAATTTGCCACCTGGCCTTTGGCATGCACGCCCGCATCCGTTCTCCCCGAACCGATGACTTCCACCGCGTGTCCTGCCATCTGTCCCAGCACTGCTTCTATTTTTCCCTGAATGGTCAGCCCGGTGCTGTTCTGCCCCTGCCAGCCCTTGTATCTTGTCCCATCATACTGGATTGTGATTTTATAGTTGTTCATACTTTTTATCCCTGCTTTACTGCAATCTAAACTAACTTTTAGTTTAACACATTTTCTACTCAAATCCTAGTCTGCGATCTGTTCCTGAAACGTTTTTGTGCCGGGGAACTGAAAAATACCAATCCCCCGGCACATTTACTCCACATTTTATACCAGTTCTGCAATCCTTGTCACCGCAACATAGATCTCCGATATTTTATACCAGGTGCGGTAATCTACCACTCCCGTCACAGGCAAGCCAAAAATAGACTGGAATTTTTCTACTGCTGCCTTCGTTGCCTCTCCGTAAATCCCATCCGGTGTGATCGTCGGGATTGCCGGATAAGCCTGCGAGATTCTCGCTAACTGTTCCTGGATCTGCCGGACCTTATCTCCGGCAGCGCCCACTTCCAGATTATACCGCGGCCAGGATGCCGGGATACCGGAAATCTCCTCCGCTGTATTGATAAACATATTATCACCATAATAATAACGGAGAATTTCTATCGTTTCGTAGTTCTGATCCCCAAGATATTTGCTTCCCCACTGGCTCAGCCAGTTGCTGCACGTCACGCGCTGTCCGTCACAATACTGCGTCAGGATTGGCTGTCTCACATTCGGTCTGGAAAGATAATTCTGGAACATTTCATCTACCACATCCGAGATACTCTGGAAAATATTTCTTCCATATACAAATTTCTGGTCAAAAGCAGTGGATGTCGTGATGGTGAAGTTATAGCCTTTGTTCCGGTACCATTCCGTGTAAACCCTGTTTAATGTAAAGGACATGATTGCAAGGATATTGGCACGCAGCGTGCTGTCCGGCCATGTACTGTATATCTCGCTGGATGCCACGTTTTTGATGTAATCACAGTAACGCACATAATAATTTGCCGCGTTGTTATCCGAAGGAGGTCCGTCGTGAACGACGACAAACTCCGGGATCACCACTTTGCTCAACACGATCTCCCCGGATTCTGAGACCGGCTTGATCTCGGACTCTGCTATTTTCGGCGGAAAATCTCCAAACAGCGTATTCACCGGAATCACAATGGAATCTATCTGGGTTTCCTCTTCATTTTCTTCCGCCATTCGCACCTGTTGCAATGCGAGCTGCTCTGAAAAAACCTGAACGCCCGAAATACTGACGGGACGATATCCCGGTGCGGTAACTTTAACCGTATATTGGGCAAACGGCTGATTTTCGGAGGGTTCCATCGAGTATTCAAGCGGAGGCGCATCAAGCGTAAGTTTCTCCGACATTCCCGAATCATCTGCGCTTACCTCCTCCACTGTGGAATCCGGCTCGCCCGAATAGGAAATGGTGATTCTTGCTCCCTCAATCGGTCTTCTGGTCCGGTTTGTAAGTACTTCTACTTTGAGGCTTCCTTTATCTACAGCCTCTGTCTGGGCATATTTGATATCTGGCATGAACAACCTCTTCATACATTTCCTTATATTATATGCTCAGACATGCAATCCTGTTCTGCTTCCTGTGCAAAACATTCGATTTCCCAACTTCTCAATTTTTATTTCCGTTCTTTATCCAAATCCCCCAAAACTTAATTCTTACTCTACCGTAACTACCTTCGCCAGATTTCTTGGCTTATCAACATCAAATCCCTTATCGGATGACACGTAATATGCTAAAAGCTGTAATGCAACCGATGCAGGTAAAACCATAAATTCATCCTGCATATCCGGAAGCCTGATCACCCGATATTCGTTATCAAGATCACCGGAAAGTGCCTCTTTGATAAATAATACAATATCTGCACCTCTGGATTTTACTTCCTTAATATTGGAAAGCTCTTTTGACATGAGTTTTTCCTGTGTTACCGTTGCAACAACCGGTGTGTTAGTCGTGATCAGTGCAATTGGTCCGTGTTTTAATTCGCCGGAGGCATAAGCCTCAGAGTGAATATAAGAAACCTCTTTCAGTTTCAATGATCCTTCCAGTAAAATAGAGTAATCCAGTCCACGTCCGATCATAAACAGATCCTTTGCTTCCAGAATCTTCTTTGCGATCACATGGATGTCACGTCTTTTCTCCAATACTTTCTGCATCACTTCCGGAACACGCTCTAATTCTGCGATAAAGCTCTTTGTCTGCTCCTCTGTGTAGACACCTCGCAATAATGCCATTTTTGCAACCACAAGATAAAATACGGAAAGCTGTGTTGTGTAAGCTTTTGTACTTGCCACTGCAATTTCAGGTCCTGCTGCGGTGTATAACACATAATCACTTTCTCTTGCAATGGAAGAACCTTTTACGTTGATAACGGATAAACATTTTGCGCCCTGTCTCTTCGCATATTTTAATGCTTCCAAGGTATCAATTGTCTCACCGGACTGTGATACTGCGATCACCAATGTTTTCTCATCAATGACCGGATCGGAATACATAAACTCTGATGCAAGTTCTACGTCCATCTGCACATGAACGATAGATTTTACCAGAGCCTGTGCCACAAGTCCCGCATGCATGGCTGTTCCGCATGCTACCACACAAATTCTGTCACAGTCTGTAAAAAGAGAATCCGGCACACCATCCGAGGTAAAATCAGGCAGACCGTTCACGATACGGTCTTTGATCGTATTCCTGATTGCTTCCGGCTGCTCCATAATCTCTTTTTCCATATAAAATGGATATCCATTCTTTCCTGCACTGTTTAATTCCCAGTCAACAGACAAAAATTCCGGTTCTACCACATTGTCATTTAAATCCGTAAGTACCACATGATCTTTGTGCAACTCTAAAATGTGATATTCCGGTACAACAAAGTATTCATTTGTAAAACGGCAGAGTGCAGTCAAATCTGATGCAAGCATTGCTCCCTCTTTGCATATGGTTGCAACGATCGGGCTGACATTCCGGATCGAGTAGATCACATCCGGCTGATCTTCAAACAGGATCACAAGCGCAAAGGTACCCTTTAATTTGCTCACTGTTTTTTTGATCGCTTCCTTTGGATCTCCCTTGTAATAATGATTTAATAATGCAGCCGCAACTTCACTATCTGTTTCAGAATGAAGGATTTCCTGCAAATCGTAATCAGCGATCAGCTCACGATAGTTTTCGATGATCCCGTTATGAACCAGAGTCACTTTTCCCTGCTGATGCGGATGTGCATTCTGATCCGTAACTCCACCGTGAGTTGCCCATCTTGTATGTCCGATACCGCAGGTAGACAAAATCTTCTTCGAATCACAAATTGCTCTTAAATCACTTACTCTTCCGGCACATTTATAAACATTTGTCACATGGGAAGTTTCGTCTTTCACTGCAATACCCGCACTGTCATATCCACGATACTCTAATAATTCCAACGCATCTAATAAAACATCTTTTACGTTTTCACTGCCTGTATAACCTATAATTCCACACATATTAAATTTCCTCTTCTTTTCTATTTAAAATTTAAATCATATTCAAATCCAATTGTCCCATTATACCGTATTTGTTTTGCAGTCACCTGCATATTTGCCGGCATATCTCGCACTGGGAAGTACGAAAGGGCGTCCGCCGAATTTTCGATAACCCTTTTCCTCGTTAACCTGTGTATGGTCGTCCTCACAGGTACATGGCGCTAGAAGAGAAACCTAAATGTCTGCAATCAGTCACAGACAGGATCGCATATCTGAAAATATAAACCTTATTCGATTATCAATGTGCTATATATATTGTAAATGCCTTCATAAATGCTGCTACATCTATGAAGGCATCTATAACATGATTACTATACTATGATATGTGAAAAATGTCCAGAAGTTATTTTACTTCTACTGTCCAGCCATATTTATCCGGGATTCTTCCCCACTGGATACCGGTTAAGGTATCATATAATTTCTGTGTCAGTTCACCGATCTCAAAGTTGTTGACTGTCACAACATCATCTTTGTAACGAAGTTCTCCAACTGGTGAGATAACGGCTGCTGTACCTGTACCAAATACCTCTTCCAATGTACCGTCATGTCCGGCTTTCATCAGATCATCTACGGAAAGTCTTGTCTCATTTACTTTGTAACCCCAGTCACGAAGCAGATGGATCATGGAATCTCTTGTAACACCCGGAAGAACGGTTCCTTCGATCGGTGCTGTGTAGATTTCACCGGCAATCTTGAACATGATGTTCATGGTTCCAACTTCCTCTACATATTTACGATGCTCACCATCTAACCAGAGAACCTGTGCATAACCAAGTTTTTCTGCTTTCACCTGTCCTAAAATAGAACCTGCGTAGTTACCACCACATTTTGTAAAGCCTGTACCACCTTTTACTGCACGGACAAGTTCATCCTCAACCAGAATCTTAACCGGGTTAAGACCTGCTGCATAGTAAGCACCTACCGGGCAGCAGATAATCATAAACTTGTATGCGTTTGCCATATGTACGCCGAGTGCTGCTTCTGTTGCAAACATAAATGGTCTGATATAAAGGGAAGTGTTTGGTTCAGATGGAACCCAGTCAGCTTCTACTTTTACAAGTGCTTCCACTGCTTCGACAAACATATCAACTGGGAATTCCGGCATGCAAAGTCTTGCGTTGGAATTGATCATTCTCTTTGCGTTCATCTCTGGACGGAACAGCTGGATTTTTCCTTCTGCTGTACGGTATGCTTTCATACCTTCAAATGTTTCCTGTGCATAGTGAAGTGTCACACATGCCGGATCCATTGTGATAGGTCCTTCCGGAACGATTCTTGCATCTTTCCATCCGTCTTCTTTTGTCCAATCCATGACAAACATGTAATCTGTCATATACTTACCAAAACCAAGATTCTTCTGGTCTGGTTTCTCCTTTAATACCGATCTTTTTTCAAATCTGATATCCATAATATCCTCCTTGTTTGCGAAGCAAATGCGACTGTCCATACAGGAGCAGAGGATTTGGCCTCCTTTTCCCATTACACTTTTGGGAAATTAACTTTGACAACCATTATGATACTTTCTTTTTTTCATGTCAAGATTATTCCGAAGCCTTATGTTATGTATAACTATTAGTTATTATCTGTTTTATTTTCTATAACCTGATTTTATTTTCTTTTTCAAGTGACTTTTCCACTCTCCTGTAATATAATAAAACTACCTAAAAAAATTATGAGAGGTGATCCCTATGCATACATTTCAGCCAATTCCAGTTGATATGCTGGACATGAATCCATTTACGAAAATCGGCAAAGAATGGGCACTGCTCACAGCCGGAAATAAACAGGAATCCAATACAATGACCATTAGCTGGGGCGGTGTTGGTGTTTTATGGGGCAAAAATGTTGTCTATGTTTTTGTCCGTGATTCCAGATATACCAAGGAACTGATCGATGCGGGAGACTTTTTCTCCCTTACATTTGTAAGTGACCAGTACCGCGATGCCTTGAATTACTGTGGCTCCCATTCCGGCCGGAACGAGGATAAGATTGCAAACGCAGGGCTTACCGTGGACTACCGGCATGGAATCCCATACATTGATGAGGGAAATCTTGTTTTGGTCTGTGAAAAAATGTCTGCTACCAGAATCACGGATGATTCCTTCCTCGATTCCGAGATTGCTGACAAATGGTACAAAGACGGCGATATGCACACCATGTACGTTGGTCAGATCATTGATGTGCTCGCAAGATGATCATTTCTGCTAAACTCTTATTTTTTTGCAAAACGCTGCATTCCTAAACCACAAAAGCCTCCCGGCAAAAATGATCCGGATTGCCTTTCATCGCAATTCCCACATTTTTATCGGGAGGCTTTTTTACTCATGAAGCAGATAACCACTTCTTATTCAACAAAAAAATTTATTTTATTTCAATGGATATTTCTCTGTCAAAGATTTCACGATCGCCTTTGCCTTGTCAGCTGCCGGCTCACCCTCTTTGATCATCATTGCGATCGCCTCTGCGATCTGATCCATATCAGCCGTGTTTAATCCGCGGGAAGTTACCGCCGGAGTTCCAAGACGTACACCACTTGTCACAAATGGAGATTTCGGGTCGTTTGGAATGGTATTCTTATTGCAGGTAATGTTGACGGAATCCAGAAGTTTCTCAACTGCTTTTCCGGTAAGATCATAATTGGTCAGATCTACGAGCATGAGGTGATTGTCTGTTCCACCGGATACGATCCTGATTCCACGATCCATCAGTCCCTTGCAGAGTGCCTGCGCATTGTCAATAATGTTCTGCTGATAAACCTTAAATTCCGGCTGCAATGCCTCCTTGAAGCAGACTGCCTTGGCTGCGATCACATGCATCAGTGGTCCGCCCTGAGTGCCCGGAAAGATTGCCTTGTTAAAGTTATACTTATCCGCAATCTCCTGACTGCTCAAAATCATTCCGCCTCTCGGTCCGCGCAGTGTCTTATGCGTCGTTGTCGTCACTACATGAGCATATGGAATTGGGCTTGGATGAAGTCCTACTGCCACAAGTCCTGCAATATGCGCCATATCGACCATGAGTACTGCACCACATGCGTCTGCGATCTCACGGAATCTCTTAAAATCAATGGTTCTTGCATAAGCGGATGCCCCTGCAATGATCATTTTCGGTTTGCATTCCATTGCAAGCTCTTCCACTTTATCATAATCGATGAATCCTTCGTCATTGACACCATATGGTACTACATGAAAATAAGTTCCGGAAAAATTGACCGGAGAACCATGTGTCAGATGTCCACCATGGTCTAAGTTCATTCCCATGATCGTATCACCCGGTTTTAAAATTGCAAACTGCACCGCCATATTTGCCTGCGCACCGGAATGTGGCTGCACATTGACATACTCACACCCAAATAATTCTTTTGCGCGCTCTCTTGCCAGTTCTTCCACAACGTCCACGCACTCACAGCCACCGTAATATCTCTTTCCCGGATAACCTTCCGCATATTTATTCGTCAGGACACTTCCCATTGCAGACATAACCGCCGGGCTTACCCAGTTTTCGGATGCGATCAGCTCAATATGACTGTTCTGTCTGTCAAGTTCATCGGTAATTGCCTGTGCAACTTCCATATCCACTGCCTGAATATCTTCTAATGTGTACATAAAATCCTCCTTGTCTTCCGCCAGATTTTAAAGTTCATTATAAAGGACTTTCTGTAAATATTCAATTATAAATTTATTTAAAAAATGTATACGCTGTCGCAAACCATGCATTGATCACATCACAAATCCATGCATATTCCCGATCAATGCCGCGATGCATATCTGCAAGATCAGGATAAGCGGCATTCCTACCACAAAATACCAGTGCTTTGTCTTATGATGAAACAGATACATGCCGGCCCACGTTCCGGCACTGCCGCCTAAAATACTCACAAGGAAAAGTGTTTTCTCCGGTATCCGCCATGCATGATGTCTCGCCTTGCTTTTGTCCATTGCCATCACTGCAAGTCCAATGAGATTCATAACGATCAGATAGATCAAAAGTCCTTTTTGCATTCTCCTGTCTCCCTTCGTTTTTTCTGTAAATGTGAAATGCAAAAACGGCCGCCAGAAAAGGCAGCCGTTTTCTTATTTCACAACTATTTTGTTGCTTTATTTTTTCCAAAATGTACTTTCATGACATACCACAGCTCTGTTGCGATGCAGATAGAAGAATAAGCACCACATACAAGACCTGCCATAAGTGGAAGTGAGAAATCGCGGATACTTGCCACACCTAAAATGTAGAGCATCACAACCATGATAAAGGTTGTGATAGAAGTATTAATACTTCTGGACAATGTCTGTGTCAGACTCTTATTCGCAACTTCACGCAATTCCTCCGCAGTCTGTTTTCCGGTCTTAAATGCAAGATTCTCACGGATACGGTCAAAGATAACGATCGTATCATTGATAGAGTAACCTACGATGGTAAGAACACATGCAATAAAAGTACTTCCTACAGAAATACGCACAAGTGCATATACTGTGATCACAACAAGAACGTCATGAACCAATGCAAGGATCGCACTTGCTGCAAATCTGATATCTTTAAAACGGAACCAGATGTAAAGTAACATAAAGATACAGGACACGATAACCGCTTTCAATGCATCGGAACGCATCTCACCACTGATGGTAGAACTGATACTCTGGGAAGTGATGGTGGATGCATCCACATCACAATTTTCTGCCAGTGTATCTTCCAATTCCTGACGCTCATCAAGACTTAAGGTACGTGTCTTAATTGTAACCTGTGTTGTTCCTTCTACTTTTGTTGCCTGCACATCGGAATCCCCGGTTACTTTTTCCACATAAGGAACAATGTCATTCTCGATATCCTCGATGGACATATCTTTGCCAAAATCAGCCGTTGTGGAAGTTCCACCCATAAAGTCAAGACCATAGTTCAATGCCTTGCCCTCTGTTGCGGAATGTACTCCCATACTGATCAGTCCGGCAGCGATAATGATACCGGAAATTGTAAAGAATACTGCTTTTTTTCCAATAAAATCAATGCTCTTTCTCTCTTTTGCACGACCGTAAAGTTTTTCACTTTTCAGTCCCAATGCATACAGAGAATACAGAATGTATCTGGTCACAACCATCGCTGTAAAAAGGGAAAGGATGATACCGATCATTAACGTATAGGCAAAGCCTTTTACGGTACCGGAACCTAACGCCATAAGCACAACAGATGCGATCAAAGTTGTAATGTTACCATCTAAGATAGCTGACATCGCTTTCTGGAAACCAATCTTCATAGATGTCTGGACCGATTTTCCGGTTGCGATCTCCTCGCGGATACGTGCAAATACGATAACGTTCGCATCCACCGCCATACCGATACCAAGGATAATACCTGCGATACCCGGAAGCGTCAGTGTAATATCAAATAAATATAAGGTTGCAATCACTAAAGTTGTATAAATTGCAAGCGCTAAGGATGCTGCAATACCCGGTACTGCGTACATCACGATCATAAATACCATGACGATTGCAAGACCGATCGCACCGGCTTTTAAACTGGAAGAGATTGCCTGGCTTCCCAACTGTGCTCCTACAACAGAGGACTCTAACTCGGAAAGCTGTAAAGAAAGAGAACCAATACGGATCTGGGTTGCCAGATTATCTGCCTCTTCAAAAGAAGACATTCCTGTGATCTGTGCTTCACCACCTGTGATTGCACTCTGCACCTGCGGATAACTGATCGTCTCCCCATCATATACGATTGGAAGGTTCTTGCCAATATTCTCGCTTGTTACTTCACCGAATATCTTTGCACCTTCGTCTGTTAACTTTAAAGATACAATATATTGTTTGTTTCCATATCTGTCGGTCGCTGTTGCTCCCTGAGCATCTTCCACCATGTCACCGGTCATGAAAACTGATCCATCCGGCATCTGGAACTCTAAAGATCCCGGATTACCAAGATCCTCTAAAATCTGGTTTGCATCCTGCACACCAGGGATCTCAACCGTAATTCTGTCGTCTCCAACCTGATATACGGAAGCTTCTGTACTGTAACTGTCTACACGTTTCTGAAGTTTATAAATGGTATCACTCATATCTTCAGCACTTGGATTCTCGTCCACTACCTGATAAGTAATGGAAACACCACCGGAGAGATCCAGTCCCAGAGGAATTGACATATCTTCGCCGATTCCGGTGGATGAAAGAATAATTGATGCATAATAAGCAAGTCCCACAAACGCTGCAAGGATCACTGCCAATATGACTGCTGCTTTACTCTTTTTCATTGTTTTACCCTTCCTTTATTCTTCGTCTGCCTCGGCAGCCTTAATCATGATTGCGCATTCAATACGCTTTTTCTGAAGTGCACATCCGATGTCGTATGCATTATGGATGTCTCCATGGAAATTATAGGAGTTTGCTGCACATCCGCCACTGCAATAAAATTTTGCAAAACAATTACGGCATTTTTCTTTCGCATAAACATTGCAGCACTTAAATTCATCACAGATATCCTGACGTTTGATACCCTCGTCCACATTTCCAAGCAGGAAATCCTCATTTCCAACAAACTGATGACAAGGATAAAGGTCACCCCAAGGTGTCACTGCCAGATACTCTGTTCCTGAACCACAGCCGGAAAGACGTTTTGCCACGCACGGTCCACCCTCCAGATCTATCATAAAATGGAAGAAATTGAAATCATTTCCATTTTTATGTCTCTTTACCATCTCAGCAGCCAGCTTGTCATATTCCTCATAAAGCTGTGGAAGGTCTTCCTCACGGATCGCATAATCCTCGGTCGGCTGTGCCACTACAGGTTCTACTGAGATCTGTTTGAATCCAAGATCTGCCAGATGCAGCACATCATTGGAGAAATCAAGGTTATTGTGTGTGAAAGTACCTCTCACATAATACTTGTCCTGATTGCGGCTCTCTGCAAATTTCTGGAACTTCGGCACGATCAGGTCATAGCTTCCCGCTCCCTTGCGGAATGGTCTCATATGATCATGGACTTCTTTTCTTCCGTCAATGCTTAAAACCACATTGCCCATTTCTTTGTTGGCAAATTCCATGATCTCATCGTTTAATAAAACGCCGTTTGTAGTAAGTGTAAAACGGAAGTTCTTGTTGTGGATCTTCTCCTGCTCTCTTCCGTAGGCTACGAGGTCTTTTACAACCTGCCAGTTCATAAGAGGTTCTCCACCAAAGAAATCCACCTCTAAGTTTCTTCTGTTACCGGAATTTGCGATCAGGAAATCCAAGGCTTTTTTACCGGTCTCAAAGGACATCAATGCCCTTCTTCCATGATACTCGCCCTCTTCTGCAAAGCAGTAACGACAGGCAAGATTGCAGTCATGTGCGATATGTAAACAAAGGGCTTTTACAACGGTCGGGCGCTTTTTGAAATCCATCATATAGTTTTCATAGGTGTCCTTTGTGAAAAGTTCCTCATTTTTGATTAATGTCTGAACTTCGTCAATCGCTTCTTCTACTTCTTCTTTTCCATATTTGCCGGATAATGCAGTTACAATCTCTTCCGCAGAGGTATCTGCTGCGTTCTCACGTGCAGCATACATCTCAATGACATCATATGTCACATCGTCAACTACGTGGATTGCACCGCTGTTTACATCCAGAACAATATCATAGCCGTTGTTCTTATACTGATGAACCACTATAATATTTCCTCACTTTCTATCATCTTTTCCTCATAATATGTGCAATCATTACACATATCTATAACGTACAAATGACCGCACGCTGCGCGAACGGTCGTTTGTGAGTGTCATTATTCACTTTTGAGTTAAAACTTATTTGTTCTCGCAAGTCTGGTTTCCTACTGTGCAGGATGTCTTGCAGGCAGACTGGCAGGATGTCTGACATTCGCCGCATCCACCTTTTTTTACTGTGTTCTGTAATTTTCTAGTATTTAATGTTTTAACGTGTTTCATGATTATTTCTCCTTTAAAAATCTTTTTTCGCTGTTTTATAGTATAACACATAGTTTTTCATAAGAAAAGCATTTTTTTAACTGATCATGCCGCCGGCAGTTCCCGCACACGCACAGAGCACCCAGGTTGTGATCATTTTCACCGGTTCAATGCCTGCTCCCCCCTTTATGACCAGTGAGACGGCAAACAAAATTCCAAAATAAACCGTTCCTGCCACAAATCCCCAGAGGAACTTTTTATCCCTGATCTTTTTTCCCATCAGAATGCCTCCAGTCAGCCCCGTTATGATATAAATAACGATCACTGCCACTTTGACAACTCCCTCCGAGAGCTCCAGCCGGTATAAAAGCAATGCCAGAAGCAATAACAATAACGCACTTATGATAAACATGATAAAAAGAACCATTGCCAGCACTTTTGCCGGGTTTTCCTTTGCATCTCTCGCCCTTAATTTCAATCCTGTTCCCAATCCGCCACCGCCAGACTTTCACTTCTGTCTATATATATGAAGCAATCCGGCTGCTTATGCGGATTTTTTCAAAGCCCGCTTATGTATTCCGGGATAGATGAAATCTTTCTCCCTTTTTACAGGTAATGGATGCTGTAGGAAGCCTCAAATGTCTGCTTTGGCTCCACTGCATTCTCGTATGCCCGTTCCTCTAATGTGCCCTCAAAATCATCCGCATCACATCTTCCATACCACGGTTCAATGCAGACAAACGGTGCGTCTTTTCCTTCCGGTGACCAGATCGCAAATAAAGGTGCATCAAAATCCATGGTCACATAAGGTTTTCCATCCGGTGTGACCAGTGAAACTTCCCCGGTCTGTTTTCCTTCCACCATATAAGTGCAGCGGTCAAAAAATCCCGGTGTAAAGTATACTTTCTCATTCTCCAGCGGGATCACAATATCTTCACTCATTACTGCCAGTCCGGTATCCGGTGTATTTCCATGATGATGCACTTCCTTTAGTCCTGCAAATTGCAGGCCATATCCAAGCTTGCTTTCTTCGTCATGAAACGGACATAAGAAAGCCGGATGTGCGCCGATGGAAAAATATAAGGTCTTTGTATCCGGATTTTCCACTTTCCACATAACTTTTAATTCATTGCCTGTCAAATTGTATCCAATTTTCAAAACAAACGCGAATGGATACTTTTCCATCGTTTCCTCATTGGAATGTAAAGAAAACCAGATGGTATCCTCTGTCTGGGATTCCATGGTATGTTCCATATCCCTTGCAAAGCCGTGCTGCCCTATTGCATACGTTTTTCCGCCATAGCGGTACTCTTTATTTCTGCAGTTCCCCACAAACGGAAACAACACAGGGGAGGTTCTTCCCCAATATTTTTTGTCCGCATACCACATGTACTCTTTATCGTCGGATTTTCTCTTTACGGATTTTAGTTCTGCCCCAAAAGAATCGATCTCCACACGCAATGTGTCATTTTCCAAAACATATCTCATACAATCCATCTCCTTGTCATCTAAATATCGTAGCAGGCAATTGCGAAACTCATCCTACTCTTCTTTCAATTGTTCAAAATCAACAAAATTTTCGAAAACACGCTCCCGCTACGTGTCGCTGGTAACGGTACTAAGAAGTCAGTCACGATTGACATCGTACCTGCCTTCTAAGTACCAATCGAACTTGTTCGATTTTGGCTCACCCAGTGTTTTCTCAAGCTTTTGTTAATTTTTCACAATTCAATTTAGATTTTCATGAGTTTCGCAATTGTCTAAAAATATCGTAGATGACAAAAAACACAATTGTTTTCGCAATCACCTACGATATGAAACTCAATTTTATAATTCGCAGTTGTTGACAGTTCTTGGGAACGGGATAACGTCACGGATATTGGACATACCTGTCAGGTACATGACGCAGCGCTCAAATCCAAGTCCGAATCCTGCATGTCTTGCAGAACCGTATTTACGGAGGTCAAGATAGAAGCTGTAATCTTCCTCTTTCAGTCCAAGTTCATTGATCCTTGCAAGTAATTTTTCGTAATCATCCTCTCTCTGGCTTCCTCCGATGATCTCACCGATGCCAGGAACCAGACAGTCTACTGCTGCAACTGTTTTTCCGTCCGGATTCAGCTTCATGTAGAAAGCTTTGATCTCCTTTGGATAATCAGTTACAAATACCGGGCGTTTGAATACCTGCTCAGTCAGATAACGCTCATGCTCGGTCTGAAGATCGCAGCCCCAGGATACTTTGTAATCAAATTTATCGTTGTTCTTCTCTAAAATCTCAACTGCTTCTGTATAAGTCACACGTGCGAAATCAGAGTTTGCAACATGCTGTAATCTCTCTAACAGCCCTTTATCGATAAAGCTGTTGAAGAATGCCATCTCTTCCGGCGCATTCTCTAACACATAGTTGATGACATATTTTAACATGCTCTCAGCTAAGATCATGTCATCCTCTAAATCTGCAAATGCGATCTCCGGCTCGATCATCCAGAACTCTGCTGCATGTCTTGTCGTGTTGGAGTTTTCTGCACGGAAAGTAGGTCCAAAGGTATAGATGTTCTTAAATGCCATCGCATAAGTCTCACCATTCAGCTGTCCACTTACAGTAAGATTAGTCGGTTTATTGAAGAAGTCTTTGCTGTAATCTACTTTTCCATCCTCTGTCATTGGAAGATCGTTCATGTCAAGTGTGGTTACCTGAAACATCTCGCCGGCGCCCTCACAATCGCTTCCGGTGATCAGTGGTGTGTGCACATACACGAAATCCCTCTCCTGGAAAAATTTATGGATTGCATAAGCGCAGAGGGAACGCACACGGAATACAGCCTCAAAAGTATTAGTTCTCGGTCTTAAATGAGAGATGGTTCTCAGATACTCAAAGCTGTGTTTTTTCTTCTGCAATGGATAATCCGGTGTAGAAGGACCTTCTACTTCCACTTTTTCAGCCTGAATCTCAAATGGCTGTTTTGTACCCGGAGTTGCAACTAATTTACCGGTAACGATAATCGCTGCTCCGACATTTAATTTTTCTACCTCTTCAAAATTTTCCAGAACATCGGAATAAACAACCTGAACCGGCTCAAAAAAAGTTCCGTCGTTTACCACGATAAATCCAAAGTTTTTGGAGTTACGGATGTTTCTCACCCAGCCACCGATCGCGATGGTCTGATCCACATACTCATCCTGTCTGCGGAATAAATCTCTTACATTTACTAATTCCATTTTTCTACTCTCCCTTTCTCTCATCAACGTCTGTCGACTCTTTTATGATCTCATACCTCTGTTTCGGTATCGTTTTCTTATTCTTCTGTGCTGTCTGCGGATTCTGTACTTTCCACAGACTCTGTCGTTTCTTCTACTGCGTTCTCCGTAACCTCTGCTGTCTCTGCCAACTTATCTAAAACTAATCCTGCAAGATAAATCACACGGATCTGATTCTTTCCGTAAACAGAATCGCCATAACCATAGTTACTATATAACGTGTCAGCATCACCGTAACCGCCGCTGCTTACGATCGTGCTTACATAATCTTCAAACTCCGTATCGTCAATCTGGATATCTTCTTTTTCTGCAATGGCTTTTACGATCAGTTCTAACTTGATACTGCTCTCCACACTGTCAGACCATTCCTGCTCAATGCTCTCTTCTGTATAGCCGTAAGAGCTGAGTACCGTTTCCATCTGGCTCTCATCCCCGGAGCAATAGCGGTCAATGAAATTGGCACGGATTGCTTCGATCACATCAGATCTGTAATCTGCCGGCATATCAACAGTACAATTTTCTAACAGATAATCCTCCAAAGCGGAGTAAATATCATTTTTATGAGTGCTCTCTGCGCTTGACTCCAGATACTGGCGTACCTGCTCGTACACTCCATCCACGGAATCCACGCCAAACTGTTCCAATGCGAATTCATCATCCATCGTATCCATGGTCACTTCCTTCTGGATAGAATTGACCGTAAATGTAAATACAACTTCTTTTCCGGCAAGATCCGGGTTATTCGGGTACTCATCCGGGAACGTCACATTGGAATCGATCACATCGCCTACTGATGCACCGATCAGTCCGTCTGTAAATCCATCAATGTAACCGGAACCGCTTGCGGAAGAATTGTTGGACACATCAATATTCTGATTCTCTGCTGTTCCGCCGCTGAACGCCTCACCGTCTAATTTTCCGACATAGTCTACGTTTACAATGTCGCCCTCTTCCACTGTTGTCTTGTCCGGATCAGCCGTATAAAAAGGTCCGCCCTGTGTAAAAATCTTTTCCACATAATCAAGCACATCCTGATCTGTGACGTCATAATCTCCTGAAATCGTAACCGGGATTGCACTGTAGTCACACAATGTCACATAATCCGATCCCTTCAGATCATATTGTGCAAGCGGAACTGCCGGCACCTCTTCTGTGCTTTCGGTGTTCTCTACTGCTTCCGTTGCCTCAACTGATTCACCTTTGCTGCCGCATCCTGTCATGCTGATCGCTGTGGATACACACAATAAAAGTGCTAACACTCTCTTTTTCATTTAATCTTACCTTTCTTTTCCTCATTTCCTTTTCCGGCTTTTCTGCCGGAAATCCAAAAGACGGAGTCTGCCGTCTAACTTTTATAACATATCACAATTTTCCCTAAAATAAAAGGTATTTCCCCAAAATCACATTGCTTTTTCCAAAAATCAATGCTACAATAAAACACGAATTTGAAATTAGGGAGGATTTTCGTTGTGAGTCCAGTAACAATTGTATTATTAGTTATTTTAGCAGTGCTTATTGCTGCAACAATTGCTTTATATTTCCTCGGAAAGAAAGCTCAGAAGAGAAAAGACGAGCAGGATGCACAGCTTGCTGCAACTGCACAGACTGTTACTATGTTGATTATTGATAAGAAGAGGATGCGTCTGAACCAGTCCGGTCTGCCACAGGCAGTCATTGACCAGACACCAAAGCTTATGCGCCGTTCCAAGCTTCCGATCGTAAAGGCTAAGGTCGGACCAAAGGTTATGACTCTGATCGCTGATGATGCATGTTTTGATATGATCCCTGTGAAAAAAGAAGTCAAAGCTACAGTAAGTGGTATTTATATCACGAAAGTTACCGGTGTCCGCGGTCCATTAGAGAAACCTGAAGGCAAAGTAAGCTGGAGAACCAAGTTAAAGAGAAAAGCTGAGAGCGCCAACAAAGAACTTCAGAAAGAGAAAAAATCCATGAATGAAGAAAAGGCCGCTAAGAAATCTAAGACAAAATAAGAATGGACAGGTAAGGCTTCCAGCCCGGAGGGGTTGGAAGCCTTTTTTCACTTCTTCCTTATTTCTTCAATACAAATGAAGCTTTATTATCTGTCAAACTATCTTTTCCGATAAATATTTCGAATTCTCCTGCTTCGCTCTCATAGATTCCATTCTCCGTCAAGAAAAGAAGCTGCTGTTCTGTTATGGTAAAGACTACCTTTTTTTCCTCTCCCGGACGAAGCGTAACCTTCTTAAAATCTTTCAATTCTCTGACCGGACGTACTACAGAAGCCGCAATATCATGGATATAAAGCTGCAGGGTTTCTGTTCCCGTGC
>ENA-OPXB01000702-OPXB01000702.1-human-gut-metagenome-genome-assembly--contig:-NODE-702-length-22487-cov-2.213668_pt1 | contig 22487 bp, 16 predicted proteins | sample MGYA00241516_ERZ502024 | MGnify/ENA primary metagenome ERZ502024 (study PRJEB25962, sample SAMEA2041926) | human gut metagenome | biome: human gut; feature: human-associated habitat; material: faeces...
GTGTAAGTACCTGTGAAATATAGAGAGAACCGCTTATCCGGCAGTTCTCTCTATATCTAATACTCCTTCAATCTGTCTGAGTTTATCAGATAATTTATTTAATTCCTCAATTCCGTGAATATCGAACGTCATGACGATCGTCGCCTTGCCCTGCTTGCTTGTACGCACATTCATCGAGGTAATGTCGATCTGGCGCTCGGTAAATACCTTGGAAATATCCACAAACATGCCGATGCGGTTGTTCGCATAGATCTTGATTTCGGTGGAGTATTTTTCCGTGCCCGTCTGTGCTTCCGGCTGTTGCCACTCGGCTTCAATCAGGCGCTCACGCTCTTCCTGCGGCAGATTCATCACATTGATGCAGTCCGTCCGGTGGATCGAGATACCGCGTCCCCTTGTGACAAATCCGACGATCTCATCGCCCGGAACCGGGCTGCAGCACTTGGAAAACCGGACCGCAAGGTCATGGATACCTTTTACGATAATGCCGCTTTTCGATTTGCTGCCCTTGATCGGAACCACAGCAGGTTTGTTGTTGTCACCGATGGCATCAAGAATCGTTGCATCGGTCACTTCGCGTTTCAGCTTCTTTGTGCGCTCCTCGATCATCTTGTTGATGACCTGCCCCTCTTTTAATCCGCCGTGTCCGACGGATGCCAGAACGGAATCCCAGTCCTGAAAGGCGTAGCGCTTTAATACTTTATCCACAAACTCCGGCTTATTGATATCGGAGAAGTTGATCCCCTTTGCCTTACAGTAGCGGTCGATCATTTCGCGGCCTTTTAAGATATTGTCAGCCTTCCGCTCCTGCTTGAACCAGGCGTTGATCTTGTTTCTCGCCTGGCTGCTCTTGATGATATTTAACCAGTCACGGCTTGGTCCCTTGGAATTCTGGGATGTCAGGATCTCGATTCTGTCGCCATTCTGAATCTTATAATCAATGTTAACAAGTTTTCCGTTGACTCTGGCTCCTACCATCTTGTTACCGACCGCACTGTGGATCGCATAAGCAAAATCGATCGGAGTTGAACCATTCGGCAGGTTCTTTACATCTCCCTGCGGAGTAAAGCAATAGACATCCTCTGCAAACAGATCCAGATCTCCTTTGATCAGGTTCAGGAATTCTCTGTTATCCGACATGTCTCTCTGCCACTCCAGGATCTGACGCAGCCAGTTCAGCTTCTCTTCCTCACTCTTTCCAGGTTTCTTACCATCGGAAGTTTCCTTATATTTCCAATGAGCCGCAATACCGTATTCTGCGGTTTTATGCATTTCAAATGTACGGATCTGGATTTCGAAAGGCTGTCCGTTAGGGCCGATCAGTGTTGTATGCAGAGACTGATACATATTGGCCTTCGGCATTGCGATATAATCTTTAAATCTACCGGGGATCGGCTTATACATCTCATGGATAACACCAAGAGCTGCATAACAGTCCTTCACAGTATCTACAATGATACGTACGGCAAACAGATCATAAATCTGATCAATGGTTTTATCCTGATTGACCATCTTCTTATAGATGCTGAAGAAATGCTTCACACGGCCATCCACCTGCGCCCTGATATTGGCATCCTCCATATGCTGCTTTACCTGTTTCACGATAGAATTAACAAATTCCTCACGGGCACTTTTGCGAAGAGCAACCTTTTCTACCAGATCATAGTAAACATCCGGCTTCAGATACTTAAGAGAAAGATCATCCAGTTCCACCTTGATCTTGGAAATACCAAGCCGCATCGCGATGGGAGCATAGATATCCATGGTTTCTCTTGCTTTCTCCTGCTGTTTCTCTGGTCTCATATATTGCAGGGTACGCATATTATGAAGACGGTCCGCAAGCTTGATCAGGATAACGCGGATATCCTTAGCCATTGCAAGGAACATCTTTCTTAAATTCTCAGCCTGAACCTCTACCTTGTCCTTGGAATAGGACAGCTGTCCCAGCTTGGTAACACCATCTACCAGAAGTGCTACCTCAGAACCAAATTCCTTTTCTACTTCTTCATACGTCATCCAGGTATCCTCTACCGCATCATGAAGAAGGCCTGCCACTATGGTTTCCTTATCCAGCTCAAGATCCGCAAGGATGATCGCTACACAGAGAGGATGAATGATATAAGGTTCACCGGATTTACGTTTCTGATCCTTATGTGCCTCACTGGCCACTTTATAGGCCTTTTCAATCATGGAAATATCTGTAGACGGATGATATTTCTTCACACTTTTTATCAGCTCCTGATAAAGAACCTCAGGGCTTGTAAAATCATGCATGGATTTCACCGCCGCATCTGCCTTCCGGACAGACTCTCTTTTTTCTTCTTCCTTCTGTATCTCAATGTTTTGTTTTTCCGTATTTTTTGTCTCTGCCATTAAATCCCACCTGCCTGTGCACAATTTCATACTGCCGTATGACTACAACAGTTCACATCCCCTTCCACCGACAAAAAATCATTTTCCGTCGTAACAGATCACAGATGCCACATCATAACCTTTGAGACGCTCACGTCCCTTCAGACCTGCAAGCTCCATAAGGAAAACCACCTTGACAACCTCGCCGCCAAGCTCCTCCACAAGCTTGATGGCTGCTTCCACGCTTCCGCCCGTAGCGATCAGGTCATCCACAATAACAACCTTCTGTCCCGGCTTGATGGAATCCTTATGCATCTCGATAGTTGCACTTCCATACTCCAGATCATAGGTTCTGGAAACGGTCTCACATGGAAGTTTTCCTGCTTTGCGGACCAGAACAAAGGGTTTGTGAAGATTATATGCGATCGGCATACCAAAGATAAAGCCTCTGGATTCAAGACCTGTGATCACATCGAACTCCTCACCCTCCAGACAATCCTGCATAGAATCAATGGCAAGCTGTAATCCATCCGCATCCTGAAGGACGCTGGTAACGTCACGGAAAATAATCCCTGGCTCTGGAAAGTCCGGGATACTTCTTACATATTCTTCTATTTTTTTCATAATAACCTCCAATGGTTTAATTTGTCAATCAGATGTTAGATAGTATAGCACTTTTTCTGTAGGGAATCAATGTGCAACCCGACAGAACTCGCGGAATTACGACAGGCCCTGGACTGCATATTGCCCAGTACAGAGCCTTCTTTCCTGTTTTACAGTCAATTACTTGCTGTCAGGATCTGCATTTTAGAGATACTTTCTCCTGTTATTCTGTAATATAATTTCGGATTACGATCTGTAAGGTCTCTCTTCCCTGATAACGGTTGATCTCAGGATAATATGTGACCGCAATACTTCCACAGTTTTTTATTCTATCAACAAATTCATCTGCTTCTCCAAAATATACTGCTTCCACTACACAGCCGGTACTGTCTGATAGCTGAAGCTTTGCCACATTCCTATTTTTGCCAAGAATACGGCTGCTTAAAACCCGAAGTCCCTTCTGTGCAAAAATCGGTTTGGTATTTCCCTTTCCAAAAGGCTCCAGCAGGGATATCTCTTCCACAAGTTCCTTATTTATATAGGAAACCGGCATTGGCACATCGATCAGGATCTTTGGAGCCAGATCTTTTTCTGTCAGAGTACAGTTTTCGTTTAACCGTCTGCGGAACTCTTCCACATTTTCTTCTTTAATGGATAATCCTGCCGCCATAGGATGACCGCCATACTGTTCCATCAGATCTCCGCATTTTACCAGTTCCTCAAACATGGAATAGCTTTCTATGGAACGTCCGCTACCTTTCACCATTGTTTCACCTTTTGTCAGGACAAAGACCGGTTTATTGTACTTTTCCCGGATACGTCCCGCAATAATTCCGGCCAGGCTTTCGTGACAGTCCGGTAAATAGATCACAAGAACCCTGTCCTGTCCGATTTCTGTCTCTTCCACAATACGGATCGCTGCTTCCTTTCCCTCTTCTGTGAGAGCTTTTCTGCTTTGATTCAACGCAGTCAGATCACCGGCAAGTTTTGCTGCTTCATCTTCCGTCTCCGCACAGAGCAGTTTCAGGGAACGTGCAGCGGTATCCAGTCTTCCACTGGCATTGATACATGGTCCCAGCACAAACCCTACATGATAGGCAGTGATCGGCCCATCCTCCAGGCCATTGGCACGGATCAGTTCACGGAGACCTTTGTTAGAAGTGCGGGAAAGTCGTTTCAGGCCTTCCTTTACAAGGATGCGGTTTTCACCCTGAAGATCCATCACGTCTCCCACCGTGGCAATGGCTCCTAATTCCAGAAAATCTTCCAGCTCTTTTTCCGGAATCCCGCATGCCTCATAGAGAGCTGTCACCAGCTTCAACGCAACAACTGCTCCGCACAATCTTTTCTCCGGATAATTACAGTCCGGCTGTTTTGGATTTACAATGGCATCAGCCGGCGGAAGGATCAGTTCTCTTCCATCTTCCGTTTCTTTATAGGGAATTTCATGATGATCGGTTATTATCACCGTCATTCCCTTCTCTTTAGCCATAGTGATTTCATTGTACGCCGCAATTCCATTATCACAGGTAACAATTACGTCAATCCCATCATTCACTGCTCTTTCGATCAGGTGCTCATGGATTCCATATCCATCTGCCACACGGCCCGGAATATATGTATCTGCCAGAGCTCCTGCACGCTTCAGTCCTTTGATCAGAATGAAGGTCGATACTACCCCATCAATGTCATAATCGCCTATAATACGGATGCGTTTTTTTCCCTTTATTTTATTCCGCAGGATCTCCACTGCCTTATCCACATCTTTCATCAAATGCGGAGAAGCCAGTTCGTCCACCTTTCCATAAAGATATCTGCGAATTTCATCCCTGTCCTGTACATCCCGGTTTCGGATCAGTCTGGCGATCACCGGATCAATTCCGAACTCTTTTCCAATTGCCGCAAAGTCCGCCCGTTTTGCAGCAACAACCCATCGTTCCATGTTGTTTCCTCCTTGATGCTTTGCCGCTTTCTTTCTTCAAAGCAACACAATAACCGTATTGTAACTCATACTCCTGCATAGCTGCAAGTTTTTTATGCCACACAAAAAAAACGTTCCGCCAGGAAATATTCTTTCCCGGTACGGAACGTTTCTGTTATTCAGCAATTTTATTCAGATTTCTCCTCATCATTCTGCTGCGTTGCTGCCTCCTGCGCTGCAAGGCGCTCGGCAACTCTTTTACGGTTTTTCTTCTTCGGCTGCTGAGCTGTCTGCTGTCCGGATGGCTGTTTTACCTTTTTCTCAGATTTCTCGGAAGAAATCTTTGCGGAAGCTGCTACAGCTGCCGGTGCTGCAACACGATTTTTTCTGAATGTTTTCATGGTGTACCACAGAGCACCAGTGATGCATACAGAAGAATATGCTCCACCGATGATACCTACCATCAGCGGTGCTGCAAATTCTTTAATTGAGGAAACACCCATTACATAAAGAATTGCAACCATTACAAATGTTGTCAGGGATGTGTAAATGCTTCGTGTCAGAGTTTCTGTAACACTGGTATTTACGATCTCTTTCAGTTTCTCATCCTCAACTTTCTTTCTGCCTCTCATATTCTCACGGATACGGTCGAAGATGACAATAGTAGCATTGATGGAATAACCTACGATCGTCAGCATACACGCAATAAATGTATTTCCCACAGATGTTCTGGAAATAACATAAAACGCAAGTACGACCAGGACATCATGAAGAAGTGCAAGTACTGCACTGCTTGCAAAGCGGATATCCTTGAAACGGAACCAGATGTAAAGAAGCATGAAGATCGCAGCTACGATAACCGCTACGATAGCGTCTCTTCTCATCTCATTGCTGACAGTAGCGGAAATATTCTCCGATGTGATCAGACTTGTATCTACATCAAAATTTTCCTCCAATGCCTTATTCAGTGCTTCTCGTTCCTTAAGATCCAGAGAACGTGTTTTGATCACTACCTGATTGGTTCCCTGCACCTTGGTCGGCTGTACATTCTTATCACCTGTCACTGCCTCAACAACCGGTGTTACCTCGGAATCGATCTCCTTGATATCCATCTCTTTGTTGAAGGTTACATTGGTAGAAGTACCGCCGGAAAACTCCAGACTGTAATTCATGGCTTTGTCACCGATCACATTACTGTGGACCAGCATTCCTACAGGTCCGCAAAGGATCAGGATAATGGAAACAGCAAAGAAGATTTTTCTCTTTCCAACGAAATCCACAACCTTACGTTCCTTGGCAATGCCATAGAATTTCGGGTCACGAACACCAATTGCGTATACCGCATTAATAACAAGCCTGGATATAACCAGTGCTGTAAACATGGAGATCACGATACCCATTGCCAGCGTGTAGGCAAACCCCTTAACAGAACCGGAGCCAAGCCACATCAGCACACAAGCCGCGATCAGTGTTGTGATGTTTCCATCAAAAATAGCGGAAAACGCTTTGCCGAATCCACTTTTGATCGCTGCATGGACAGAAAGGCCTGCCGCGATCTCCTCACGGATTCTGGCGTAGATGATAACATTGGCATCCACTGCCATACCAATGCCCAGGATGATACCTGCAATACCCGGAAGCGTAAGGGTGATATCAAAGGCATTCAGTGTGATCAGCATTAAGGTTGTATAAAGAACCAGTGCAACAGATGCAACCAGACCTGGGATACGGTATGCGATGATCATGATCAGCATAACGATCACAAGACCGATTGCTCCGGCTTTTACACTTGTTGCAATGGCTTCTTCACCAAGCTGTGCAGCAACTACGCTGGAACGAAGCTCGGTAAGCTCAAGACTTAAGGAACCGATTCTTATGTAAGAAGCAAGATTCTGTGCCTCTTCTGTACTTGCCATTCCGGTGATCTGAGCTTTTCCGCCGGAAATCTCCTCATTTACATTCGGAGCGCTTAAAACCTGATCGTCATATACGATTGCGATCTGCTTTCCAACATTTGCCTTGGTAGCTTCCGCAAATTTGGTTTTTCCATTCTTTGTAAGAGTCAGACTGACTGCATATTTCTGGGAGCTTGTGGATGAATCCTGATAAGCACCTCCCTCAGCGTCTGCAACGTCTGTACCTTCCAGTACAACAGATCCGGCTTTCTGGATATCCTCAATACTTCTTGCAAGAACATATCCACTCTCACTGTTTCCTGTTGTAAAATTCTGGTTTCCGTCTGCATCTGTCTGATCGATAAAATACAGAGAACCTGGCTTTCCAAGTTCTTCCAGGATCGCATTTGCATCTGATACTCCTGGAATCTCAATGGTGATACGGTTGGAACCTTCCTGATATGCCTGTGCCTCAGTACTGTACTGAGAAACACGCTGCTGCATCTTGTAAACAGTATCGGACATGTCTTCCTTGCTCGGATTGCTGTCCTTAGCCTGGTATGTGATGCTGACACCGCCGGCAAGATCAAGTCCGGTGTTGATATTCTTAGCCGAACCTGTTCCTGTAGGACCAATGCCTACCGCAGCCACATAGCAGAAGAATACTGTGACAATTGCTGTCAGAAGCAGCACTGCAATTCCTCTACTTTTCTTCATTTTCTTTTTCCTCTCTTATTCCGCCAAAGCGGCTTTTATCATGATAGCGCACTCCACACGCTTCCTCTGGAGTTCGCATCCGATCTTATAATTCCCCCGGATATCTCCGCCGAAATGGTAACCATTTGCCGCACAGCCGCCGCTGCAGTAGAATCTGGCAAAACAGTCTTTACAGTCCGGTTTCGTATAGACGTTACATCTTCCAAAGTCTTTTACGATTTCAGGCTTTGTGATTCCCTCGTCTACATTACCCATAAGGTACTGTTCCTCACCCACAAACTGGTGACATGGATAAAAATCTCCCCACGGAGTAACAGCCAGGTACTCGGTTCCTGAACCGCATCCGGAAAGTCGTTTGTATACACACGGACCACCGGTAAGGTCTATCATAAAGTGGAAGAAGTTGAATCCTTTTCCCTCTTTTTCTCTTTTGATCATTTCTTTTGCAAGAAGATCATATTCATCCATCAAAATTGGAAGATCCTCTTCTGTGATCGCATAATCTGCTGTATCTGGTGCTACAACAGGTTCTACAGAAATCTGTTCGAATCCTGCATCTGCTAAATGCATAACGTCTTTTGAGAAATCTAAGTTATGATGTGTAAAAGTTCCTCTTACATAATATTTCTGCTGGTTTCTGCTGTCTGCAAATTTCTTGAATTTGTCGATAATAAAATCATAGCTTCCTTTTCCATTACGGAATGGTCTCATGTAATCGTGAACTTCTTTTCTTCCATCCACACTTAATACAACGTTATCCATCTCTTTATTGGCAAATTCCATGATATCATCGTTTAGTAATACACCATTTGTTGTCAATGTAAAACGGAACTTCTTATCATGTGTTTCTTCCAAAGAACGTCCATATGCAACGATCTCTTTCACTACATCAAAGTTCATCAAAGGCTCTCCACCAAAGAAATCAACTTCCAGATTTCTACGGTTTCCTGAATTCTCTACAAGAAAATCTAATGCTTTCTTACCAACTTCAGCACTCATTAATGCACGTCTTCCCTTGTATTCTCCTTCTTCTGCGAAACAGTATCGGCAGGCAAGGTTACAATCATGTGCAATATGAAGACAGAGTGCCTTTACAACTGTTGGTCTGTCTTTGAATCCACAAATGTATTCTTCATAACAGTCTTCTGTAAATAATACACCTGCATCTTTTAATTCTGTAACTTCTCCATAAGATTCTTTGACATCTTTCTCATCCCAGGATGATAATTCTTTGATGATCTCTTCTAATGTATGATCCTCATATAAAGCAATCACCTCATATGTCAGGTCATCAACCACATGGACAGATCCACTTGCTACATCAAGGACCATGTTATATCCATTATTTTTATACTGGTGAACCATTGTTTCTTTCTCCCTTTATCTGTTATTTTCTTTCATCGAAAAAATGAGGCGGCCCACAAGGAACGCCTCAAGCACAAAGTCTTTGTTCGATTTGACTATTTGCTGTGTTCGCAGGTCTGGTTACCTACTGTACAAGATGTTTTACATGCTGACTGGCAAGATGTCTGGCATTCACCACATCCACCTTTTTTCACTGTGTTCTGTAATGTTTTATTTGTCAGAGTTTTAATATGTTTCATCTTATCGTCCTCCTGATTCTCATAAAATAACTTGCTATATTGTATCATATTCATTTTCAAATAGCAAGCATTCCACCTAAAGTTCCTCCTGCAATACATAAGAAACATGCTGTGATCCTTTCTGTGGAAAACAGAACGATATTTTTTTGAAAAATCCATGAGATCAAAGTCAAGATCATAAAGTATAACATTCCTGCTGCAAATCCCCATAAAAACTTCTTTTTTCCGATCTTACTTCCGATCAGCATGCCAGCAAAAACAGATGCAAGAATATATGTAAGTGTGATTCCAAGATTCGCGATCTTCATTCCTGCATTGCTTTGATAGATGATAAATGCAAGAAGACACAATAAAATTCCTGTGGCAATGTAGGCAAATACCAGACTTTGTATCATATAGAGTCCCTTTTTCCCCATGTCCATAACAATTGCTCCTTTTTCTATTTAATCTATGACTGGTATTTTGAATCTATGCCTTTTTGTGATAAACTGACATTAAAAATACGAAAGGAGTTTTCCTATGATCGATCTTCATATACATTCTACTTGTTCCGATGGAACTTTTACGCCAAAACAGATTGTTCAAAAAGTGATAGCAAAAGGATTATATGGATTTTCTCTGACAGATCATGATACTGTCGATGGAATTCCGGAAATTCTTGCTATGGATCTTCCAGATGATCTGAAATTCATTCCTGGAATCGAAATTTCATGTGATGCACTTCATCGTGAGATTCATGTATTAGGATACGGAATCAATTATAAGGATCAGCAGTTAAATCAAACGCTCAACATGCTCCGCGACAAACGGTTTCAGAGAAATCTTGATATGATCGAACTCTTTCAAAAAGACGGTTATCCGATCACGCTTGAAAAACTGCAAAATGGTGATCCTCATACTGTGATCACACGAGCTCACTTTGCAAGAACTTTGATCGCAGAAGGCATTTGTTCTTCCATGGATCAGGCTTTTTCCAAATATCTTGGTGAAAAATGTAAATATTATGTTCCAAAACCATTTTTTGATCCAAAAGATTGCTTAAGATTAATCCTTGATGCTGACGGAATTCCGGTTCTTGCACATCCATTTTTATATAAATTCTCAAATGAAGATACCAAACATCTCATTCATGATCTGAAAGAAGAAGGGCTCGCAGGAATCGAAGTTTATCATTCTTCCCATCATATCGGCCAGATCACAAAACTTCGCCAATGGCAGAAAGAATATGATCTTCTTGCAACTGGAGGATCAGACTTCCATGGAACGAATAAACCAGATATTGAAATCGGAACCGGACGCGGACCGTTATTTGTCCCAGATCATTTGATTGATGATCTGATGAATTAATATTAAGAAACAAAAAAAGAATCTGAAATACAGATACTATTCTCTGTCTCAGATTCTTTTCTTTTGATCAAATATTCATCTTATTCTTCAGATGATGATGCGTTCGCTTTTTCCATTGCCTGGATTGCTGATTTCTCCATTGGGATACGGCAATGTTTGTCGTTACCAAATTCAACAATGATCGTTGTTTCATCAACTTTATCTACAACAACTCCGTAAAATCCGCTTGTTGTCAACACGCTGTCTCCAACTTCCAGAGTTTCCATCATCTGTTTTAATTCTTCTTCTTTTTTCTTCTGTGGTCTGATCGTTAAAAAGTACATTAATCCAAAACAAACAACCAACATCAGAATTGTCATTGTAACCTGATCCATTTTCTTCCTCCATCTTTCTAATAAGATTACTGGTTCATCATGCCATCGATCTTACGTTTCTTGTATTCCTTATAATTGCCTTCTTCGATTGCCTGACGAATCTCACTCATCATTGTATTATAAAAATACAAGTTATGCAAGACACATAATCTCATTCCTAGCATTTCTTTTGCTTTTAAAAGATGTCGGATATAGGCTCTGCTGTAACTTCTACAGGCTGGGCACTGGCATCCTTCTTCGATCGGACGATGGTCCAGTTCGTATTTTTTATTGAACATATTAAGTTTTCCCTGATTCGTATATACATGTCCATGACGGCCATTTCTTGTTGGATATACACAATCAAAGAAATCAACTCCACGGTCAACTGCTTCTAAAATATTCACCGGTGTTCCAACCCCCATCAGGTAAGTTGGTTTATCTTCTGGCAGATATGGCACTGTCTTTTCAAGGATATTGTACATCTCTTCATGTGTTTCTCCAACCGCAAGTCCACCTAATGCATATCCATCTAGATCCATCTTGGAAATCTCTTTGGCGTGTTCGATTCGGATATCTTCGAATGTTCCACCCTGATTGATCCCAAATAACATCTGATGTGGATTGACTGTATCTTCCAGAGAATTTAAGCGGTCCATCTCTTTTTTGCATCGTCTCAACCATCTTGTTGTACGATCAACAGAATTCTGCATATACTCTCTTGTTGCAGGATGTGGCGGACATTCGTCAAATGCCATCGCGATCGTTGATCCTAAGTTTGACTGGATCTGCATACTTTCTTCTGGTCCCATGAAAATCTTTCTTCCATCAATATGAGAAGCAAAAGAAACGCCTTCTTCTTTGATCTTACGAAGCTTCGCCAATGAAAACACCTGAAATCCGCCGGAATCTGTAAGGATCGGGCGGTCCCAGTGCATAAACTTATGCAGCCCTCCAAATTCCTTGATCAGCTTATCTCCTGTTCTTACATGCAGATGATATGTATTAGATAACTCCACCTGTGTTCCAATATCTTTGAGATCATCTGTACTGACTGCACCTTTGATCGCTGCCACAGTCCCGACATTCATAAATACTGGTGTTTCGATCACACCATGGACCGTTGTTAAACGGCCTCTTTTTGCTCTTCCGTCTTTTTTGATTAATTCATACATTCTTATTCACCATAAATTTTCTTAATATTATCCATTGTTGCACCAAGATTCTTTAAAACTCCATCAAGAATCGTAACAGCTGCCATTGATTCTACCACAACTACAGCTCTTGGCACGATCATTGGATCATGACGGCCATGAATTTCAATCTCTACATTATCAAGATCACGATTGACTGTCTTCTGTGTCTGTGCGATCGATGGTGTCGGTTTGATGGCTGCACGGAATACGATAGCACTTCCATCACTCATTCCTCCAAGAACTCCTCCAGAATGATTTGTCTCTTTTTCTACCTTCCCATCAACACAGATAAAATCATCATTATTCTCTGACCCTCGCAGGTTGGCAGCCTCAAATCCATCTCCGATCTCGAAGCCTTTTACTGATCCAATGGACATAATGGCTTTCGAAAGTTCTGCATCCAGTTTATCAAAAACGGTTTCCCCGATTCCAACTGGCATTCCTGTGATCTGACATTCAATGATACCACCGATGGAATCCATCTCTTTGATCATCTGGTCTGCTTTCTCCTGTACAAGTTTTGCTGCCTCTTTATCTGGCATGTTAAATGGATTGTTATTCATCTCCGCAAAGTCAAAATGATCCTTAGATACTTCAATTCCGGCGATCGCTTTTGCATAAGCTTTGATCTCAATTCCCAGTTCTTTCAAAACTTTCGCTGCTACAGCTCCTGCTGCTACACGTCCGATCGTCTCTCGTCCAGAAGATCTGCCGCCACCGCGGTAATCTCTGAATCCATATTTCATATCAAATGTAAAATCTGCATGTCCTGGACGGTAAATATCTTTGATATTGCTGTAATCTTTAGACCTCTGATCCTTGTTATATACAACCATGGAGATCGGAGTCCCTGTTGTTCTTCCTTCGAAGATACCAGAAAGAATCTCAACCTGATCTCCTTCTTTTCTCTGTGTTGTATACTTTGACTGCCCTGGTTTTCTGCGGTCCAGATATTTCTGAACATCTTCTCTCTCAAGAGGTAATCCAGCCGGACATCCATCTACCACGACACCTACGCCTGCACCATGAGTTTCCCCCCATGTTGTAATTCGAAAATTTGTGCCAAAACCTGATCCTGCCATATATGTTCCTTCCTATAATTTGATATTTGCAAGTAAGTCACCAAGACTTGTTCCAGCTGCATCTTCTGTGTATTCCACACCAGTTTCTTCTGCTTTCTTAGCTGCTTCTTTATCATCTTCTAATGCTTTGATACTTAAACTTACTTTTCCATTTGCGACTTTAATGATCTTAACTGTAACAGCATCTCCTTCTTTCACAACTTCTTCTGGAGATTTTACTCTCTTCTGGCTTAACTGTGAAATATGAACTAATCCACTGATTCCATCACCGATATCAACAAATGCTCCATATGGCATGATATTTTCAACTGTACCTTCTACAACTGTACCAACTTTTAATTCATTGATCTTATTCTCGCGTTCTTTTCTTTCTTTTTCCTTCTCAACAGCTTTTGCAGATAAGACAAGTCTCTGTTCTTCTGGTTCTACTGTGATGATCTTTGCTTCCACATCTTTCTGTAACCATACGTTCAGATCTTCTACATATTTTGTTGATAATAAAGATGCTGGAATAAATCCACGGATTCCTTCGACATAAACGATAACTCCACCATTTACAACACCGCCAACTGTCAATGCCAGAACATCCCCATCTTCTTTCATCTGCTCTAAACGGTTCCATACTGCGTCTTCATTTGTTGATGCTTTATTTAAAGATTCTTCTAACTGTGCTTCGAAATCTTCTCTTGTTTCTTTTACTTCTTCTGCCATAATATCCATTCCTCCATTTGATTGAACTATATACGTAACCTTTATTATAACATAGAATGAAAAAGATTCAAGAATGCCTGGATTTCCTATAACTACAAAACATTTTTACAGATACGAAAATGCTTGTTCCTATGAGAAATAAAAGCCATAAATTGGGATGTTTTTGTTTTTTTTCATCTTTTTTTGATGGTATTTTATCTTGTTTTACCACAATTTGTTTCACTGCTTTTGGAAGGACTTTTGTGATCTTAAATGTGATCCTTTGATCAGTTTTATTTCCTGCCTGATCCACTGCTTTCAGATGAAGAACATGCTTTCCAGGAGCCAATTCTTTCCATGTGATCTTATGATGTTCCAGTTTTTGTTCTTTTCCATCCAAAATAACCTTCTCCCACTGATCTGTTTTATTTTCCAGAAGGATGCCGATCTGTTTTCCATATTCACATTCAGATTTCTGATCAAGCCCTTCTATTTTGATCACTGGTTTTTGTGTGTCATAAAAAAACTGTATTTCTTCACTTGTTTTTTCATTTCCGGCACTGTCTTTTACATGCAGACTGACACTGCATTTCCCATTTTCTGTGATAGGATCTTTTATATAAACTTTATCTTCTTTCCATTGATATTCCTTTTTTTGCCCATTCACAAGAAATGCCATTACCTGCACTGGTTCCAGACTTTCAATGCGAAATCCTGGCTTCAGATTTTTTGTTGATATCTGTTTTTCCTTTAAATCCTCCTGCAGAAAATGAATCTGTATGCCTTTTTGATTGACAGTAAATTTTCTGCTGCACCTATTTTGATTTCCTGCAAGATCTTCAGTTTTCACATCAATGGTATAATATCCATCTTTTTTGATCATAACGGAATTCATCTTCTTTCCGTTAAGATAAATATATGTCTTATCTGGATTCAGATTTTGATCTTTCACATCTACTTGAATTTTTACAGGCTTTGAATATGATCTTCCATTGTCAATTCCTTGAATTTTAATCCTTGGTTTTTGTGTATCAATGATAAACGACTTTTCCTGTATGATCATCTTATTTCCTGCCAGATCTTCTGCCTGAACAGACAATGTCTGTTTTCCGTCCTTTAAAAATATAACTTCTGTTTCATAATGATCACCTTCCAACTTCCATGGCTTTACCTGTTTCCCCGATGTTCTTAAGATCATATTTCCCTTTTTCAGATTTTCATCCTTAACTATGATCTGAGCTTTCTGGTATTTTAAAATTTCTGATCTTGGATTTTGATAGCGAACAAAAATCTCTGGATTATCTGTATCCACAAAACAAGTCGTTTGGTAGAGTTGTTCTGATCGATTTCCAGATTCATCTTTCGTATAGATGTCAAGCTGATATCTTCCATCCTTCCTGATCCTAGGAATCTGATCGATTCCTGTCAGTATCTCTTTTGTCTTCAAATCTGTAAGCTGCGCATAAAGATGCACCTGTGGTCCTTCTTTTTCCTTCAGATCATATGAGAAAACAGGAATTTTCGAATACCATCCACCAATAGATTCCTGATCACATTGGATCTTTGCAAGTTCTGGTTTTTGTTTCCATACTCTCACTGGAATCTGACTGATCACTCCTTCTCTTCCAGCCTTCGAAACTGCTCTGATATAAACAAGATCATCAAAATCTTTGCTGATCTCTAACTTGTTATTTTTCATCTGCTTCCATTCATCTTGTCCTATTTTATATTCATAAAATTGAATATCAGAAACTGCTTTGGCTCCATAAGCTTCCAATACCACATTCTTTTTGCTCCATGCTCCTGGAGTATACGCTCCCGCTGTGATCTTGGCTGTTGTTGGATTATTTAATTCGACCATAACCTGCCTTATTTCTTCATATCCATTTTTATGAACAATATGAACCTTATAAATCCCTTCTTCCTGAAAACTGATCTGTGTACTTTGTTCGTAATCCCAGATCGGATTTATTTTCTGTTGATTCACGAAAACTGTAATATCCTTTGGTGCTGTCCCATTTTTTAGAAATATTTCCATCACTGTACTGCTTCGAAATGCAGGATCATTCCCTTCTCCTTCCAGAGTAATGTCCCAAGGGATTTCCCAATCTCCCTTCGTATCGACCGGTAAAACCATAAAAAGAAGAAGTACTGTGATTCCCATGATGATATATATCTTATATTTTCTGATCATAACCCAAGTTTCCTCCTCAATTCCTCTGCTCTTTTGCTTGTCATTCCTGTCTGTTTTCTACCTTCCCTATAGACCCTTTGTGCCTGTGTCATTTTATTGTTCCTGCATAAATAAATACTATACTCCACATAGGCATCCATAACTTTTGGATATTTCTTTAGAAATCGTTCAAACTCCCTGCTGATATCTGGCTGTTTTGATTCCAGATAAACAAGCTTTCTTTCATACAATTTCCATGCAGGATCTCCTTTAAAATTTTCTTTGAAAACTCGGTCTGTTTCCTCTAAAAACTTTCTATCATCTCCTTTTTCTGCTTCTCTTTCATATAAATTGATCCGGTCTGCTTCCACTAATTTCTGATATTCTTCCTTTTGTGGATATTTTTGTATCTGTTCTAACATTTTTTCTGCTTCTTTCCATACATTCTCTGACAGTTTTGCTGTATTTACTGTATAAAAATGAAGATAAAAATATGCCGACCAGAAATCATGCACATCGGTCTGACAATCCTGTACGATCTTCATAAGTTTTTCCGCACTTATATCATTTCTCCTGCCATCTAAAACATCTAAAAGCACCAAATACGATGACACATTCTTTTTCATCCCTCTACATCTTTCAAGATACACTCGTGCCAATTGTGTATTCTTTTGTATCTGATCCGTTCCATAAAAATAAGCCATTGCCTTTTTTATCTCTCTTTGAGACTTTTTCTGTACAATGACTTCTTTCTCTCTTTTCTCTTCCCTCTGTATCTGATTCCAGAGATTCTGGATACAAAAAACAGCAATCACCACCATGAACCCTTTCTTCATACGACAGATTCTCAATATTCTCTCAAAATCTGCCTGAATCTGCCTTATGTTGTGATATCTTTTTGCATCGTCATCGATCAGACATTTTTCTATGATCTTTTGGACAGCATCTGTTGCTTTCAATAAAGATTCCATTGTTTTTCCTAAACTATATATATCAAAATAAATGTCTGCTCTTTCTTCTGTCTTTGCCTGTTTTTTTGATGCATAGTTTTTGGTTCCATATCCACTTAATTTTTCTCCCGCAAACAATGCCGCTCCAAAATCGATCAAGTATATATTTCCAGATCGATCAAGCATGATATTTTCCGGTTTCAGATCCATATGAATGATTCCTTGTTCATGAATCTTATTCAGCACTTTGCAGATCTTGATCATCCACAATAAACTTTTCTTTTTATAAAGTTTTCCACAGACTCTGCCATATCGTTTTAACGAATTTCCAAGAATATATTCCATCACCAGAAAAAGTTCCTTTTCCTTTCCTGCAAAAAATAATTCCGGCACACCTTTGGTATGTTTTAATTTTTGCAAGATCACCCTCTCCCTGTCCCACTGTTTTTGATCCTTTACGATCTTCACAGCAACCTCTTTTCCTGTCTTTTGATCCAGTGCAAGAAAAACTTTACCCATTCCGCCTTCTCCAAGTATTTTTCTGACTTGATAACGTTGGTGATAAATCTTTCCTATTTCTTGTTCGGAACTTTGACGATCACACAGGACAGATTGTCTAATTCTCCTCTTCTTTTTACTTTCTGAAAACATTTCTGCACCCATTCTTTGATCTGTTCTTTTGATGCCTCTACCTGATAGATTTCTTCTTCCTCAAGCAGCCCATAAAAGCCATCCGTACATAATAAAAACTCCATTCCTGGATTTAATCTGCCTTTGTAACAGTCAATCCGGATATCTTTTGTCACACCTACACACTGAATCAAAATATGTCTTCTCGGATCTTTTTTTGCCTGTTCTTTTGTGAGATGTCCAGCACGCAGTTCCAACTCTGCCAGAGTGTGATCTGTCGTTACAAATTTACGGTCCCTGTCAAACCAGTAAGTTCTCGAATCACCGACATTTAAAACAAAAAATTCATGTTCTTCAACAAACAATAAGGTTAATGTGCTTCCCATGGATTTTGTTTCTTCCATCCGACGACTCATTAACAAAAGATTCTGGTTGATCCTGCGGATCAGATCGATCAGATTCTGCTCGATCATATCAATTCCCATAGTTTCTAATCCATCAAACAACGTTTCGTCAAACCATTGTTTTAATACTTCCACGATATAATGACTGGCAATCTCTCCTTTTTTCAAACCTCCCATGCCGTCACAGACGACTGCGAGCAGATAAAGCTTTCCGTTCTTTTCCTTCTGACGCAACAGATAAGCATCCTGATTGGATGGTCTCCCATTCCCAATATCTGTCATTCCAATTGTATCTATCATAAATTCCTCCTAAATGAAAAAAAGCTCATAAAGATAAATCTTTACAAGCTTCTTTCACTGTTTTGTTGTGTTTGTTAATAGTTTATTCCTCGATATCTTCGATATCTTCTTCCGCCGCTTCGTCGTCTCCTCCGTCAATCTCCTGCTTCAGGATTTCGATATCTCCACGAAGCTTCTCGATCAGATTAAACAGGTCAATATACTCTGCCTGTGGGTAATCCATATGTTCTTCAAAATACTTCTCTCCCACCTGACGGTACAGATCATTTAAATCTCTCTTGGCGACTCTTAGATCATTGTGTCTTTTTGCGGAATCTGCGACTTCTTTAGCTTTCTGCGCCGCTGCTTTCCCTGTGGTCTGAATCGTTTCTTCCAGACGTCCGAAAAAATCTTTTGCCATATACGTCACTCCCAACATTTTTCTTTCATTGTACCTTATCCTCAGTGTTTCGTAAAGGCTTTGTCCCTAGAATTACTAGTGTTTTTTCTTCTTTTTCCAATATATAAAACTTCCACCTAAAGATGCTGCCAACAATGCAAAAATCCATTTCTCATCGAAGGAATCTCCTGTTTTTGGTGTGCTCGCTGCATCCCTTGTTCCTGGTGATCTTTTATATTCAGAAGTATTGGATCGATCTGCTTTATTTCCCGTTGTCACTGTTGATTTCGATTCTTTTTTGATCTTCACTAAACGTACTGCACTGACTGGTTTGACAAAATCTGCTTTTCCTGTCGCTGTATTTTTTAATGTCTTTCCAGAAAGTGATGCTTCTTTTAGTTTTACCTGATACGATACTTTTATGGATTCATCATAAGATAAATTCTTTCCTGTCTCAATGACATACTTATTTTCTCCTGCAGTGATCGTGCACTGTCTGGTAATATCTGACCCATCTGGTGCATAAATCTTAATGCTGTTCTTGATCACTTTAGCTCCATTTCTTGAAAGCTGATCTTCGATCACAATATTTTTTGCGATCGCATCTTTGATCGTCTGCGTAACAACCAGCTGATACTCGCAGATATCACCAACTTTATATGTTGTTTTATCAACCTTCTTGGTAATCATCAATGCTGGCTGTACAGCTTCCATTACTACCACTTGATCATCTCTGACTTTATCCGCATCATCACTATAGCTTTCCGCAATGTTTTTGATATCTCCTGTGATCATCTTCTTAAATGCTGTCTGATATATTACCAGAAGTTCATCTTTGTCACTGACATCTTTTCCTGTGATGATCTTAAATTTTCTAAGATTCTCATCTATTATGATCTCACATTGCTTGGTGATATCTTCCCCATTGTATTTTACACGGATCTGTGAAATCTCCATTCCTTCTTGTTCAAAATGATCTTCTACGACTACCTGATGTGCTGTCATATTCTCATTTCTCTGTGTCACACGGATCTTGTATTCTCCGCTTTGTCCTTCTTTGTAAGACTTATGCGCAGTACTTTTTTCAATCTTTAACACAGGTGGTTTTACAACGACTGTATTTTCATCCTGATCATCTTCTGTATTATCACTTCCTGCAACTGCTGTATTCTTCACGGCTCCTTCAATCCTCTTTTCAAATACAACCTGATAAGCTACCGTCATCACATCATTTTCACCAAGATCTTTTCCTGTTTCAATCATAAACTGATGGTCTTTCGCATCAATCTTGCAATCCGATGTGATATCTTTTTCATTAAGTTTTACTTCGATCTTCTGAACCTTCATACCTTCTTTTTCGAACTCATCCACGACTTTTACATTCTGTGCTGTCATGCCTTCTTTTCCTTGTGTGATATGAAGTTTATAATATCCAGTTTCTCCTACTGCATAAACCTTTTTATCCGATTGTTTTGTGATTTGCAGTTTTGGTGCTTTCACCTTGATCGTCTCATCTGCCATCCCGCTTCCTGACGGAATCTCTTTATCTTCCCGGATCAGATCTCCATTACTGTTTTTTGTCGCAGCAACGTGCATAATATTCTTTACTTCCTGTCCTTCGAGTCCATCTTCTTCGATCACTGCCTGATAAGTGATCTCTATCTTATCCGTCATGCGAAGATTTTCATAAGATCCTGTTTTCTTTCCTTCTTCCGAACCCATTGCTGGAATCGTACCATTTTTCAGTGCAAGTGGTGTTATGATCTCATAACTTCTTACACTTGGATCAAATGTGATCTTACACTCAGATGCAATGTTTTTCCCACCAGATATAACCGCTACGGTTCCTGGTATGATCTTGATCCCTTCTGCCTGAAGTTCATCCTGAATCTCCAAATTTCTCATAAAAGTTCCCGGATTTGGATTGGTGATCACTGCCTGATAAGTTACATGATCTCCTTTTTTATAAAGCTGTACTGGAGCTGATTTTATCACATTATTTTTTGGCGAGTTGATATACACCTGCCTTGATGCCTTTGTTTCTGGAATTCCTGCTGCCCATGCAGATACAGTATTATCGATCACTTTTCCATTTGTAAGGACTCCACTTTTTACTGTATATGTGATCTCGATCGTCTGTCCATATGGAAGGGCATAATCACCTTTTGACTTCAAAATAAATCCATTATTTTCTGTCTGTAATATATAATCCTTCTTATCAAGACCATTGATTTTTATATCCTGTAACTTCATATCCATCACACTTGCAAAGGATGTATCCTGAATCGTAAAATAAGCTGTCTTTGCTTTTTCGTTTTGATTTTTCACTGTTACCTTATAGATGATCTCATCTTTTGCCTGATATTCATATTGTTTTGTCTCTTTCCTGATCAAAAGACCCGGCGTATCTACATTTTCTTTTGGCAGCTCGATATCTACACGAACCTCATTGGTCATTTCTATCTTATCATTAATGATCGTTTTCGCTGTATTTTTTTCTGTGATCATCGTTTCCTTTGTATTATAATGCCCATGTTCTTTCCATATCTTACGCAATTGATCTAACTGTTCTTTGGATGCATTCTCCGGAATATTCATCTTTACTTTGATCTTTAATTTATAAACAGATTTTTTATAAAATTCGGCATCTTTCGGATTCTTAAGTTCTGCTCTTACAAGATTGCCGTTTTGTGAAATATCAAACTGACTGCTTACATCCTCATCATCTCCGTAAACCTTGATATCCAGAATCTTTAAACAGGATTCGATCTGATCTTCAAATGCAAACTTATCAAAATAATGTGCCTTTGGAATTTCTCCCGCAATTACCTGACTGACTTCATAATCCCAAGATTTTGCCAGATCTTGCACTCTTAGATGTTCCGTCTTGGTCCCATCTTCTCCGATCACCTCTTTGGTTGGGTCAACTGGGTCAAAGCGGATCATATTCTGTCCATATCCTACATATTGCTCCTCTTTTGTTGGTGCTTTTTCAAGACTCCTTCCGAATGTATATTCAAAAGAATCTGATGCAAATGTAAATCCTACACAAGTAAAATCTTCACTACTGTAATTGTCTGGAAAATCCGCATAATAAATACTAGTTTCCCCTGATCTTTTACAACTTAATTTTGTATTCTTTGATACATATTCTCCGTGAATCTTGTTTGCTTTGATCCCGATATACTGATATGTATCAATATCCTTTAACGTCATATTACTTTTGATCGTTACTGGTGTATTCGTTCCTGCTTTATAAAAATCACTTTTTAATGTCATCTCTTCGATTCCAACATAAGCACATCCATTGATGCCGCTTCCAATCGCCACATAACCGTCTTGATTCTTATACTTTTCGATTCCAGTAACCGTCATGACCAAATCTAATTTTTCCCAATGGCCATTACTTCCATCGGCTTTGCATTGATAGATCTCCATATTTGTTTTTCGGATCTTAATATTCCCTGCGGTATTTTGTGAAGTCTGAAACCATGTATACTTTTTAAGGAAATCCGGCATCTCGATCTCTGGTAGTTTTACTGCTTTCTTTCCTGCTTCTATGATCGTCTTCGTCTGATCTGTTGCATGCATCTTAAAACCGTAGGATGCATCCACTGAAAGTGCTTTTTCATCGTCAAATGATGAGAAAATATGTTTCTCATCTGCCCAACTGCTTGTGATCTTCCCCGCATTCTCAGTATTTAACTGTGCTTTCACCTTTCGATGTCCAAACACAGATAAGATTACGGATGCCGTAAAAACTCCGATCATCCCAAGGCACATGAACCATTGTCTCTTTTTCTTCATAATGTACTCTCCGTTACTGAAAACTTATAAAAAAGTTATAAACCTTTATGTTTCATTCCTACTTCAACGAGTATGCTTTTGTAA
>ENA-OPXB01000712-OPXB01000712.1-human-gut-metagenome-genome-assembly--contig:-NODE-712-length-22144-cov-3.838472_pt1 | contig 22144 bp, 15 predicted proteins | sample MGYA00241516_ERZ502024 | MGnify/ENA primary metagenome ERZ502024 (study PRJEB25962, sample SAMEA2041926) | human gut metagenome | biome: human gut; feature: human-associated habitat; material: faeces...
CTATGCCCCGTCACCTTTTCTCCCTGAAAACAGACTTATAATGATAGGGCGTGATGTAAGCACCAAATATACAAGGCGTGGTCCAGCGGAGTACAAAAAGATTGCCGACTACATCACAGACTTTGTATCAGCAAAAACGGGAAACTATCTTATATTTTTCTCGTCATATAAAATGATAGATGATGTTCTGCCGTTTGTGGAGGAGAATTTTAGCAAGACATATAATGAGGAAGATTTCACTAAATTATATAATGGCAATATAGAAACAAATGATTATAATAAGGTTAAAGAAATTGAAATTTTAACCAAAACGAATAAAATTATGAATCAACAACAAACTGATGTTTCTGAAATATCAGATATAAAAGACACTTACAACAACGAAAAAAACACAACACCTCGTATATTTATACAATCACCGTCAATGAACGAGCAGCAGCGTGAGGAATTTTTGGAGAATTTCAAGGCAAATCCCACAAACACAACACTTGGTTTCTGTGTCATGGGTGGGATATTCGGTGAGGGCATAGATTTAAAAGACAGCAGACTTATCGGTGCTGTCATTGTAGGCACCGGACTTCCAATGGTCTGCACTGAAAATGAGCTTTTTAAGGATTACTTTGACAGAGAAGATAGATCCGGATTTGACTATTCTTACAGATACCCCGGCATGAATAAGGTTTTGCAGTCAGCAGGCAGGGTTATCAGAACCGACACCGACAGAGGTGCGATACTTTTACTTGATGAAAGATTTATGCAAATGTCGTACCAGAAATTATTTCCTAAAGAATGGTATCCTTATGAGGTTGTGACTAAAAATAATATGAGGGAACGAGTAAAGAAATTTTGGGAAAAGTAAAAGGTAAGGCGGAAAGATAATAGCCTGTCGAGAGCATTATGATGAATAAATACCCCGGCAGACATGCGTATATTTACAAAAGTGGCAAGGTATATTGCATAGAATAAAGGTCAATTGTAAAAGTTAATTCCGCTTTGTAAGACTTACTTCCACCTTGTAGAATTAAATTCCATGAGGTGGAAGTTTTTTATTCCAAAAAGTATGGTTTTTCTATCAAAAATGCTATATAATATATCAAAAGCTGGAAAAATGCGCATCAAAATGAGAAGTCGAATGCACATGTTCATTATAAGAGTTAGTGAATTCCACCCCTAAAGAGAGTGTTATGGAGCTCATCACAACTGCGTAGGACTCCGGCCTTTTTATTGTTAATAAGGACATTTCTGCTGATACAGAAATCTTTATTCTTAATTTGCTTGGCTAATTTTCATCAAAATAGTATTAATCAGTCAAAATAAGACCAGAAGTGTGCGATGCACAAAGATAAAGAGCAGGGGTAACCCGGCTTTATTATCTGTTCTTAAGTAATTCCGGCTTAAGGATGATTTCGTTTGGTACTATTTTGTGAACGTCGAGCAAATCTAATATTTCTTTGCCATAGTAGAATTCAAACATTTCATAAGGTGATTTGTCACCAAGTTCAGGTCTTCCATATGAGTTGATGTGGTCCATCATAATATCTATTTGTGACTGGGTGTACTGCCCAAGGTCAGTGGATTTTGGAATAATTCTTCTTATGAATTCATGATTATTTTCACAAGCTCCTTTTTGACCGGGAGAAGATGGATCACAGTAAAACAGCCGAGACCTTATCACTCCGTCTGAGTCAGCTTCAATACCGAAAGGATCAGAAAATTCAGTTCCGTTGTCGGCCAGACATATGGGAAGTATTTTGGTAAAGTTCTCAAAACCAAGTAATTTGTAAAGAGCATCAAATATGTCGGTAACAGATTTAGAGTCATTTGCGTCTCTTAAAAATGCTAATTGAAGCTTGGGAAGTACAAAGTGAATGGTAAGTAATACAGAACCGCCTTTTATACCTTCTACAGAATCAAGTTCAGCAACAGGCTGCGAAGGATTGTTTTGTCTGTAAAGTTTATAATCTTCATAATTCCTGCCAATTCTGCAAGATTTATCAACTTTAAGAGGGACTGACTTTTTCTTTCTGGGCTTAAATCTGACCTTTCTGGGCATATCTATATTTTTGGCAGAAAAAAGACCATTATCGGCATAAATATAAGCTGTTTTTTCACAGCAGGAAATCCTGTCCTGATTGTTAGCAATTATGTGATGAATGGACTGACCGTTTTTAAGTAAAGGACTTATGACAGAATCAAGCTGTTTCAATTCATTTTCGCAGAGATTAAAGCCAGAACGTGATTCGCTCCGCACCAACTCATACTCTTTTTGAGCTACAAGAGCTTTATAGAATCTTTTCTCGAGGGTACAGTTGTTTAACATATCACATCCATTACATACATACGGAGCCTTAGATAGTTTAGGACACTCCTCCTTGGAATAATCAACACAAGAGGTTGTGCAATGACCACAGACGCTGCATTTGTTGCGGCTTTTGTGGCGTTCGCAAGAAATGCAAGCATCACCGTGATGGGAACAGTGTCTTCTGTTAAGGCAGTCGTTAAAAGGTTTATAAGGAGCTCCTTTCTTTTCGAATACGATATGGGATTTCACTTCTTTGGATACAGTAGTGCAGTCCTTAAGAATCTGTTTACCAATGGCTTTAAAACTCATGTTTTCATTAAGGGAATGTTCAATTACATATCTTTCATCTAAAATTAAATGTTTATTCTTATTCATATTCATATATATCTCCTGTTCCGACCGGAGCTTAGAGATGGATGAACAGGAATAATATAACATTAAGAATAAGTAATTTCCACATCTGATATTCGGAAGTAGTAACTTCCACGACAAGTCATATAGGGGTGGAAATTAGTTTTGCAAATGAGGATTCTTAACCTAATAGTAATTTTTCCTTAATTTGTGTTGACAAATACATATTAAGTTGTTACAATAAAAATCGTGATGTAATATTTTTGTAACAAACTTAAATAATTCATTACATATTCTTTTGAAAATACACACAAATTATTATAATATCAAAAAATTATGGAGGATAATATGTTTAAGGAAGGCTTGACAAAAAAGGCATTATCACTTGGAACAGCACTTACATTGTCTGTTGCCTGTGTACTTACTTCGTTTAGTACATCACCTGCTGAAACAAAAGCAGCAACAATTCCCGGTATGTCTTTTTTAAGCGACGAGATTAATAATGGTGATAATACTACTGATGTAGACGACAATAACAATAATGATAACAACACTACTGATGTAGTAACTGGTTCAGCTATAAAGGTTACAACAAATTTCAATAAACTTGGTATTGTTACTAAAAAGACTGGATTTGTTAATGTAAACAAAGGTGCCGGTACAAAGACTAAGGTTGTCGGAAGACTTTATAAAGGATATAAAGTCAACATCATCGGTTCTACAAACAAAAGCTGGCTCAAGGTTAAATCCGGACGAGTTTCAGGTTATGTATGCAAAAAATATTTTGCAATAGGTGCAAAGGCAGCTAAGGTTGCAAACAAATATGGTACTGCATATGTAAAAGTAAACAAGTCAGCAAAAAAAGTTTCCTTAAAGAAATCAAAAAGTTCTTCAGCAAAAACTCTTACAAGCCTTAAAGCAGGAAAGAGTTATAAATTAGTTAAGACTTACAATAACGGATGGGTAAAAGTTAAGTCAGGTAAAAAGACAGGTTTTACAGACAGTCTTTCATCTATGACAGCTTATTATAAATTCAGCAACGCTCTCACTCTTAACGGTGTTAGAGCAAGAAGATATGGTTCACTTAAAGGCTATCAGGCTTCTGTTTATGCACAGCGATTTGTAGGCAATCGTTATGTATGGGGAGGAACAAGCCTTACACACGGAACTGACTGTTCAGGACTTACAATGAGTGTTTACAGAAAGTTCGGTTACAGAATTCCTAGAACTTCTCGTGAACAGTCAACATACGGAAAGAGAGTAAGTTTTTCAAATCTCAGACCGGGAGATCTTCTTTTCTACACACACGGTACAGGCAGAGTAAATCATGTTGCTATGTATATTGGAAGTGGACGCATCGTTCATGCAAGCAATCCAAGGACAGGTATCAAGATTTCAAAATACAATTACTCTAGACCTAAATGTGCAAGACGAATTGTTTATAAGAAATAATATTTGTTATAATATTATTCTTTTCATAAATCTCTTTCTTAAAAACACCGCATAAGCGGTGTTTTTTATTTTACCCATTTCAATCCTATATCTTCAATCCATTGTAACAGTTCAGCCTCTCATTTCTTTTTATTATATTTTTTCCTTGACAAATCATAACTCCACCCTTATAATCATATATATCCTATCAGCTTAGTATGAATAGTATGATTTAAGAAATTAGGAGGGTTTGTCATGAAAGAGATATTATGTTTTGGAGATTCAAATACTTATGGTCTTATACCGGGTACAACATCAAGATTTGACCGCAGCACACGCTGGACCGGTATTCTTGAGTCGGCACTTTTCCCTAACGGATATAAAATAGTTGAAGAAGGACTCTGTGGACGCACTACCATCTTTGAAGATGAGCTTCGTGACAACAGACGCGGTATAGATATGCTTCCGGCACTCCTTGAATCACACTCACCTATAGATTATGTAATACTTATGCTTGGCACAAACGACTGCAAGACATATTATAATGCCTCTGCCGGTCTTATCGGCAAAGGTATTGAAAAGCTTATATCACAGATTAAAAAGTATGATTCGTCTTTAGACATACTGCTCATGTCACCTATCGTACTTGGTGATGATGTCTGGAAGCCCGAGTTTGACCCTGAGTTTAACAAAAACTCTGTAAAAACATCACACAAACTTAAAGATGTATATAAAAAGATAGCCGACAAATACGGCTGCCACTTTCTAGCTGCATCTGATGTATCTTCCTACAGCACTGATGATATGGAACATATGGATGCATCCGGCCACAGACACCTCGCCGATGCAATCCTTGATCTTGGTCTTTTTGCTTAAAAAACAGACAGTTCCTTTTTATTGATAAAATTTTACATATGCCAAAACAGGCTTTCCGCTATTTTTAATAATAACAAAAAGCCTGTTTTTAACTCTTTCATCATCTTATTGACTTGCTGAAGCCGTCGGGCTTTCTGTCGCTGATGCTCCCGTATCGTTGTTACCACTGCCTGCATTTGCTGCTGAAGTCTGCGAATAATTGAAGTCGTATTGATTTTTCTTTTCGACATCATACTTATAACTTCCCTTTACGACCACATTATCCTTTGCATTGGCGGCAAATCCGATTTTTAACACATCGTTTTCCTTTTCCTGCAGAGTATATACAACCAAATCATCTTTGTTAAACGCAATGTCATTCTGATTTCCATTGTAACGGTCAAACACACTGCTTAACGCACTGTTTCCGTCCTCCTGTTTATAATATATCTCTTTCAGCTTTGTATCAAATACAACAAATGTCTGTGACTTTATGCCATTGTATGTAAGCACAGCATACCTGTTTTCCTCATTATCCGTTGTCTGCACCCACTGAAGTTCACAATAATATCCTTTAATATTACTTATTTTCTTTGATGCACCGTTTGGAGATATAACAATATTTTTTATTTCCTCTGAACCGGTTGAGTCCTTTTGAGTTACAACTCTTACACTCTCCCTGTCACTGTCATTCTTTAAGGAATGAACGCTCTTTTCTCCGCTTTCATCGGTTTTGTCGCTGTCTTTTTTATATTTTTTGAGCTGTTTTTTTGTAAGTTCTTTTCTTACAAACATTTCATTAGTACCATCCCATACATAATAAAACTTGTTTTTTAAAACTTTTACTTTTATAACTCCATTAGTTCCCTTTGGTATCTTAAATTCACAGGAATTAGCCTCCGCACCCGTCTTGTCTGCCGTATAAATCGGCTCAGACACACATTGCAGCTTGTCAGCCTCGATATTCCAGATATAATACTTCTGAATACTCTTTATTTTATTTTTCTCTTTCTTCTTTGGCTCTCTGCCAAGCAAAGCGTTAAGATTTTCATCAGTAAATTCTATATCCTGACCTATCGCAACTTCATTTACCTTATCGCTGTTATAATCTGATATATGCAATGCAACATTCTTTTCAAAGTGCAGCTTATCATTCTTATTCTCACCAAACTGTCCGTTTAAATTTTCCTCGGCAAGCTTATTTCCCTCCGTGTCCTCCAAAACAAGCTTAAACTCACCATCATAACCTGAATCTTCCTGCTGCCCATCCGTCATTACTATCTTTATGACCTTTGACAAGCCGTCTGCACTCTTAACATTAGTCTGTGCAACGACAACCTGTTTTGTTTTATCAAATAACGGTTCTTCTGTCTGCGAAATGCTGTTGTCTACCGTTGTGTCTAAACTGCCCTCCCACAACATATATAGCGGTCTTAACATAAACCACCAGATAAAGAATATTAGGACAACAAGCACTACTACCTGTCTGTCTTTTTTCTTTATCTTATTCTGATAAAGCATCTTTGATGCACGGTCGTCAATACGGTTTTCCTGAAAAGTCACAAGAGATGGTCTTATAACTTTTTTCCCCTTGTTCATATTCAGTATTTCCTGTGCATATTTCGCCCTGTCATCGTATCCAAAATAACTAAGCGTATCCTCGTCTGCCGCTGTCTCAATATCTCTTAAGATAAAATAATGAGCAAGCCACATAAACGGATTAAACCATTGCAGCGACAACACAATAAAAGCTGCTGCCCTTAGCACACCGTCATGTCTCTCCTCATGTATCTCCATATGCCTTAACACATATTTTGCCTCGGAAACATTCATCTTGCCCGGAAGATATTTCTTTAATCTGAAAACACCTGTCATTACCGGAATATTAAGTTTCTCATGCTGATATATACTTCCATCCAGTCTTTCAGCCTTTTGAAGCCACTTTCTTATCCCGGTCTGCTTTACTAATGTGTATATCCATATGAACAAAACACCTGCGGCCCACATGATACTGCAAAATCTAAAATTTGTATTTACCGTAAACTGCCGCACAAAAACACTCTGCCAGCCTGTCAGCACTCCGCCCTGTTCATCAAATGAAAGTCCTATCAACTCAAGAAATATATGAAATTTTCTATTTATTCCTGGTGACAGTGAATATATACTTGACAATGACACCGGACATATGCTCCTTATCAAAAAAAGCCACCACAGACACATAAAATACTTTTTAGGTACTTTAACTATTATAAATCTTATCAGCAAAACAACCACAAGAGCAAATGCCGACACAACTGCCAGTGAAAAAGAAGTATAAAATAAACCATACAACAATTTCAATGTCACTTTCCTCCTAAATGTTTATCTAAAAATTTCCATATAACCTCATAATACCATTTTATTGTATTATAAGTTGAACCGTATATCTCATGCTTTGAGTTTGGTATCTGTATCAGGATAACATTTTTATTTTTCTCTGCAAACCTGTTCTGTCCTCTATTATCCACTAAGTCATCATCCGATGCCTGAAAAAGCAATACCGGTATTTTCACCTTCTCTGCTTCTCTTTGGAGCTTTTTTGTCGCTTTCATCGCACTTATACTCCAGCCGTAAGTCGCACCATTCATATGGTACCTGTCATTCTTTTCACGCTTTCTGAATATATACTCATATCTCTCACCTGATGTACAGCAGCCAAATTTTTCATCTCTAACGCCATCAAATGCACTCTGACCGGGTACATATTTTAATTTTACCGGGAAAATTGCCGCATAAATTCTCAAAAGATTTGCAACAAATTCAGGAATACCATTAAATTTCATTTTTAACATAGGAGAAGTAAGCACTGCACAATCAAACAGTTCAGGATATTGCTCAAGCACGAGTGCACCTATCGCACCTCCCATCGAATGTGCATACAGTACCATTTTTTTGCCCGGATTTTCATTTCTTACAATGTCTCTCACAAACCCGTAAAAATCATTTACATATTTATCAAAACCATCTACATATACCTTTGACAGATCATCAGTCTCCCTGTCAGAATTGCCATGCCCTCTGTGCTCCGGAATATATACCGAGTATCCCTTGCACAAAAAATAATATATGACTTCCTCAAATTTTTCCGCAAATTCACAAAATCCATGAGAAATTACAATTATTGCTTTCTCATTTTTATTTTTAAATTTATCATAATATATTTTTATTCCATCATATGCAGTATAATATCCGCTTGTCCTTGCCGCATCCAGCTTTGGAACTGCCACCTTTTCCATTTTTTCAAAAAAATCATTATCCTTAAAATACTCCATACTTCCTACACCTCCTTCATAGACAGATATTCGCAATCCGCTCTGCTACCCGCCTGACAATTTTAAAATACCGTCATATCTCATACCATTATTACTTACCTCTATTTTACCATACTTCGCAACAGACACGCAAAAAATATTATATAACTTCAAATTATATTTTTACACTTAATTTCATTTTACTTCTCATTTTCATTATCTTTATTTTTCCTCAAAATCACAAAAAATCACTGTAAAAAAATGCCAAATTATTACTATATTTATCCTAAAAATTATATTTAAAATAAATCTAAAATGTTGTAAAATAAATACATATGTATTGCGGTTTTATATACTAATGTCAGGGCATTTTTTTGCCCAATTTTTATGTCTAAGATACATAAAAATATATTATGGACGATGAAGGGAGAAATTTATTATGAAACTAAAAAACACAAGCATAAAAATCAAAATTATGCTTCCTGTCGCTGTGATAGTGGTTCTTCTTGCATTATCAAGTTTAACCTCTATTAGCATAGCCAACAATATGCTAAATGTCGGTACTGAAATTTCTGACAATTATTCCAAAAGCCTTGTATTGCTCGGTGATATATCAGAGAAATTTGAGTCATTAAACAGCATAATCTATAAACATTGCATATCTACTGACGACAGCGTAAAATCAAGCCTTGTCCAAAACTACAAAACGAGAACAAAAGAGATTTCAAATCTCTGTACCCAGTTTGAGAAAACACTTGATGCAGGTCAGGAAGAAGACAACTTCAATGAATTTAAATCAAATTATGATAAGTACCTCAAAGATTTTAACACTGCACTTAATGCCAGTACCGCAGGTCAGGGTACTTTAGCTGCTGAAATGGCAAATAACGCACTCTTCACACAGTCACAAAAAATTGAAGATAATATAACTGAAATGCAGGATGCGAATCAGAAAGCAATGGATGCAGGTGTTGCAAAACAAAAAAGTGTACATAGTGCAAGCCAGATAACAGGCATTACACTTCTTGTCATTGGTTTAATACTTGGTTTTAGTGTACTCTATATCTGCTATATGTCTATATGTCGTCCCGTTGCAGGTATGAACAAAGCACTTGCTGAAATTATAGAAAACATAAATGCCGGCAATGGCGATCTTACAAAACGACTCAACATCAGAGCAAAAGACGAGATTGGTATAATAGGTGATGATATAAATAAGTTTATTGAAACTTTACAGGAGATTATGAAAAAAATCATCAGCAATACTAACAAGCTTGAAAATATTGTCGGTACCGTATCTAACAAGGTTGTCAAAGCCAATGATAATTCATGTGATATATCAGCAGTTATGGAAGAACTTTCATCTGCAATGGAAGAAGTGTCTGCCACTGTTATCTCGGTAAACGATAACACAAATGATGTAGATTCAAATGTCACAGACCTCTCAGACGAGTCTGTTAAGCTTCTTGATTATGTAAATGAAATGAAAGAGCGTGCAAATGCACTTGAAAAAACAGCTGTAGACAACGGAAATACCGCCAATGAAATTATAAGCGGAATCGTTCAAAGTCTTGAAAAAGCTATTGAAGAAAGCAAGAGTGTTGATAAGGTCAATGACCTTACAAAAGACATATTAGACATATCCAACCAGACAAATCTTCTTGCGTTAAATGCTTCTATCGAAGCTGCAAGAGCAGGTGAAGCCGGAAAGGGCTTTGCTGTTGTAGCTGATGAAATCCGCCAGCTTGCAGATTCAAGCCGTGAAGCAGCAAACAATATCCAAAATATCAACAGTATGGTTATTATAGCCGTTAAAGAACTTACTCAAAATTCAAACCAAATGATAGACTACATAACAAACAATGTTTTGGAAGATTATGTCGGATTTGTCAAATCAGGACACCAGTACAGTGATGATGCTGAGCATGTCACCGAAATAGTAACTAAGTTTAACACTATGGCATCATCTATTAAAGAAGCCATGTCAAATGTTTCAGAGTCTTTAAATGGTATATCTACAGCCGTTGAAGAAAGCACAAACGGAATTACAAATGTTGCAACAAACACAACAGACCTTGTATCCGGCATTGAGGCTATCTCAAATGAGATGCATGAAAATGAGCAGATTGCAAATGAATTAAAGGACGAGGCAGACAGATTTGTTTCTCTCTAATCCCCTATAAGCCAACTTTACATTGCAATATTTATTTTAGTGTTGACACTTATAATTCAATTACCAACTTGCAATGTATCACTTATACTATATAATGTAACAGTTCAGCCTTTCATTTCTTACATTCATAAACCTGCCAGCGAGCTGTCAGTCGCTGCTTTGCAGCTTTTGTTTATTTCATTTCAGAAATGAAAGGCTATTCTACCATAAAAAGGTACTTAACAATACAAAGAACAAGCTCGTTGTATTGCCAATCACCTTTTTATGGCTGAACTGTTACAATATAACACAAAAAGAAGCAGCAAAACCTTGCCGCTTCTTTTTATTATATTCACTTTGATGCCTGATTTTATTTTTTAGTTAAGCAGATATTCGCAACCCACATTCAAACTTTAGTCCTCATACAATCTGAACTTCTTTATGTAATCACTCATATCCGCTGCAAGATTTTGCAAATCATTTGCACTATCTCCTATAACATCAATCGAAGCTCCAATCTCCTGAACTGATGCGGATGTTTCTTCTGTGCTTGCTGCATTTTGTTCAGCTATTGCTGAAAGGCTTTCAAGAACCGAACTTACATTATTCTTTGCATTGTTTATCTCATTTATCTGCTTTGAAATACTATCTGTAAGTTCTATAACCTTGTCAGTTTCGTTTGTAAGCCCCTTAAATGATTTTCTTGTATTTCCAAGTTTGTCAATCTGTATTGAAACATCATCACTTACTGTTGCCATTCTCTCAACGCTTACATTGGAGTTTTCCAATAGCTCTGACACAATCCTCTCTATCTCGTCTGCACTGTTCATACTGCTCTCAGAAAGGCTTCTTATCTCATCTGCCACTACTGCAAAGCCTTTTCCGTGTTCTCCGGCTCGTGCAGCTTCTATAGAAGCATTAAGCGAGAGAAGACTTGTCTGGTCAGCTATCGACTGTATCAGCTCAACTGCACTCCTTATAGCTTCCGCCGAAACATTTGTTTTAGATGTTTCTTCTTTAAGCACTGAAATCTCATCTGAAGTATTTTCACTTATCTTAACAAGCTCTTTTAATACTGCCATTGTCTCCCCACTCATATTTTTCATCTTCTCAACTGACTCTGAGAGGTTATTCATCGTATCAGTACATCTGTCTATATCTGCACCAATGTTTATAACACTTTCATTTGCACTCTGGGTATCAGATGCCTGACTTCCTGCCCCATCTGCAATTCCTGTAACAGCTTGTTCTATACTTGAAACCGTATCATCAACTTTTTCTATACTGTCCTTTAATGACACTGATGCATCATCAAGCTTAGAACTATTGTCCATCAAAGCCTTTGCCATTGTTGAAAGTTCTTCTTTAAGAACCAATGCCGACCTTGCCAGCATACCCATCTCGTCATTGTACTTTGCAACCTTATGCACATTTATGTCCCTGTGTGCCAGATCAAGTTCTGCCATACGGTTCATTGAAAATACTACATCCTTTATAGGTGCTGCTATTCTCTTCGGTATAATTATTGCCAGACTTCCCATAATCACAACTACAATAATTATAGCAATCGCAGATCTTGCATACACTTTTCTTACCGGTGCATTTATTTCAGATTTGTCGCAACATAATACCAATGTAAATGCACCGGTATTGCTTGTAAGGTATGAGGCAGTTTTATTTCTCCCTTTATATTTGTAATCAACAAATCCACAATTTTTACTGCCACCGCCTTTATTGAGCATCTTATCTACAATACCTTCAATAACCGGCACATCAACTTTTGAACCAATTTTATTCTCATCCGGATGCCATGCATAATTTTTGTCAGAATCAATAATATACATATATGATGTTGACAATCCCTCTATCCTGGCTCCTTTCAAAGCATTTCGCAATGCAACCTTTGTAAGTACGACATTCTTGCCACTTCTGTCAATCTGCTTGTCAAAAGATTCTCCTAAAGTTTTGACAACATCACTCATCGTCGATTTTGTATTGCTTTGCAATGTTTTACTCACATACGGAACTACCAACAATGCAATAAGTATAACTGTAGCAAATATGCTGATATATACAAGAGATGCAATCCTCGTAACTATTGATCTTGACTTCTTTATCCCGGATTTCTGTTTTTTATTTTCCACCACATTCTTTTCAGTCGGATTTTCATTTGTCTTTGTAAATGACTCTGTTTTCTTTTTTACCTTATTTTCTTTTAATGTCATTTTTAAGATTTTTTTCATGATTATCCCCTCCATCTATATGTTTCTCACGGCAGACACCATGAGTATCGTGCCTATAATAATGCATTTCATCCAAACAACTTCGTTCTTTAGCCCTTATTTTATAACAAACTGCACAAAATTTCAATATTTTTAAGCAATTATCCTTAAGACTATTTATTCAACTTCACCAACACAAAAATCCCCTCCGCCTGTTGTGACGGAGAGGATAAATATCCATATAAGGTTTAACTTTAAATTTTGTTTAGTTAGTCAATGCTTTTTCTAATGAACGACGAGTTGCAGCTTCGTTCTCACACCACTTAAGGCACTTATCGTAACCATATGCTGCTGTATCTTTCTTCATCTTCTGAACACACTTATTGTACTCAGCATCTGTCTTAGCATAAATCGCTTTCCAAGAGTTCTCTTTGATAGATGTTGTAACCTGTGCCCATGTTGTCTTTAACTCATCATCCTTAGCACTTGCTGAGTAAGATGTTGCAGGTGCAACTACATAGTTTCCACCCTTTTCCATGTACTCGTTAAGGTTCTTACATCCTGTCTTGTTGACCCAATCCTGCTGAATCTTATACTCAGGAGTCTGAACATTAGATTTCCAGTTATCACTGTTGTATGTTTCACCGTTTGAATCAGGGTTCTCTGCATCGTTAGCCCATGTAGAGAATGCTGCCTGGATACTTCCATCCTGGAATGATCCCTTATGCTTCTCCATCTTTGTCTTACCATCGGCATGAGTCTTTTTACCAAGCTCTGTAAAGTATGTGTTACCATCCTTATCGTAATTCCATGTTTCACCCTTAGGACCATACTGATATACCATACGACCTTCCGGAGTTGCAAAGTAGTTGATAATTTCCATACATAAATCAGGGTACTCTGTCTTAGCACCGATTGTTGTAACACGGTCGCCACCCTGTGTATTCATACCATAAACGATAGGTTTAGCTTCGTCAGGTTTCATACAGTACATATACTTACCTGCTTTAAGATGTGCGTCTGTGTTAAATCCAAGTGAGCCTGAGTAGTTGAAGATTGAGAATAATACACCACCACTCTTAACCTTAGCACTCATCTGATCATATGTCTGTGTCATCGAATCAGGATCTACAAGACCTGCACGATATAAGTCATTGTAGAACTTAAGCATCTGGAGGTATGGTCCGTTATCCTCAAGTGCGTCATGGAACTTACCTGTCTGAGGATCATATAATCCGATACCCATCTCATCATAACCATAGTAAGCTGTAACTGTAGACTTAACATACATAACCATTCCGTCATCCCAGTCAGACCAGAGTGAAACGGCATATGTAGGATTTCCGTTATCATCCTTAGGACAAATTTCGTGCATCTTAATAAGCATATTCTTGAATTCATCAAGATTTTTAACCTTCGGGTAACCCATCTTCTTATATAAATCCCAACGAGTATCCCATGTATAGAAGAATGCATCATGATCCTTACTGCTGGTTGCTATACTGTGTCCAAGACCATAAGTAGTATCTCTTTCGCCATCTGTAATCGTCTTTGTAAGACCACTGTTCTTCTTAAGAGCATCTGACATATGTTTCTTAATATATGGTCCGCAGTCTGTAAGAAGATCATCTTCGTTCCAGTCGAGGAGAAGGTTGTTCTTAACAGCATCTACATAATCCTTTGAATCACTTCCCCAGATAACGATGTCTCCAAGGTCACCTTTCTGGGCACGTGTCTGGTAAACACCATCTGCATCAGGAATAATATTAAGCTCAACATTGAACTTTTCTTTAAGCACATCTGCTCCCCATCCTGTCTGCATACCCTGTGTGTTAGCCAACTGGCTGTAAACATCTAATTTAACGACGCCGTTTTTCTTTTTAGTACCACATCCGGAAAGCACTGACGCAGAACCTACAACCATACTGCCTGCAAGCAATACAGAAAGCATTTTTTTACTAAATGCACCTTTTCTCATAATTTTCCTCTTTTCTGTGTTGTATAATAAATCTCATATAAATTTGTGCACAACACAGCACAAATTCATTTGTCTTATGTATATATTTTACATTTTCAAGGACAAATGTGCAATATTTTTAAGCACTTTTATTACCCTCACTTTTTTTGAAACTTTATATTATTATTTCTACATTTTTTGTTTACATATAGTTTATTCATTCTTTTTTGCTTTTTTAGCAAGTTTTTCATAATCTATAGTCTCATATTCAGACACATCTACATCTTCTTCGGTTTCTTCTTCCTCATCATCAGAACCGCTGTTATCTTTTTCAATCCGGAGGAATATTGGTTTTGCCATTCCGCTTATCGTAAACATTATACATACCGGTCCAATAATAAGTCCAATAAACTCTGTTGTTCCCGACCATACAAACAACAGGATTTCAAATGCGACAACTAAAAATATAAGTATTGTTTTCTTAAAATATCTGAGAGAAATCGTAAATGAATTTCTAAGCGTATTTATAACAGTATTCTCATATCTTCCCATAAGTGCATACGCATAAACATAATGCGTAAATAATAATATCAGACCCAGTATAAAGACTATAAGAAACATTATATTTGAATCTTTGACATTATTAAAAAGCTGGAAATCAAGATACAGTGCATATACTGCAAATGTCTGTATTATACCTGCTATTCCGCCCTTAAAAAAACTCGCTTTAAACTCTTTAAAGAAAGGTTTAAATATATAACCCTCCTCGTCATCCACCATTTTAAGCGTAATCGAAAATGCCGCCACCGATGCAGCTCCCATAGTAAATGCACCTATGATACCACATGGTATCCAAAACAATCCAAGCCACTTCGGAAAAGCAAGTGCCAGCAAAAGCGGCAGACTGCAAAAGAGCCATAAAAAATTGAGTTCGAGCACATCCACAAGTCTTGTGCCAAATTTGTATAACGGGCTTTCAAAGAAACCATTTTTGAACATATAAATATTATCCCTCATTTCTGCACACGTTTTTTGTGCATATTAAGTTTGTGTCAAGTGTGCTCAGACACAAATCTTGTGTGCGAAAAATCTTGCATATATGGATTTTTCACACTATCCCCCCTATCTGACTGTAAATTTTTTAATGGGTGACTGTTTACACAATCACCCATTTATAAAAACTATAATCAGATTATCAAATCTTGAGTTAAATTGCAATACCTTACAGCATCAACCCTTAACCGCACCAAGCATGATACCTTTCTCGAAGTATCTCTGCATAAACGGATATACGCAAAGGATAGGAATAACTGATATCATTGAGATAGTGTACTTAATAACCTTTGAGTTCATAGCCTGTTCCATTGCATTCTTAGCTGTAGATGAATCTGCACTGTCCATCAATGTACCGAGGTTTGATGACTGGTTCAGGTAAATGTAAAGTCTATGCTGCAATGTAAAGAGTTTTGAATCACTCATAAGTATTAAAGAATCCTGGAATGAGTTCCAATGACCTACCGCACCGAAAATTGCGATTGTCGCAAGGATTGGTTTACTAAGAGGCCATATAAGTTTCCTAAATACCATCATATATGAAGCACCATCAATAAATGCACTTTCCTCAAGTTCCGCCGGAATCGACTCTATGTATGTCTTTACCAGAATGATATTATACGGAGCCACAATAGCAGGTATAATATATGCTGAGTAATGATTTGTCATACCGAGCATTGCAAAGTTCATGTACCATGGAATAAGACCTGCATTAAAATACATTGTAATAACAAGGAAACGATACCAGAAACTTCTGTGCCACATTTCCTGTTTTGTAACAAGATAACCGATAAATGCTGATGCAATTACCATAAGTGCAGTACCAATAAGTGTTCTTGATACTGATATGATAAATGCTGAACCAAGGTCACTAACCTCTTTAAGTGCAAGGTAATTTTGAATATTAAATCCCTTTGGCCAGAAGTTTACGATACCTCTCTGAACATAATCATTCCTTGATACTGTATTTACAAACAGATACCAGAATGGGAATATACATGTAACTGTAAACAAAGTAAAGAACAAATAGTTAAAAATATAAAATACTATATCACCAGGTGTAAGACGATATTTTCTTTTATGCTTCTTTTCATACTCTCTTTCTCTCTTAGCATCTTCTTTTTCCTGTTTTGTCTTTGCCATATCGTACTCACCTCCTATATGATACTCTCACCACGAAGCAGCTTAGATGCTCCATTGGCAACAAACAACAATACTACGGATATTACTGATTTAAACATACCTACAACCGTTGACAACGGAATACTTCCGCTGCTTCCCATACCTAACTGGTAAACATAAAGGTCAAGAACTCTGATTGACTGTGCGTTCTGTGCGTTTGTGAAGCAGAGATACTGGTCAAGACCGTTTGTAAGGATGTTTGCGATTGACATAAGTAAAAGTACAAAGAATGTTGGCAGAAGTCCCGGAAGTGTAACATGCCACATCTTCTGGAATCTTCCGGCACCATCAACCGTCGCCGCCTCATAAAGACTCTGGTCGATACCTGAAATACCTGCTATATAGATGATGGCACTCCAGCCGACACCTTTCCATGTGCCCCACGCCCACATCTTAATCCACATATGTGAGTCAGCCATCAGATAGTTCTTACCCTGTGCATTCTGTGCTAACATTCCAAACTCTTTCATGAATGTATTGATGAAACCATCTGTAGAGAAGATAGCTATAGCTATAGCATATACAAGTACCCAGCTTATGAAGTTAGGGATTGTTGTAAATGTCTGTACAAAACGACGGAATCTGAGACTCTTAATCTCGCAGAGAAATACAGCGAACATCATAGGAATCCAGCTTGTCAATACATTTAACATACTAAGACCAAGTGTATTTTTAATAACATTTATAAGGTCACGCCTTGTAGCTTCATTCTTAAATAAATATGTAAACCACTTAAAACCTACAAAATTGCTCATTGATAAAGTTCCACCGGCTTTGTAATCGAAGAATGCATATCTCCAGCCCCAAAGTGGTAAGTAGCAGAATACGAAAGCAAGTGCTGCAAATGGAAGGAACATAAGGAAGAGCTTATATTTTGATTCCATTTCAAATTTCTCATTCTTGTCTGCCTTAGGCATACCCGCCATAAGGATAAGTGTTGTAACAAGAAGTATAATTGCAAATACTGCATATAAAATCATTCCATTAGGGAATACAGGTTTTACGCGTTTTACATTTTCACTGTTCTGAATCATGTTGTAACTTATATAACAAAAGACAACACCGACAATCTCAGCTAACGAACCGCCAAAAGAAAACTTAAGTCCAAGTCTCTGTAATCTGAGATTTCCTAATGACATACATCCCCCTGCAATCGCAAGACAAATACCGAGCATCAATATAAGTGAACCGATAAATACTACAACAAATACAGTTTCATCAACCCATTCCATACGAAGTGCTCTGCTTGCACCGTCTGTAAGACTTGAGTATGAAACACCTGATGTAAACAATGAAATCGTGTCGTCGATCAATTTTGTAATTCTTGATGGACTAAATGCAGGAAAGAACGCTGCAACTATGGCTAAAATAGTAACAAGTCTCTGAACTATATAAACATAGTCTAGCTTGCCTCTCCCTTCTTTTTTTTCTTCTTTCATAATGACCTCCTAAGTTATGATTGGATAATCTTTTTGGCTATATAAATCTTTTATAACCATTTATCTTTTATCTGACCTTCTTCTTGATTTAATTATATAAATTTGGGGTGTAAAATACTACCACAAATTATTGACCGAAAATACATTTATTTTTCATACAAGTTTAATATTAGTTTATTTTTTGAATGTATTTTTAATATATTTCAATAACCTGTATATTTACTGATATATACATTTTCCTTTAAGCACCTACACCGCAGATACACATCAAAAAAACTGCCGCATCAGCACGATACGGCAGTTTTATTTAAACATTTATTATCCTTATAATAAATCCTAACTAAAGGTCATATGTTTTTATTTCTGATTAGTTTTTCTTTTTCTTAACGAATACTATAACACCTGCGACAACTACTACTGCAACAACTACAACTACTGCAACTGCTGTTGTGTTTGTACCTCCATTACTTTCAGTACTGCTTGTTGATGAAGTTGATGATGATGCACTTGAGTCTGCTGCCGGTGTAGGAGTAGCTGCAACTGCATTAGGATTGTCATTTGTAAATCCGCTTATAGTAAATGTAATCTGGATAGAATCAGATGGGCAAAGGATTGAAGGATTTTCAAACTGATCCTTTTTGTATGTATTTGTGCAGTCAAACTGGTAAAGTTTAACAAGCTCTGTATCCTCGTTTGTATAAGGCTCTCCTGAGAATGCCTCTCTGCCGTCGATAGACATCTTTACATCTGAAATCTTAACTGTGCCGTCTTTGATAGCACTGATAGGAATATCTGTTGATGCGTAAATCATTGATATAGGGTTTGCATCAAGGTCTGTGTCGATACAACCGTTAAGACCTGTTACACCGATAGTGTAAGTACCGTTTCCTGTAATCTCGGCATCAGTAACGGTTCCGTCCTTCTTTAATACTTTTCCATCTTTTGACTGAAGAATACTTGCATAATCATTTCCTGCAAGGTCAGTTCCCTTTACACCTAATGTAGGGCTGAACCACTGATCACGGAAAATCCATGTATTCTGCTGCTGAAGTCCGAAGTATGCATGATATGTTCCATCAGGATTAAATTTTGCTTTACCTGCTTTTTCACCGTCTTTTGTACACTGTGGTTTTACTGCCGCATTTGCTGCATTTGGTACTGCACCAACCGTAAGTGCCATTGCGAGAGCACATCCTGCGATTGCTGCTGAAATTTTTCTTAAAGATTTTCTCATAGTAAATCTTCCTCCTATACTTTTTTGTCCGGTGACCTTACTTTTACCTGATAATCATATAGCCACCACATTTCCAATATCTTAACATAATTCTAGGGGTAAATACCGTAAAATAAAACCATACTTTTTTGACATATTTACCCCTAGAATTAGTTAAATTATTTGATTTTAAGCAACATTACTCCCCAAAAACAAACGGCATCATTATTGTTATTTTTGTTCCTTTTCCAAGAGTGCTGTCTACCGTAACTCCAAACTGCTCTCCATATTGCAGCTTAAGTCTTTGATTTACATTGCTTACACCTATATGACCTTTTTCTGCCGCCTCACCTGAATTTATGGCATATCTCAATTTTCCAAGCTGATAGTAGTCCATTCCGACACCGTCATCCTCTATTGTCACGACGATGACTCCCACATCACGTCTCACATGCACTGTAAGATTTCCGCCATCCTCACTTGACTCCAGACCATGCACAAAGGCATTTTCAACAAACGGCTGTATTATAAGAGGAAGAACTTTTGCATCCTGCTCCACATCATCATCAACGATAACCTGCGAATGTATCCTGTCTCCAAACCTGTAATTTTGTATTTTTAAATAATATTCTATAAGCTGGACTTCCGATTTAAGAGTGACCTTTTTGTCGCTTACCTGAATATTTCTTCTCATTATCTTTGCAAGCATCTTTACAAGTTCCTCTATTTCAGGCTCCTTGTTTATTTTTGCTTTCATTCTTATTGTTTCGAGTGTGTTGTAAAGGAAATGCGGGTTTATCTGACTGGCAAGCATCTTAAATTCCACTTCTCTTTGTTTCGTATGAATCTTTTCTTTCTGAACCTGTTCCTCAACAATTTTTTGCATAAGTTCACGATTGTCATCACGCATCTTTTCAACTTCCCTATAAAGTTCAGCAATCTCGTCAGTCCCCTCAATAGGCGTAACCTTATCATATTCTCCAATAGCAACATAATGCATCTGTTTACGCAAAAGCTCCATTCTGTTTGAATACATTTTGGAAAACACAAGTATCAGAATAACTGACGCAAAAAGCCCTACGATAACAGCAGTATAACTTTTCAGGCTGTTAATATTTATACTTGATGTAAGATCCTGAAATCTCTCTATCGTTGTAATTGTAAAATGCGGCGGGTCTTCATACTCATATCCCTTTATCCGTGGATATATCTTATTGTAAACAAGAAGATAGTCTTCAACTCCGACCGTAATCTGTCCTGCATACTCATGCTGCTTCTTTTTTTTAAGCCGTTCTGCCAAAAACGGTGTATCATCATCCATGGCATAATTTGTATATATTATTTCACTATCATTATATAAAAGCACCGTATGCATAGAACGGTCTGAAATGGTATCTATAATAAAATCATTTTGTAACTGCACACACAATACCGCTATAATCTTTCCATATTTGTCCTTCATCGCCCTTGTTACCTGGATATGTTTCTGTCTGGTAGTTCGTCCAACGCCATAATTCCAGCATACATCTCCGTTTCTTTCAATCGTCGGCTTATACCAGTTCTCTGTCTTTACGGCATCACCCAGATAAAAGAAATACTTATTTGCACTTATCGGCTTATTATCAACAAATATCTTTATATCAGATATATCTCTTTTATAATAAGACAGATAGCGGTCAATAATCCCAAGTCTTGCATTGCACTCGTTTTCAAAATCAGATATGCTGTCGTAAGTTTTTCTTGTAACATCATTGACTGCCGAACTTACATATAATTGATTTAACACATCAACGGCCACAGTCATTGACTCTGAAATCTGTCGTTTTAGTATTTCAATCTCACTTTCCTGAGTATTTTTATTTAATTTTATCATGTTAGATTGATTTTTTGCATTTGTATATAAACTTGCAGCTATAAAAGGGAGCATTCCACCTATAATATATATAAGAATCATCCTGTTATGCAGTCTCAGTCCGCCTTTAACTTTATTCTTAATTTTTTGTTTTAATCCCATTGCTATATTTCCTTAACTTTTATTTTTATGTATGACCTATTATTGCCATTTTTTTATTTTACCATATTTATACTATTATTTATAGAAAAAATTTGCCATTATTTGAATTTTATTTTATACTTATATATATTTTTGTAAGGTGTTTTAACTAATGGTATTTTTAGTTTTCCACCTAAGTATAATAATTTGGGTAAAAGCCTTTTTGGGGGCAGAATGGAGTTTTATATGTTTAATAAGAAAAAGAAGAAGAAAATATTTTTTTGAAAAATCAAAAAATACCGGAAACGTTAGATAGCTATTTTAAAGATTATACACAAAATGGTGATTATGAAATGCTAATAAATAAAGCAAGGGATTACATATGCGAAGATACAACTAATATAGATATGGTTATACACAATTTGAAAATTGAAAAGAAACAAATTGAGATTGATAAAACAAATAGAGAAACACATAATAATCCAATACTATCAGGAATGGTGGGTTCTGTTACTACATTTTTATTAACACTTATTTCTAATTTGGTAACAGAGAATACTAAAGGTATTATAGATAATTTTTTACCGGGTATAGCAATTGTATCGGGTTGTGTAACAACGTATATAGCTATGGGGAGTATTTTAAAAACCATAAAAGAAGCTAAATTACAGGATTTAAAGAATAGTGAAAAAATAGATTTTTTA
>ENA-OPXB01000730-OPXB01000730.1-human-gut-metagenome-genome-assembly--contig:-NODE-730-length-21787-cov-2.237070_pt1 | contig 21787 bp, 16 predicted proteins | sample MGYA00241516_ERZ502024 | MGnify/ENA primary metagenome ERZ502024 (study PRJEB25962, sample SAMEA2041926) | human gut metagenome | biome: human gut; feature: human-associated habitat; material: faeces...
AGGTGCGCACGGAATCGGCAGCGCCCTTGCGGATCTCATTGCCCTCGTAGTTCACACCGGACATGCGGGTCGCCGCGGTGAAGGGGATGAACTCCATACCCTTATCCTCGAGTGTGCGGCCGCGCAGACCGAACTGCTCCTTGGCGAGCACGACGATGGAACGGCCTTCGGGGGTCTCGTCGGCCAGCGAGGAAAGCTGGGCGGCATCGGCCAGCTCCGCGGGATCGATGCCGTCGACCGGGATGAACTCGGCGGCTTGGCGGTTACCCAGGGTGATGGTGCCGGTCTTGTCGAGCATGAGGATGTCGACGTCGCCGGCGGCCTCGATGGCGCGGCCGGACATGGCCAGCACGTTGGCCTCGTTCAGACGGCTCATGCCGGCGATGCCGATGGCGGAAAGAAGGGCGCCGATGGTAGTAGGAGCCAGGCACACGAGCAGCGCCACGAGCGTGGTCACGGCCGTGGGGTTGTCCATGTCGTTAAGACCGACCGAGAAGCAGGAGTAACAATACAGGGCCAGCGTGACCAGGATAAAGACGATGGAGAGGGCCACCAGGAAGATCTCCAGAGCGATCTCGTTAGGGGTCTTCTTGCGCGCGGCACCCTCGACCATCGCGATCATTTTGTCCAGGAAGCTCTGGCCGGGCTCACTGGAGATCTTGACGATGATCCAGTCGGACAGCACCGTGGTACCGCCGGTAACGGCAGAGCGGTCGCCGCCGGCCTCGCGGACCACGGGGGCGGACTCGCCGGTGATGGCGGACTCGTCAACGGAAGCAGCGCCCTCGATGACGTCGCCGTCGCCGGGAATCTGCTCGCCGGCGCGTACGATCACCAGGTCGCCGCGCGTGAGCTCGGTGCCGGGAACGACGGTGAAGTGCTCCTTGTCCTCAACGGACTCGATGCGATGGGCCTCGACATCCTTCTTGGCCGCACGCAGGGAATCGGCCTGGGCCTTACCGCGGCCCTCGGCAAGCGCCTCGGCGAAGTTCGAGAACAGGTCGGTAAGCCACAGGATGACCGCGATGGCGACCACATAGTAGGCGGGCACACCCGCGTCCTGCACACCGAAAATGGAAGCGACGGCCAGGACGGAGGTCATGACGGCGGAAAGCCACACCAGGAACATGACCGGGTTTTGAATCTGGACGCGAGGATCCAGCTTGGCAAACGAGTCGCGGACCGCGCGGCCCATCATGTCTTTTTGCATAGTCATAAATCTGCGCCCTCCTTTACGCAATCATCTGGAAGAACTCGGCAACGGGGCCAAGCGCCAGGGCCGGAAAGAAGCTCAGGGCACCGATCAGCAGAACGATGAACACGAGCAGGAATACGAACATGCCGTTGGTGGTAGACAGGGTACCGGCGCTCTCGGCGACCTTTCCCTTCTTGGCCAGCGAGCCGGCGATAGCCAGCGTACCGATGATGGGCATGAAGCGGGCGAACAGCATCTCGAGGCCGAGCATGACGTTGATCCAGGGAATGTTGCAGTTCATGCCTGCAAACGCCGAGCCGTTGTTGCCGCCGCATGAGGTGAAGGCATACAGCGCCTCGGAGAAGCCGTGCGCGCCACCATTGTTGAGCTGGTCGGCAAGACCCGGCACCATGCAGGCGATGGCCGAGCACACCAGAATGGCAAACGGAGTTGCCAAGCACAGGACAACTGCCCAGCGCATCTCGCCCGGCTCGATCTTCTTGCCCAGGAACTCAGGCGTGCGTCCGACCATGAGGCCGGCGATGAACACTGTGAGGATGGCGAAGCCGATCATGCCGTACAGGCCGCAGCCCACGCCGCCGAAGACGACCTCGCCCAGAGCAATCTGGAGCATCTGGACAAAACCGCCCAGCGGGGTGTAGGAGTCGTGCATGGAGTTAACCGAGCCGTTGGAAGCAGCCGTCGTGAAAGCGGACCAGGTAGAAGAGGAGGCGATACCGAAACGGCTCTCCTTGCCCTCCATGTTGCCGCCGGCCTGGCCGTCGGTCATCTCGATATTGACCGCTCCGCCATCGACCAGCTGCGGGGTGCCCGCATGCTCGTTGACGGCGATGATGCCGGTGAAGATCACCAGCAGGATGAACATGGCGGCAAAGATGGCCTTGCCCTGCTTGGTGTTCTTGACGCCGATACCGAAGGCGAAGCAACAGGCGGCCGGGATCAGCAGCAGGCTGGTCATCTCGATGATGTTGGTGAAGGCACTGGGGTTCTCATACGGATGGGCGGAGTTCACGCCGAAGAAGCCGCCGCCGTTGGTGCCGGACTGCTTGATGGCGACCTGAGGAGCCGCGGGACCCTGGGGCAGGAACTGCTCGGTGACCACGCGCGCGCCCTCGACAACCTTGCCGTCGACCTTGACCGTGTCGCCCTCAATCTGGGCGCCGTCGATGACGCTCCAGCCGCCGTCTGCATTAGGCTGAACAGCGACGGGTTCTACGAGCTCAGCCTTCTGAGCCGGCTGGAAGTTGGAGATGACGCCACCGGCAGCCAGGCAGATGCCGAACACGAGGTTCAGCGGGATGAGCACATACAGGACGGTGCGGGTGAGGTCGACCCAGAAGGAACCCAGACCCTGCTCCTTGATCTGACGGAAGCCGCGGATCAGCGCGAACATGACCGCGATACCGGTACCAGCGGAAACGAAGTTCTGCACGGTGAGGCCCATGAACTGCACGAAGTAGGACAGGGTGGTCTCACCGGAGTAGGACTGCCAGTTGGTGTTGGTTATGAAGGAAGCAGCCGTATTGAACGACAGGTCCCATGGCACACCCGGCAGGTGCTGGGGATTGCCTGGCAAGAAGGACTGAAGCGCCTGGAGTGCCACAAGAGCCACGAGGCCGATCCCCGAAAAGGCCAGCACGCTTGCCAGATAGCGCCTACACCCCATCTGCTCTGCCGCGTCGATGCGAAGCAGACGATAGACGCCACGCTCCACAGGAGCAATCACAGGCGACAGGAACGTATGCTCACCATCCATGATATGGGCCATGAACCGACCGAGCGGAACGGCCAGGACGACGAGCACGGCAAAGTACAAGATGTACTGAATCGCAGCGTCCATAGTTTACGAATCACTCCTCATCAGAATGTAGATGTAATAGATAAGGAGTCCAATGCAGACGACTCCGATAATGGGAATGAGGATGTCCATTACCGCCCCTTTCACGCGCGGTCCGATGTCTCGGACGCCTGCCCTCGCAAGCGTCTGGGGACAGTAAACGCTTCTAGGTGTTAAAGAGGCGTGAGGGCTGGGGCTCACGACCTTAAGATGCCGTAAAGATGCAGGTAGAAAGCACTATTGCGGCTGCAGTGCGCCTATACTCGACCTCGCGAGCATACAGTGGCGTCCTCACCGCGTATGCACGCATGGACAACGCTTCAGAAAGGCTACGCTATGCAGCGCGACGCATCGGACACTCGCGTCAATCCAGACCTCATCCTCAAGGCAATTGAGAAAGACGAGGCCGCCGATGACGCTCGAACCAGCCGGGGACACCTCAAAATTTTCTTTGGCTACGCTGCTGGCGCAGGCAAAACCTATGCGATGCTTCAAGCCGCCCACGCCGCCAAGCGGCGAGGTGTCGACGTCGTCGCGGGATACATCGAGCCGCACGAACGTCCGGCAACTGCCCATCTTGCACAAGGGCTTGAGAACGTGCCCTGTAAACTCATCGAGCACAACGGCATTGCGCTCAGCGAGTTCGATCTAGATGTGGCTATCGAGCGCGCCCCTCAGCTCATCCTTGTCGACGAGCTCGCCCATACGAATGCGCCGGGGTCTCGCCACGACAAACGCTATCAAGACGTCGAGGAACTTCTACATGCGGGCATCGACGTCTATACGACCGTAAACGTTCAGCATATCGAGAGCCTAAACGACATGGTTGCATCCATCACCGGCGTTGTCGTGAGCGAACGAATCCCCGACCGTATCTTCGATGATGCCGACCAGGTCGAGCTCGTCGACATAGAGCCCGAAGACCTACTTGAGCGCCTTCGCGCCGGCCTCGTCTACCGTCCCGCACAAGCCGACCGAGCGCAACAGCATTTTTTTACCGTCGAAAACCTCACCGCACTCCGAGAAATCGCGCTGCGCCGCTGCGCCGATCGCACCGGCCACCTCACAGACGCCGCACGCGTGCTGGGAAACCGTGACTACTACACCAAGGAGCGTATCTTAGTCTGTGTCTCCCCGGCGCCGACCAATCCCCGCATCGTCCGTGCCGCCGCACGCATGGCGAAAGCGTTTCGCAGCGAGCTCGTCGCCCTGTTCGTAGAAAGCCCGCGCACGCAAGCCATGAGCGATGATGAGCGCGCCAAGCTTGCAGCCAATATCGCCCTAGCCGAGCAGCTCGGAGCACATATGGAAACCGTCTATGGCGACGACGTCGCGTTTCAGATCTCCGAGTTCGCGCGCCTGTCGGGTATTTCGAAGATCGTCATGGGGCGCACGGGCGAGCACAGCAGCGTCCGTCAGGCCCTCTTTGGCCGCAAATCTCTCGTAGAACAGCTCATAGCATTCGCCCCGAACCTCGACATTTACATCATTCCAGACCAGTCGACTCCGCCCTCCCGACCCAAAGGACGCCGCCATGCGCTCGCTCTGCAGCCGCCCAGCAGCCGAAACGTGCTTCGCACGCTGGCCCTCTCTCTTGTCGCCACGGCGATCGGCACGGCTTTCCGCCATCTGGGATTTGCCGATTCCAGCATCATATCCCTCTATATCCTCACGGCCCTGCTGACCGCCGTCACCACGACGGGGCGTATCTGCACGATCGTATCGAGCGTGCTCTCTGTAGTGCTTTACAACTTCTGCTTCGTCACGCCTCTGTTTTCGCTCGCCAGCTACGACCGAAGCTATCTGGTCACGTTCGGCATCATGTTCGCTACCGCTATGGTCGCCGGCGAGTTAACTGCGCGCATCGCCGACAATGCCCGTACCTCCGCCGAGAACGCATTCAAAACGCGCGTACTCCTCGAAACGAACCAGCTCTTACAGCAAGCCCATAGCGCGGAGGAGTGCGCCCGCGTCGCCATGAACCAACTCGTCAAACTGCTAAAACTCGACGTGGTCTTCTACCCCGCCGAACACGGCACGCTCGGCAAGGCGCTCTATGAGTCCGCTGGCACCGAAAACCGATCCGCGTCGCTGCTCACCGACTACGAGCGCGCCGTTGCAACCTGGACCTTCACCAACAACAAGCGCGCGGGCGCAAGCACGCGGACCCTGCCTGAGGCGCGCTGTCTCTACCTCGCGGTTCGCACCGGCGACAAGGTATTCGGTGTCATCGGCATCGCCCTGGAGGGGCGCGAGACCGAAGCCTTCGAGCATTCGATCGTCCTATCTATCGTAGGTGAATGCGCCTTGGCGCTCGAAAGTGACCGAGCGGCGCAAGAGCGCGAAGAGGCTGCGGTCTTGGCGAAAAACGAGCAGCTGCGCGCCAACCTTTTGCGCTCCATCGGCCACGATTTGAGGACACCCCTCACGGCTATATCCGGATCTGCGGCAAGAGCGACGAGAGGCTCAGCCTCGAACAGCGCTGCGATCTTGCCGATGCCATCTACGATGACTCCCTCTGGCTTATTGATACCGTGGAGAACCTCCTCGCCATCACACGCGTCGAGGACGGCACCATTCACCTCAACTTCACATCCGAGCTCATCGACGAGGTCATCGAGGCCGCCCTCAGCCATGCCGCCCAAGCATCGCATGGACGTACCGTCACCATCGAGCACACTGACGACATCCTGCTGGTACGCATTGACGTCCATCTCATCATGCAGGTGCTTACGAATCTCATCATGAACGCCTTCAAATACACGCCCGAGGACTCGACTGTCACCATCAGCGCACGTCGCGAGGGTGCGTTCGTCGTGGTGGACGTCGCAGACGATGGGCCGGGTGTGGCAGACTGCGACAAGCCTCATATCTTTGAGCGCTTCTTCACCTCAAGCAATACGCGGCCCGTGGATTCGCGTCGAAGCATCGGCCTTGGGCTGTCGCTCTGCCGCTCCATCGTGGAGGCGCATGGCGGCGTCATCGAAGTTCGCGACAACCACCCCCATGGGGCCGTCTTCCGTTTTACCCTGCCCGCTGAGGAGATCGAGATTCATGAATAATGCCGCTAAGCCACGCATCCTCCTGGTCGAAGATGACCTGACCGTTCAAAACCTCGTTTCGACCGCGCTTGACCTCCACGGCTATGTCGTGAGCAAGGTTTGCGACGGCCAGGCCGCCATCATGGATGCGGTGTCGCACGGCCCCAGCCTCATCATGCTCGACCTCGGCCTTCCCGACATTGACGGTATCGAGGTCATCACGAAGATCCGAAGCTGGTCGGCAGTCCCCATTATCGTCATTTCAGCGCGCACCGAAGATTCCGACAAGATTGCAGCACTTGACGCAGGGGCAGACGACTACCTCACCAAGCCCTTTTCTGTGGATGAGTTGCTCGCGCGCGTCCGTGCGAATTTGAGGCGCTCCTCGATGGCGTCGAGCGAGTCGACAGAAGCGAGCACGTTTGACAACGGTCCGCTGCATATCGACTACGCCGCGGGATACGCGACGAAAGACGGACGCGAGCTCTCGCTCACCCCAACCGAGTACAAATTGCTCGTCCTTCTGGCGAAAAACGTCGACAAGGTGCTCACCCACACCTTCATCACCCACGAGATATGGGGCACGAGCTGGGACAGCGATCTGGCGAGCCTGCGCGTGTTCATGCGCACCCTGCGCAAGAAGATCGAGGCAGACCCCTCTCACCCCAAGATGATTCAGACGCACATGGGTGTCGGGTACCGCATGCAGCGTCTCTAGCCCACTCCACAAAAAGTTGCGGTGGAATACGGAGTAGATAAGGCCTTTGACAGCCAAAACAGTCCGTATTTCACCGCAACTGATTTAACGAGACCCCAAAATACTCTTCGACTCGCCGCGCTCTCCCTCAAATGCGCAAAGCGCCCCGCGAACGGATGCTCGCGAGGCGCTTAGATGTCTGGGCCTTACTTGATTCCGCGGCCCAAGTCTTCGGCGATTTTGTCTACGCCCTTAAGTGCGGCGCACGTCTTTTTGTTGGAGCAATGCCCCGTGCAAACGCCACCCTGAGCGCAGTCGGCGCAGGTGCCCTTGCGGTAGACGCGCACGCATACCGCGACAAACGCAACGCCGATAACAGCCAGTACAACAATATCGATAGGTGCCATAGCAAGCCTCCTCTAGTTAACCATCACTTACTTTACCCCATTCTCCACCTACCAAAAAGGGACAGGTTTATTTTGGTCGGTTTTATCTGCGGAAACGCCACATCTTAACTTCTGGGGCAAAGTAATCTGTCTCCCATGCACAAAAAGCCCGGGGTCGCTGGGACACCCGGGCTCGTGAAAAGGGGTTAATCCTTATTCGGACTTAAGCGGAAACTGCGGCGGAAGCAGTGTTGGTCTCGTCCTCGTCGGTCCATGCATGCTTGGGCATGGGACGGAAGATCTGGAAGAGCATCGCAACCAGCAGCACGATGGCCACAATCGTCCAGATACCAAACTGTCCAAGAACAAGCAAGTTGTAGAACTGGTTGATGAACAGGCCGATCACCCAAGCAAAGGCGCACTCGTAACCGATGGCGATCGCAGTCCACTTGCCGGAATCCATCTGGTTGCGGATGGTGCCAATGGCGGCAAAGCACGGAGCGCACAGTAGGTTGAAGGCGCCGAAGGCAACGCAAGCGCCCATGGTGGGGAACATGCCGGCAAACGCGGTCCACAGGCTCGGGTCGGTCTCGCCCGCGTCGGCGACGGACAGCAGCGAGCCGGCGGTGGCGACGACGTTCTCCTTGGCGACGAGGCCAGAGACAGTCAGCGCGGTGGCCTGCCAGGTGCTAAAGCCGAGCGGGGCGAAGATCCAAGCGACCAGGTTGCCCAGCATGGCAAGCACGGAGTAGTCCATAAACTCCTCGGGGATGCCGTCCATCGCAGGCAGGAAGCCAAAGGAACCGTTATAGCTACCAAAGTTGGACAGGAACCAAACCACGACAGTGGACGCAAAGATGACCGTGCCGGCCTTCTTGATAAAGGCCCAGCAGCGCTCCCACACGTGCAGCGCCCAAGAGCGGATCGCCGGGAAGTGGTAGGCAGGAAGCTCCATAACAAACGGCGTCGGGCGGCCGGCGAAGAGCTTGGTCTTCTTGAGCATGAGGCCCGAGGCGATGACGGCAAAGACGCCCAGGAAGTAGAAAAGCGGGCTGATCCACGCGGCGGTGGTAGAAGAATCGCCGATGATGGAACCCATGAGCAGGGCGATGATCGGCAGCTTGGCGCCACAGGGAATAAACGTGGTGGTCATGACCGTCATGCGGCGGTCCTTCTCGTTCTCGATGGTCTTGGTGGCCATGACGCCGGGGACGCCGCAGCCCGAGGACACGAGCATGGGGATAAAGGACTTACCGGACAGGCCAAAGCGGCGGAACACGCGGTCCATGATGAAGGCAACGCGGGCCATGTAGCCGCAGTCCTCCAGGAAAGACAGCATCACGAACAGCAGGAACATCTGCGGGACGAAGCCGAAGATGGCGCCCAGGCCGCCGACGATACCGTCGCAGACCAGCGAATCGACCAGGCCACCGTCCTCGGTGCCGCCCGCCACAAGGGCGTCGTGCACCACGGTGGTGATACCCGGGACATAGGGGCCGTACTGCGCCGGGTCGACCGAATCGGCAGCATCGCCCGCTGCCTCGACGGCCGCATCGTAGGCGTCGCGGCCCTGACCGAGCACATACCAACCGTCGGTGCCAAAGAGCTGGTCGTTGGTGAAGTCGGTCACCGTGCCACCCAAGGTGGAAACGGCGATGTAGTACACGCAGAACATGATGACCACAAAGATCGGCAGGCCCAGGATACGGTTGGTAACCACGCGGTCGATCTTCTCGGAGGTGCTCATCTTTGCCGGAGCCTTGGTGAGGCACTCGTCAATGATGTGGGCAATCACGCCGTAGCGCTCGCCGGTGATGATGGACTCGGCATCGTCGTCGCAGTCCTGCTCGCACTGGGCGACCAGTTGCTCAACGCGAGCGGCCTTCTCCTTAGAGAGGTTGATGAGCTTGCAGGCGTCCGCGTCGCGCTCAAACAGCTTGACGGCGTAATAGCGGCGCTTGTTGGCGGGAACGCTCGCCGGAAGGTTGTTCTCGATGTGCGTCAGAACGTCCTCGATGGAGGAGTCGAACTTATGCTCCGGCACCTTGCCCTTGGAAGCAGCGGACTTTTTGACCTGCTCGAAGAGCTCCTTGATGCCCTTGTTCTTAAGGGCCGAGATCATCATGACCGGGCAACCGAGCTTCTTGGACAGCTTTTCAGTGTCGATCTTATCGCCGTTCTTCTCGACCAAGTCGGCCATGTTGAGGGCAACGACCACAGGCAGGCCGGTCTCGATGACCTGAAGCGCCAGGTACAGATTGCGCTCGAGGTTGGTGGCATCGACAACCTGGACGACGACATCGGGCTCGCCGCTCATGAGGTAATCGCGCGAGCATTGCTCCTCGGGGCTGTAGGGGGAAAGCGAGTAGATGCCGGGGAGGTCCGTAATGGTGACGTTCTTGTCACTCAGAAGCTTGGCTTCCTTTTTCTCAACCGTGACGCCGGGCCAGTTGCCAACGTAGCCGTTGGCGCCGGTGATCAGGTTGAAAAGCGTGGTCTTGCCGCAGTTGGGGTTACCCGCCAGCGCGACATGGATCTGAGAATCCGCCATTCAATCCTTCTTCCTTGTGTGCCTGCGCTGCTTTCTCCGCGCAGGCTGGATAATGCGCTTTAAAGTTACTGCATTAAGTTAGAAATACCTAACTTTACCTGCAGAAATATACGCCGCAAGCCCTTACTGGACCTCGACGACGGCCGCCTCCTCCTTGCGGATGGAAAGTTCGTAGCCGCGCACGTTGATCTCGACCGGATCACCGAGCGGTGCAACCTTCACGACCTTGAACGAAGTGCCCTTGATGAGCCCCAGGTCCATAAGGTGGCGGCGCAGCGCACCCTCACCGTGAAGCTTGACGATGGTGGAGCTCTCGCCCACCTTAACGTCACCCAACGTCTTCATCCTCTTGTCCCCCTTTCGGTTTTTATGAAATGCTGCGGACTAACCGACGGTCATGATGTGCATGGCAACCTTGGAATCGATGCCAAAGCGTGAGCCCAGCACCGTGACGATGATATTGGCGCCACTCGAGCTCACCACGTGGATTTCGTTGCCCTCGACAAAGCCGAGGTCCTTGAGGTGGTGCTTCATGTCCTCATTGCCCTTTACCCGAGACACGCGCACGGTTTCGCCCGCTTTTACCATCGAAAGCGGCATGGCCGGCATCTGCGGTCCGCAAGACATGAGTGGCTCCTAACGTCAGTTCGTCCTCAACATCGACGCGATAAAAGTTAACCACGTCTATGTTCGCTTTAGTAAACTAGCACGTGGTTAACTTTTTGGAAAGGGTCTCTATTCAGTTTTCGAAAAAGTTTCCTATACGAAACAAAGGCACCGCAAAGACGGTCTCTTTGCGGTGCCTTGTCAAACCAATTTATGCAGCAGAGGGGACTCTCCCCTTTTTCGCATTGTTACGCTCAGAGCGAAAGATTTCTAATCGACGTGACGCACGAGGCCTCATCCACGCCCGAAACGCGGAACACGATATCTTCGCCACATTCGCCGTAGAGGGCCATCAGGCCCATCACGTCGCGACCATCGACATGACGGTCACCAATGCTGACCGACACGTCACTACGATGCTTGGCGATAATGTCATAGAGCAGCGCAACCGGGCGGGCATGCAGTCCCAACGGATCTTTAATCGTCTTTGTAAACTCGACCATGTCCCCTCCCGCGGCATCGCACATTCGGCCGGCAAAACCCAGCCACGTGGTAGCTATTGTACCGTTAGATGCTTCTCGAGAGCTCCTCTGAACACCTCATGGTCAAAAAGTGGCAAATATGAGTACTGTCACCAATTTAGTAGCAGCAAAATCGAGAGCAAATTGCCTAATTTGAGCGATTCGAAGAGGTTGAAAGCCGTCAAACGCCCTTTAAAGGGGGTTAGATAAATTGATTATGAGCCCATTTTCGCTCAGAGCAGGCCGAAACATATGGCACCTCTTTTGCAACAGTACTCATATTTGGCATTTTTTGACCACAGGGTCCAAAACCATGCCCCAAAACACAAAAGGAGGGGCCTCGTAAGGCCCCTCCTTAGGAAAGGGAATCGATTTATTCCACAGCCGTAGATTAATCCTAGCCGCTACTCCATCATGTCAAGGACGGAGGGGCGCAGCTCGTTCTCGGCGGCCTCGGGATCGGTCTCGCGCAGGCGGTTGATGTAGCGGTTGTACCACATCACGGCAAGGCCCAGGAAGACAACCACGCCGCCAACGTTGTAGACCAGCGTCAGCCACAGAGGCTGATCGAGCGGAATGGTGCCGCAGATAAGCACGAAGCAGAAAACCACGAGCAGGAATGCGGCAACGACCAGGCCAAAGCTACGCGAGCCCATGCGGAAGCCACGGGGAGCGGCGTCGAAGTTCTTGCGCAGCATAAAGTAGGCAAGCAAAATCAGCAGCGGCGGAAGCAGAGCGGTGGCAGCAGTCATGTTGGTGACGATCATGAGCAGGTCGTCGAGGTTACCGGAGCCCAGGGCCGGGATGATCAGGATGGGGACGACGATGGCGAACTGCAGCCAAGCGGCGCGGGCGGGAATGCCATGCTCGTTGAGCTCGACGATCTTGCTACCAAAGACGCCCTTGGGGATCTCGGTGAAGAAAACCTTGATGGGAGCAGAGGTCCACATCATGAGGGAGCCCAGCGTGGCGGCGAGAAGGATCAAGCCGATGGCGCGCGTAGACACTTCCATGGGAATGCCAAAGTGGGCAAAGACAGCGCCGAATACGTCGAAGATACCGGTGGAGATGGCAACGCCGCCCTCGGGGATGAACAGGTTAACCAGCAGCGAAGCGCCTGCATACAGAAGGCCGATGGTCAGGCCGGCGATAACGACGGTGCGCACGAAGGCCTTGACGCCACCCTTAAGGTCGTTAAGGAACACGCCGACAGACTCAGCGCCGCCAACGCCCTGGATGATCCAGGCAAGCGTACCGAAGAAGCCCCACGCAGTTGCGAAGTTGCTCATGTCGGGAGCCATGTTAGCGGGAGTAGGAGCCGTAGCGAACTCAACGCCGCCAAAGGCAGCAGCCAGGGACAGCAGGATGAACAGGGCGGTCAGGCCGAGAGCCGCGGTCGAACCGAAGGAGGAAATGGAGCCGATCCACTTAGCGCCCTTGGTCGAAACCCACGTGGCGATAGCAAAGACGACGATCTCGATAATGGTGATCCACAGCTGCGAAAGCTCGGCGTTGGCACCAAAGAACACGTAGCTCGCGTAGATGATGACGTTGGGCAGGACGGACGCAAAGAAGAACAGGTTAACGAACCAGTAGCTAAATGCCGTCAGGAACGCCCAGCGACCACCCATCGAGGTCTTAACCCATGCGTACACGCCGGACTCGGAGTCCTTGTTGAGGCCGACGAACTCAGCGGTAACCAGGGTATAGGGGACAAAGTACAAAAGTGTGGCGAAGAAGAACGACGGCGCAGCTGCCAAGCCGATAGCCGCGTTGTTGTTGATGATATTCTTGATACCGAACACGGCGGCGACCGTCATGCCCAGCAGAGCGAACGAACCAATCGTTCCTCGTTTTTCAGAGCTCATAAGCCCTCCCAATCATCTGTTATATGTCATCTAAAACCGTCCGAGCTGCAAGTGCAATCGCGGACGGCGCACCTGCTAAGGGGGATGGGGAAAAGGGAGTCAACAAAGCCATCCCCCTTAACGGCGTGAAGCAAACGTCCAGGCGGACGAATACTACTTGTTGGGGAAGGAATAACCTTCAACCGTCACGTGCAGCACCACGACGCGGGGATCCGAAGCCTCGGCGATAACACGGTAGGCCTCGTCAATTTCGATGACGGCAACGCCGCCGGCGGGAATCGTCACGGTCTCCCCCGCGCCTTCAAAGCGCTCGCGATCGTCGATATCGCTGTAGGCGCGCGTACAGGTAAGATCGGCCTTGGAAGCCACCTCGACGGTCAGATCGCCGTCGAGCGGGGCGAGCACGGCATGGTAGCGACGGTGACCGACCAGATCGGCAGTAGCCGCCTCGTGGGCGTTCACCCACCAATACACCAGCGAGTCGCCGATAGAGTACGCCACATCGTGCTGCAGTTCAGAAACGCCGTCGAGCGCCTGACCGGTACGCATCCACTTCTTGACGGACTTCATCTGGGCGTCGAAATCGGCACGCGAGTTAAAGACATGCATGACTTATGCCTCCTTAATGGGTGCCAGCGCCTGAGCCAAATCGGCAGACGTCAGCGGTCGCAGGGACACCTCAAAACTGAAGCTCTCAAAACGGGTGCGATAGGAATCGAGCACCTCGGAACCCCAAGAGTTCGAGCCAAGGCCGAGCAGCTGGTCGTTGATGTTGACCGTGACCGTGTCGCCCGGGACAAGATCGTAGACATGCTTGGCGTTATCGATAGCCTCGCAGCTATAGGGCCATGCGGAGAACGAGAACGGGTTGGAAGCGGCGTCGGCTGGACGAGTCACCAGCACGCCGTCACCGTGGCTCGAGCGCAGGGCAACCCAGCGGGTACCCTCGCGGTTGGCACAATCCTGGGGCATGACATACGGCGTGAACATGTCGTCGACCGTAGTGCGGTAATGACCGACCGGGTTGGCGCGCAGCGAGTCCGGATAGTTCTCGCCCGGGCCATGGCCATACCACTCGACGGCACGATCACAACCGGGAACCTCGAAGGAGATGCCGATGCGCGGGATAATGTCCGAATAGTCGCCGTAGGGCTCGCCGGAAACCTTGAGGTCGACGCGACCGCTCGGAAGCACGGTGTAGACGAGCTCGACGCGCATGCCGAACGCGCGGACGGGAGGAGCGATACGCTGGCTCACGGTAACGACGACCGCATTGCCGTCCTGTTTCCAAGAAACCTTGCGGGTAGACGTCTGCATCACATCGATGAAGTTGTCCTTCCACAGGGAGTCATACTCCTGGGCGTGGTTATCGACGAGCGGATGCCAAAAACCAACCTGGGGACCGGAGGTCATGACGTCGCGGCCGGATGCCTTCCACTCACTCACGGTACCGTTGACCTTGCTGAAGGTCAGCTCGCCGTTGAGGGAGCGAACGCAGATCTCCTGCTCGGTCTCCTCGACCGTAAGCTCGGGACGCACGGGAGCGGCGATGGCCGGCGCCGGATGGTTTGCGATGGCAAACTGGCTTGCGCCCAGCTGGAACATCGGCTCGCACCAGGCGTGAGCAGCCATGGTGTAGGCGTGCACGGTCAGCAGGGTCTCGCCCACCGCGGCCTCGCGAATCACCAGCGGAAGTTGGACGGACTCGCCGGGGGCAACCGCGCCGGGCACGAGCGTCTTGCGGCAGACCACGTCGCCGTCCACCAGGGTCTCGGCCGACAGGCAGACATCCTCGAGGGTGGTAAACCAACGCTTGTTGGTGACGGTCAGCTCGCCTGCCTCGGCGTCATAAGCCATGCGGACCGGGCAGATGACCTGGCCGTACTCGGTAAGGCCCGGGCTCGGCTGCTGCCAGGGGAACACCATGCCGTCGATGCAGAAGTTGCTGTTGTTGGGGTAATCGCCGTTGTCGCCGCCATACATGTCGTAGGCAACGCCGTCCTCGGTCACGGCAGCCAGACCGTGGTCGCACCATTCCCAAATAAACTGGCCTTGGATGCAATCCCAGCGATCGAAGACCTCCTGGTACTCGGACAGGCCTCCGGGGCCATTGCCCATGGAGTGACCGTACTCGCAGTTGATGCGCGGCTTGGGGAACGGATGCTCACCAAAGTCGTTCATCTGCGACACACGGGAGTACATGGTGGAAATGACATCGACGGTATCGGCGTTGCGGTCCTCCTCGTAGTGGACCGGACGACCGTCGAGCTCGTGAGCTTTGGCGTACATCGCGCGGATGTTGCAGCCATAGCCGCTCTCGTTGCCCATCGACCACATGATGATACACGCGTGGTTGCGCTCCTGCATCACCAGACGCTCAACACGGTCAACGTAAGCCGGCTCCCAGGCAGGGTCGTCGGTGACCAGGGCGATATTACCGATATTCTCGAAGCCGTGGCTCTCCATATCGGTCTCGGCGACCAGCATGATGCCGTACTCGTCGCACAGCTCGTAGAAGCGCGGGTCGTTGGCGTAGTGAGACGTGCGCACCGCGTTGATGTTGTGCTGCTTCATGAGCTCCAGGTCGCGGCGCATGCGCTCGAGGCCCACGGCACGGCCCTTGTGATCGTCGTGATCGTGGCGGTTGACGCCATGCATCTTAAAGTAGGTGCCGTTGAGGTAGATATGATTGCCCTCGACCGTCACCTCGGCAAGACCCTGGCGATGCGGAACGTACTCGCTGACCTCGTCGCCGTCGTAGACCTCAAGCGTAAGGTCATAGAGGAAGGGGTCCTCGGGGTTCCAGAAGTGGGCATCGGCAACGCTGCACTCGGCATGGCCATCGACGCACTCACCCGTAGCCACCACGTTCTCGCCATCGCTGAGCGTATACACAACGCGGCTTGCGCCCTCGGCAACCGCATCGAGCGTGATCAGAGCGGCATCGCCCTCGCGGTGCGTGCGGAACCTAAAGTCGACCAGATGCGCGGCGGGACGCTGCATGAGGTACACATCGCGGAAGATGCCCGATGCCCACCACATGTCCTGGTCCTCGATGTAGCTACCATCGCTGTACTGCAGAACCTTGACCGCAAACAGGTTGTCGCCCTCGACGAGCGCGTCGGTCACGTCAAACTCGGCAGACAGGCGCGAACCCTTAGTCATGCCGACAAACTTGCCGTTGACATACAGTTCGCCGTAGCTCTCGACACCGTCGAAGCGAATGATCTCGCGAGCGCCGGCAGGCACGGCGGGAAGTTTGACGATGCGCTGGTAGACGCCCGTGGGGTCGTCGGAGGGAACGAACGGCTGATCCACCGGGAACGGGAAGCCCTCGTCGGTATAGGCGAGATTGCCATAGCCGTCTACCTGCCACAGGTGCGGAACCTCCACGTGATCCCACTCGGGCTCGTACGTGCAAAGCGCCTCGTTGGAGACGGCCGCGGGGCCCTCAAAAAGGCGGAACTGCCACGAGCCGGACAGCTGGACAAATCCGCGCGACAGCTCGCGGCTGTACGTAGCGGCGAGATCGGCGGTCTCATAACCCATAAAGTACGCATGGGGTGCCAGGCGGTTCCTGTGGGTGAGCGCTTGGTTTTCCCAATCGTTAATGGCGTCCATGGTGATGCTCCTTCGTCATCGTAGTGCTTCTTTGTGCAACCGGTTGTCCTTATCTTACGGGCGGTGCAAAAATCTGTGCAACCGGTTGTCCGCCGAACGGTCGATTTTGCCGGATTAACGGTACAACCGGTTGTACAACCATGCTACTTATGTCACCCTAAGCTTAGGTACACAGCACAGGGCATCGTTCTTGAGCTCACAGGCAACTGTCGCGCCTGCCCATGTCTCGCCCATACATGCCGTGCTCAGTCGCAGTTTGATTGCAAAACGGCACCGGTCACCGGATACCGTGAACGCTGTTCAGGCGCACTATAGTAAGCTGTATCCGCACCAGCCCGTATCAGTAACAACATCGACCGCATTTTCCAGGAGACGCCATGACCCAACCAGTTCGCACCGCACCGACGCTTGCCGAGGTTGCTGCAGCTGCCGGTGTTTCGCGCTCCACGGCATCGCGTGCCCTCAACGACTCCCCCCGCATTAGCGAGGAAACTAAAAAACGCGTCCGCGCGGCTGCCAAGGAAGTCAATTTTGTACCCAACGCACGCGGCCGGGCGCTCGCCGTCGGACGCACGGAAATTATCGCCGTACTGGTTACCGAACCTTTGAGCGAGCTGTTTAGCGATCCCACCTACAGTGAGTTTTTAAGCGGTATTACCGAGGAACTTTCGGAGTCGTCTTACCTACCCGTGATCTTGCAGGCATCTTCCTCGCATGAGCGCAATCGCGCACGCGAGCATTTTGAGCGTCGCTCGTTTGACGCCGTCATCGATGTCTCGCCCTACAAGGGCAGTGAGCTGCTCGAGGTGCTGCGCGAGCTGGGCGTGCCCACTGTGTTATGCGGCCAGCTCGAGGGCCATCCCTATCGCGACGTGTTCTCGACGGTCTACTCCGACGACGAAGAGGGCGGACGCTTTGCGGCGCTCGCTATGAAAGATCGCGGACGCAAGGACATCGTTGCCGTGCTGGGGCCGCAGGATAACCCCGCCGTCGTCGACCGCCTTCGCGGCTACCGTGCAATTTTGGGCGAAAGCCTTCCGGATGAAAATGTCATCTATACCGGATGGAGCAGCGGAGACGGCTACCAAGCCACGCGGCGGCTGCTCGCGCGCGAAATACATGCCGACGGCGTGCTATGCGGATCGGACCGTATCGCGACCGGCGTTATCGCCGCATTCAACGAAGCGGGAATTAGCGTACCCAAAGACGTTTCGGTCGTGGGCTTCGATGACCACGAGGTCGCAGCTCGCAGCGTCCCCGCGTTGACGACCATTCGTCAGCCGCTTCGCAAGGAAGGCTGCAGGCATTGCGCTCGATATGATCAACGGCGCCGCGCCCACCACCACCGTCATGCACATGCAACTCGTTCAGAGAGACTCACTGTAGGAGACTGGGCCGGGCTTTCCGCGACGTCCGGTCACCCCATGCCCTCGCAACCTCGGCGCATAAAAAACGAGGAAAGGCACGCGTCCTTCCCTCGTTACGGGCAATATGTAACCGCTCGCCTACATCAGACGCAGGCTGACATCCTTGAGCTGGGCGCCGGAAACAGCACTTGGGGCGCCCGACATGAGATCGGAGCCGCTGGCCGTCTTGGGGAACGCCATGACGTCGCGGATGGAGTCGGAGCCGGTGAGCAGCATGCACACGCGATCCAGGCCCAGAGCAAAACCGCCCATCGGGGGCGCACCAAACTTGAGCGCCTCCATGAGGAAGCCGAACTGCGACTCGGCGCGCTCCTCGGTAAAGCCCAGGAGCTTGAGCATGGACATCTGCATCTCGGCGTTGTGGATACGCATACCGCCGCCGCCGGCCTCAAAGCCGTCCATGACAAAGTCGTAGGTGCAAGAGCCGGCTGCCAGCGGATCTGCCTCGATCTTGGCGATGTCGGTCTCGGTCGGCAGGGTGAAAGGCTGATGCTCGGCTGCATAGGCCTTGCGGTCCTCGTCCCAGTGGAACAGCGGGAAGTTGACGACCCACAGGAAGTCGTGGCCCTCGCGCTTGATCTCGAGCGCGTTGGCCATATGGGAACGCATGCCGCCCAGGATCTCGTCAGAGAGCAGGCGCGGGCCGGCGGCGAACATCACAAGGTCGCCGGGCTCGACGTTCATGCGCTCACGCAGAGCCGCCATCTCCTCGTCCGAGAAGAACTTGACGATGGGGCTGTTGATGGAGCCATCCTCGCGGAAAGCGATCCAGGCCAGGCCCTTGGCGCCAAACGTGGAGGCCACGCCGGCGAGCTTATCGATCTTGGCACGTGCCCAGGCACCGGCGCCCTTGGCGTTGATGGCCTTGACGACAGAGCCCTCCTCGTTTGCGGCGGTCGCGAAGACCTTGAACTTGGAGTTGGCAAAGATGTCGGTCAGGTCGACCAGGTGCATGCCGTAGCGAGTATCGGGCTTGTCGGAGCCATAGGTGTCCATGGCCTCCCAGTAGTCCATGCGACGCAGCGGCGTGGGCATCTCGACACCCATGCGGCCGAAGGCGTCGGCCAGGACCTCTTCGAGCGCGCTCATAACGTCGTTATGGTCCACGAAGGACATCTCGATATCGACCTGGGTGAACTCGGGCTGACGGTCGGCACGCAGGTCCTCGTCGCGGAAGCACTTGGCAACCTGATAGTAGCGCTCGACGCCACCGACCATAAGCAGCTGCTTCAGGAGCTGCGGGGACTGCGGCAGGGCGTAGAAGTTGCCCGGCTGGATGCGGCTGGGAACGATGAAGTCGCGGGCGCCCTCGGGCGTGGACTTAAACAGGGAGGGCGTCTCGACCTCCATGAACTCACGGTTGTGCAGCGCCTCGCGAATAGCAAAGGTGAAGTCGGAGCGCAGCTTAAGGTTGGCCATCATCTCGGGACGGCGGAGGTCCAGATAGCGATAGCGCAGACGGGTGTCCTCGCTGGTCTCGATGCCATCCTCGATCTGGAACGGCGGGGTGACGGACGTGTTGAGCACCTCGGCGTGGTCGGTCAGGACCTCGATCTCGCCGGTGGCGAGCTTGGTGTTGGTGGTCTCATCGCCACGGGCGCGCACGACGCCGTGGATCTTGATGGGCCACTCGGGACGCATGGTCTCGGCGATCTTAAAGGCATCGCCGTCGGAGTGCTCGGGGTCGAAGGTGAGCTGCGTAATGCCCTCACGGTCGCGAAGGTCGCAAAAGATTAGGCCGCCGTGGTCGCGGCGACGGCTCACCCAACCGGTGAGGGTGACCTCTTCGCCCACGTTCTCGCGGCGAAGCTCGCCGCAGGTACGGGTGTGCATGGAATGCTCGTCAATGGGACGGGTCTGGCTCATACCAGTGATCCTCCTTTATGGATCTGTGCCGCCCCGTGTCGTTCCGGGCGGCGTCGTACAGATTCGCCCGGCCTGCGTAAACCGCGCAGCCAGACATGGCGTTCTATCTTATCGCACCTGTGTCGATGTGCCGCGGAAAAGTAGCTCCTGCCCAAAGACTTGACGGAGACGAAACAATTGACACGCCGCGGCACCCGCCCGCACTCGTCACGTGCGACAATATGCCCCAATAAAACAGCACTCGGAAAGGCCCGCCATGACTGCACGCCTCATCGTTATGGATATCGACTCCACGCTCATCAACCAGGAGGTCATCGACCTGTTGGGCGAGGAGGCCGGCGTAGGCGAGCAAGTGGCACAGATCACTGAGCGCGCCATGTGCGGCGAGCTTGACTTTAAGCAGGCGCTCGAGGAGCGCGTGGGGCTGCTTGCCGGCTTGGACGAGAGCGTGTTCGAGCGCACCTTTGAGCGCGTGACGTTTACCCCCGGCGCGCTGGAGCTTGTGCGCTCGGCGCACAGCAAGGGCTGGAAGGTCGGCGTGGTAAGCGGCGGCTTTCACGAGGTCGCCGATAAGATCGTGGCCGCCGCGGGCATCGACTTTTGCCTGGCTAACCACCTGGAGGTCGTGGACGGCAAGCTCACGGGTAAGCTGGCGGCAGACATCGTGACCAAGGAGTCCAAGCTTATCCAGCTGTTGGACTGGACAGTTGAGTGCGGCGTCGACATAGCCCATACGGTCGCGATCGGCGACGGCGCCAACGACATCCCCATGATCCAGGCCGCAGGCACGGGCATCGCATTTTGCGCCAAGCCCAAGACGCGCGAGGCGGCCCCGTTTGCCATCGACGAGCGCAACCTGATGCTCGCTATGGACATCATCCTGCGCGATTAGCCGATCCGTCTAACAATTGAATCAGTCTGTCCTATAGTTTCCGAACAATTTTGTCTTAGTGTTCGGAAACATACCCTTTGAGTGCTAGACTTTGCGCCGTCGAAGGGAACATATATGGATAAGCGAGATCTTGAGCAATTGCTGAGCGATGTTGCCGGCGGAGCAGTCACCCCTGCCGACGCCCTCACGCGCATCCAGACGGCTCCGACCGCCGATTTGGGCTTTGCGCAGCTCGATCTTTCGCGCGGGGTGCGCCAGGGAGCCGGCGAGGTTGTCTACGGGGCCGGTAAAACCGCCGATCAGATTGCCGCCATTATCGAAGCACTGCGCGATGCCGGCCAGGAGCGCATCCTGGTCACGCGCCTGGATGCCGAAAAAGCCGCGCGCACCGCTGAGCTTCTTGGCAACGGCATCGACCTGGGATATGTCCCGGACGCACAGCTCGCCCTCGTGGGCGGCAAGCCCTCCCCTACCGGCAACGGACGCATCGTCGTCGCCTGCGCCGGCACGAGCGACCTGCCCGTCGCCGAAGAAGCCGCGTTGACGGCCGAGTTCTATGGCAACGAGGTCGACCGCCTCTACGACGTGGGTGTCGCCGGCCTGCACCGTCTGCTCGCGCATGCCGAGGAACTTGCCCAGGCACAGGTGGTCATCGCCATTGCCGGCATGGAGGGCGCACTGGCGAGCGTTGTCGGCGGCCTGGTAAGCTGTCCGGTCATAGCCGTTCCCACCAGCGTGGGTTACGGCGCGAGCTTTGGTGGCGTAGCCGCGCTGCTCGCCATGCTCAACTCCTGCGCCAGCGGCGTTTCGGTCGTCAATATCGACAACGGCTTTGGTGCCGCCTACCAGGCAAGTCTTATCAATCATCTGAGCGCCGGCACGCCCTGCGCCCGTTAAGGAGCATTTCATGTCCAACCATCAGCACACGCTTATCATCGACGGCACCTCGGGCATCAGCGGCGATATGACCGTCGCGGCCCTGCTCGACCTGGGCGCCAGCGAGGAGCACCTGCGCGAACAGCTCGCCACGCTGCCGGTCGACGGCTTTTCGATCGCCGTGACGCGCGTAAACAAGCATGGCATCGACGCCTGCGATTTCGACGTCCAGCTTGCAGAGGAGCTCGAGAACCACGATCACGATATGGCCTGGCTCTACGGCAACGAAGCAGCTGCCGAGCACACGCACGAGCATGAGCACCACCATCACCATGATGAGGACGAAGATGAACACGAGCATTGCTGCCATCATCACCATGAT
>ENA-OPXB01000773-OPXB01000773.1-human-gut-metagenome-genome-assembly--contig:-NODE-773-length-20944-cov-3.143856_pt1 | contig 20944 bp, 19 predicted proteins | sample MGYA00241516_ERZ502024 | MGnify/ENA primary metagenome ERZ502024 (study PRJEB25962, sample SAMEA2041926) | human gut metagenome | biome: human gut; feature: human-associated habitat; material: faeces...
CGGGGCTAATGGGCCGGAACGCATACCACGGCGACCACCCGCTGGCGATTGCTGCGCTTGTTTCGTCGCCCCTGGGGCTGCACTCTGGGAGTCATTGCGGCCTTGCCAGAACCAGAATGCGGCGATGGCGGCGATAACCACCACGATTACGATTACCCAACGGGATTTATAACTGCCTTTCATCGTTAAGAGTTTCTCTTCCTGAAACGTTTCGCGGAATGATACTAGTGTAGCCAGCCAATAAGGGAGAAAAATGGAGGAATTATGAAACACTATCGGGAATCGTCTGAATGGCGGGCACATTTGCGAGCACGCATCCAGTAATAACACAGGAAACTATTTTATCTACGCGTTAGCGATAGACTGCATACAGGGCGAAAGGAGGTAAGCCGCAGATTTCAGCCGGATGCTGAAACGGGAAAGCCCCTCCCGAGGAAGGGGCCTTAAATAAGGAAAGGGTCATGATGAAGCTACTCATCATCGTGGTGCTCTTAGTCATAAGCTTCCCCGCTTACTAAGACTACCAGGGCGGGGGAAACCCCGCTCTACCCTCACTCCTGAAAGTATGCCTTCACGATAAGATTGTCAATCCGCAGGCTTTGTAGTCTGCGATCCTGCCAGCAAATATTCTTTGCGAGTCGTTACGCAATAATCACAGAGGAAACTATTTTATTCACGCGTTAGCGATAGACTGCATTCAGGGCGAAAGGAGGTAAGCCGATGATTTCAGCGGGACGCTGAAACGGGAAAGCCTCTCCCGGAGAAGAGGGCTTTTAATAAGGAAAGGGTTATGATGAAGCACGTCATCATACTGGTGATACTCTTAGTGATTAGCTTCCAGGCTTACTAAGAACACCAGGGGGAGGGGGAAACCTCTCCCTAACCCTCACTCCTGAAATTATGTCACTCCGCCCTTAGTGTCAATCGACGGCTCTCCGTTCTTGCGAGGCGAATAGCAAAATTTTCTGCGCCGCCGGGCCTAATTCTGAAAGTTTCTTCGTTTGCTCTTATTTCATTATTGCAGTCGGTATGATACCGGACCTCAATAATTCTCTAAGAAAGGATTTCTTATGAGCGAACAAATCACGTTTGCCACCAGCGATTTTGCCAGTAACCCGGAACCACGTTGCCCCTGCATTCTGCTGCTGGATGTTTCTGGCTCGATGAGCGGCAGACCTATTAATGAACTTAACGCCGGATTGGTGACCTTTCGTGATGAACTGCTTGCCGATCCGCTGGCTTTAAAAAGAGTGGAACTCGGCATTGTGACGTTCGGCCCGGTGCATGTGGAACAACCCTTTACCAGCGCCGCTAACTTTTTCCCGCCCATCCTGTTTGCCCAGGGGGATACGCCAATGGGGGCCGCCATTACCAAAGCCCTGGATATGGTTGAAGAGAGGAAACGTGAGTACCGCGCAAATGGTATTTCGTATTATCGCCCGTGGATTTTCCTGATCACCGATGGCGCTCCAACCGATGAGTGGCAGGCTGCCGCCAACAAAGTGTTTCAGGGGGAAGAAGATAAGAAGTTTGCCTTCTTTTCCATCGGTGTTCAGGGGGCGGATATGAAGACGCTGGCACAAATCAGCGTTCGTCAGCCTTTGCCTCTGCAAGGATTACAATTCCGTGAACTGTTTAGCTGGTTATCCAGTTCGTTGCGTTCGGTTTCCCGCTCCACGCCGGGAACGGAAGTTGTGCTGGAAGCGCCAAAAGGCTGGACGTCAGTGTGAGCTGGCGTCTGGTTTATGCATCCGCTGTTGGAACGTCGCACATTAGCGCTGATTTACCTTGTCAGGATGCCTGCCAGATGCAGGTTGCCTGGTTAAACGATCAGCAACCATTACTGGTGATGTTTCTTGCTGATGGTGCAGGCAGCGTCTCGCAGGGTGGCGAAGGCGCGATGCTCGCCGTCAATGAAGCGATGGCTTATATGTCGCAAAAAGTGCAGGGTGGGGAATTGGGGCTTAATGATATCCTCGCCACGGATATTGTGCTGACTATTCGTCAGCGACTTTTTGCCGAGGCAGAGGCCAAAGAATTAGCAGTTCGCGATTTTGCCTGCACGTTTCTGGGATTGATTTCATCGGCTAATGGCACCTTGATTATGCAGATTGGCGATGGCGGCGTGGTGGTGGATTTTGGTCACGGTCTGCAATTGCCGCTTACGCCGATGGTGGGTGAATATGCCAATATGACGCACTTCATTACCGATGAAGATGCCGTTTCCAGACTGGAAACTTTCACCAGCACTGAGCGTGTGCATAAAGTTGCAGCATTTACGGATGGTATCCAGCGACTGGCGTTAAATATGCTGGATAATTCTCCTCATGTACCTTTCTTTACCCCGTTTTTCAATGGACTGGCGTCAGCAACGCAGGAACAACTCGATTTATTACCTGAATTGTTAAAGCAGTTTTTGTCCAGCCCGGCGGTAAACGAGCGTACGGATGATGATAAAACGTTGGCACTGGCGCTGTGGTTACCATGAAACCCACTTTATATACTGCTACTGGTGAGTGCGTTACGCCAGGCCGTGAACTGGGCAAAGGCGGTGAAGGCGCGGTTTATGATATCAATGAGTTTGTCGATAGCGTCGCCAAGATTTATCACACGCCGCCACCCGCCTTAAAACAGGACAAACTTGCCTTTATGGCTGCGACAGCTGACGCGCAATTGTTGAATTATGTCGCCTGGCCGCAGGCAACGCTTCACGGTGGACGAGGCGGAAAAGTTATCGGTTTTATGATGCCAAAAGTTTCTGGTAAAGAACCGATTCATATGATCTATAGCCCGGCACATCGTCGTCAACGTTACCCTCATTGTGCGTGGGATTTTCTACTCTATGTTGCGCGCAATATTGCTTCATCTTTTGCTACGGTTCACGAGCACGGGCACGTCGTGGGTGACGTAAACCAGAACAGTTTTATGGTAGGTCGCGACAGCAAAGTGGTACTGATTGATAGCGACTCCTTTCAGATTAACGCCAATGGCACACTGCATTTATGCGAAGTCGGCGTGTCGCATTTTACGCCGCCAGAGCTACAAACCTTGTCGTCATTTGTCGGCTTTGAACGCACAGAAAATCACGATAATTTTGGCCTTGCGTTGCTGATTTTTCACGTCTTGTTTGGTGGCCGGCATCCTTATTCTGGTGTGCCGCTTATCTCTGATGCGGGTAATGCGCTGGAGACGGATATTACCCATTTCCGTTATGCCTACGCGTCAGATAATCAGCGACGTGGTTTAAAACCGCCGCCACGATCGATTCCGCTATCGATGTTACCGAGTGATGTTGAAGCCATGTTTCAGCAGGCATTCACGGAAAGTGGCGTGGCAACCGGGCGTCCGACGGCTAAAGCGTGGGTAGCGGCACTTGATTCTCTGCGCCAACAGTTAAAGAAATGTCCCGTTTCGGCAATGCATGTTTATCCCGCTCATTTGACCGACTGCCCGTGGTGTGCGCTGGATAATCAAGGCGTTATCTATTTTATTGATCTCGGCGAAGAGGTCATTACCACCGGCGGTGATTTTGTGCTGGCGAAAGTCTGGGCGATGGTGATGGCGTCAGTAGCACCGCCAGCATTGCAATTGCCATTACCCGATCATTTCCAACCGACTGGCAGGCCGCTTCCTTTAGGCCTGTTACGGCGCGAATACATCATTCTGATTGAGATCGCACTGTCAGCGTTATCGCTGTTGCTTTGCGGCCTTCAGGCAGAACCGCGTTATATTATTTTGGTTCCTGTGCTGTCGGCTATCTGGATTATTGGCAGTCTGACAAGCAAAGCGTACAAAGCAGAAATCCAGCAACGCCGTGAGGCATTTAATCGCGCGAAAATGGACTATGAGCATTTAGTCAGCCAGATCCAACAGTTGGGCGGGTATAGCGCGGCGATTTTTTTGATACCGATTTGCATTTCATTTGATACCGATGAAAAGCGCCGATAAGCATCTTTTTTGATACTAAATTGGCGCTTTCCTTTGCACTCCTTAAAGACATCTTTTAACGGCACAAAAACCAACTTCATAATGTCTTTTGCTTAGGTTTAAACTTCGTTTAACGCTTCCTGTATTCTTCGACCAATCCATTTCATGACCGGTACAGGCATTGAATTTCCAATGGCCTTATAACGATGAGCTGGAGATGAATTTTTCCATGGAATATCTGTATATCCATCGGGAAAACCTTGTAGCCTCTCGCATTCGGTTGGCGTCAACCTACGAACCCTTGAATATGGCGCTCTTTCAACTATGAGCCCACCAGACATAGTCATGTCCTGGTTAGTTGTTCCGTTATAGCCAGCTATTACTGTGCCTGTTCGTTTTGGCAATGCTTCAAGGCAATATCGGTGCAATTTTCCTTCAATGCCTTGATCAAGAAGGGATTCGGATTTTTTCTTCTTTCCGTAATAGTTTTTATCGCCCTGCGACACAGGCGGGAACTCAAATAATACCTTTCCGGGATCGAGCCTTTTTCCAGCACTTGCCACAACAAACACTCTTCTGCGAGCCTGGGCGACTCCGAAATATTGGGCATCAAGTACTCGCCAGGCGACGATACGCGATGGTCCAGACACAACACCAGCGTTTGCCCATCTTTTCCTTGCTGGCTGTAATGCGCAACCTGCTCCGGCCAGCGCACCAAGAAAATGACCGAATGCATTGTCATGGCTACTTAAAACTCCTGTGACGTTTTCCCATACGATTATTGAGGGGGATTTATTGAGCGATGCCCGAACGGTATCTATCTGATTCGCCAGTTCAACAAAAGACAGTGTTAACTGCCCCCGTGGATCTGAAAGGCCTTTTCGTTTGCCTGACATACTGAATGCCTGACACGGAGTTCCACCTACAAGAATATCTGGTGCTTCAATAAGCCCATCCCTGATACGAGGCGCAAGCAAAGCCATATCACCAAGATTTGGTATATGGGGCCAGCGATATGAAAGAAGTGTTGACGGGAAGTCCTCTATTTCACTGAACCAACTGGCTTTCCAGCCAAGATTGCTCCAGGCTACTGTCGCAGCTTCAATACCACTGCATACTGAACCATAGGTTAGTGACTTATCAGACTGAAAGTAATGTTTCTTGTTCCCCACGGCAGGATTTCCTTGTGTATGTGGGGTGCTCTGTGGCGCTCTGAGATGTGATTTGATTGAGGGTTTTGCAGCGCGGACATTTTACTTCCAGATAACTGAAACTGGCCCGTGCCAGTAGCTTATTGCAGTGTCGGCACCGTATGTTTCGATACATGGCCGCATAACCTCCTGCTTTGTTGTTGATGCCTTTCTCATGCAATCGATCGACAAAAACGATCGATTCGATTTGTTTAATTGATACAACAAATAGATTGAAAAGTCATCAACAATGATTCAGGGAGGTGATTATTTACTTAAAGAAAACGAAGAGTTAGGTGGTGAAAACGATCATAAAATGATCATTTTATTGACTTTTTATACAGTGAAGGTAGGATCGCGCGTATATGTAGTATGTTTCAAATCAACAGGATACTACATACATAAAGGGCGACCCAGATAGCGCGAACTATTCTGGGCCGATTTAGACAATTTTGCATCAATGCTTTACTTCGAGCTCGTGGCGTATCCTATGATATTCCCCGGTCTCCTGTAAAGCAGAGATGCATAAAAAGGAGATCTTTATCATGGATAAAGAGCCTGTTTGCCCTGCCTGTAAGACTCCCTTACAGCTCATCTATCGCCGTTCTCGATCTCAAAATGGCAAGACATACAAACCAAAAAATGCTTCCTGTTTCAGGATGCTGATATGTCCTGCCTGTTCTCCCCGGAGGGAAAATACACAAAACGTGCATTAACAAATTCACCCGGCAGGGAAACCTGCCGGTCGGTATTGTTACATCATAGCACCGTCAGTTCCGGGCTGAACCGGCTCTGGTTGCTCTACGGGTTGAGGCTTATTTTCCGTGCTGTTTTCAGCCGGAGAACGGCCAACCATTCGGGCCAGCACTTCATCAACATATGCGTCGATTTGTGCCTCAAAATCCTTGCGAACCTGTGCCTTCAGCACGCGGTTCACTTCTTCAGAATAAAGTGCCTGTTTGACAAGCTCTTCAGTAACCGTGCCTTTAATCTCTGGCATGAATATTCTCCTTTTGCAGGTATATTGCCCCGTTATCAGAGCGGGGTCGGGTCGTTTGGGGATGACGGTGCCTGTGCTGTTTTACTGAGTTTTTCAGCTGCCGCATCATCAATTTTACGGCGAATATAATTTCTGATGACCTTATAACCGCCGCTCACCAGATATAACGCACTGACCACTGCGCAGAAATAAAGCAGCATTGTATGAACGAATGTCATATAACCTTACCTTTGATATTGACTACATAATTCGTTATCGGGTAAAAACATCGAAGCGACTGATAACCACTCCTTCGGGAGTATTTTTATTTTCCTTTATGGGTTAGGTAGCTCCCGCCAGCCATATCATGACCGGCGGGATTTTTTTATTCTGTTACCGCTTTTTTCACTTCCACCACAATGCTGTCAATCAGCACCGGGTAAGTTGCATTTTTTGTGATATCCGTTACGCGGAGTTTGTCCACCGGGAAAGTTCCTACTGGTGACTGCGTCAGGGTAAACGCGGCACCATCCTGACCATCAATAACCGGAATAACCTGAAGGCTGTTATTTCCTGCAAAACGGAAGGCCAGCGTATGCCATTCATTATCAAATGCACCAAAGGTTCCCAGTTTCTGGTTATTTGTTGCCACTTTTGCATTGTGGTACATCACATTCAGGTCTTTTGCGTCTGTCTGGATGTAGAACGATGCCAGCAGATTATTCCCTGCATCCCCTGTCAGGGTGACACCCTGCGGCAGAGAGGAAACCGGCCAGTAAAGCGCCATGACATACTGGTTTGCCACCAGGTCGCCCGGTACTTTAAAACGACAACTGATTAAACCACCATTTTTCAGCAGTTCAGCACCAGTACCGGCATCATGATCCAGATACCAGGATGATTTACCTGTTTCCTTGGTCAGTTTCATTGCCTTACCACCTGTGCCTCCTGCATCACTGATAATTTCAGCTTTACCGCCAGCCGGCTCCCAGCCCTGGGCTTTCAGATTTCCTTCTGACTCACTGACACGGTAAGACAGCAGTGTTGTGGTTACTGCTTCAGTTTCTGAAGGTGACGGCACTGGTGCTTCAGTTTCAGAAGATGGAACATCGGCTTTTACTGTGGTTCGCCCCGCATGAGTCAGAACTGCCGTGGCCAGACGGTCGGAAATAATCCCACGACGTGCCCATGAACTGAAATGGCTGGCCCGGTCCGCAGATGTCCAGGTGGCGGCACTGTTACGCCACGTTGAGCCGTAATAACCAATGGATTCAATATCCGGGTCTTCTGCCGGATTGTTGGTGGGTACATTCGCGCCATTTTCATCTGTCATTAATGGGACGAAATGAATGTTTTTATCTGTTTTATTTTTGTAGCCGTCATAGATTGCCTGGTATGCCTGTTCGTTTTTCTGTTTCCAGAAATACGTGGTATCACCACAAATCCACGGAACGCCAGCAGCACTGCCACCGGTACACTGTTCCGCCTGTTCAGCCAGGTCTGCGCGGAATTTTTCCACCATCGCCAGAAACAGCGCAGAATGCTCCGTCGGCTTCGCATCAATATCAAACTCGCCCTGCATCCACACCACAGCAAGCAGGCGGTTTTTCGGGTTCTTCGCCAGTGCCGCTTTTGTCCGGCTGATTAAGTCCTTATACAGCGGCTTATCCACACCCCAGCGGGCTGAGTCCTCTGAAGCACCCGTGCTGTCACTGTACGTGCCGTCAGCACCCGCCGTGAATGCAGAACCACCACGGCAGCAGGGAACCAGCAGAATCCCCGCATCTGCCGGAATAAACGGCAGCAGTTTTTTGGCAATGTGAAGCCCCTGACCCACGGTGCCATATTGCCCTTTAGCCACATCCGCTTTCGGGTGATTTTTTCCACTCATATCCTGCACATCATGCAGACAGTGGTCGGCCAGAATGATGTCGTTATACTGACAGGCTTTACCTCCCGGCGTGACTGTACTGCGACGGGCTAACTGCATAATACGCGGTTCGGGGCGGTCATATGTCTCCGGCAGTGGCAGACCTTCACCGTAAGCCATACCGTTTGACTGACCAGCAAGAACCACCACGTAATACCAGGAAGGGGAGCTGGAAGCAGTTTCATTTCCTGACGGACGGGTATGTGTTTCAGCATTATCCCAGTCTGACGGTTCAGCAGTACCGGCAACATCAGCACTTAACGGAATGACCGCACCAATACCCGCTCCGGTAATTTCCACACTCGGATCACCGGATACTGGCCTTACCCACAGGCAATCCCGTGTATTAAAACTGATGAGACAGTCAGCAAATGTCATTCCTCCTTTTGTTTCGGCCGGAGGAAAGGGAGCCTCAAGAAATGCCGCTGTACCACCGGAAACTTTAACAGTAAAGTTTCCGGGCATTGATGATAGTTGAACCCATTTGGACGTCATAATAATCAGCCTGTTCCTGAATAAACTGAAATTATCATATCCACAGACCGATAAACGCCATTTTGCGTTAATTCAGTAAAGGCCCAACAAAGAGAGCGTCTTATTTTTCCGAAACGCTCGCAGGATAATAACGATAAAGGGTTGAAAGACCGATATCAAAAATAAGTGCCACCTGTCTTCGACTGACACCCCCGGCCAGTAAACGCCCGACCTGCTCGTATTGTTCCTGCGTGAGACGGCGGGGTCTGCCGCCGGTTCGTCCCCTTTCACGGGCAGCTGCAAGACCAGCCCGTGTCCGTTCGACAATTAATTCACGCTCCATTTCTGCCAGCGCACCCATTATGTGAAAAAAGAAGCGCCCCATGGGGGTTGACGTATCAATGTTGTCAGTAAGACTACGAAAATTTATCCCCTGTTGCTGTAATTCATCTGTCAGCGCAACAAGGTGGCGCATACTGCGCCCCAGCCTGTCCAGTTTCCAGACCATCAGCGTGTCACCGGGTTTTAGTTTCTTCAGTGCCCGCTTCAGTCCCGGCCGCTGTGTCGTTTTACCACTCATTTTGTCTTCAAAAATCTGCTCACATCCTGCACATTCCAGCGCATTTCTTTGTAAACCGGTGTTCTGGTCATTTGTTGATACGCGTATATAGCCAATCAGCATGTATTTACCTTCCTTAAAAAGAGGTAGAAAAGCCTTTTAAAGCAGATATACGGCATCCCTGAAACCTCGGTTTACGGGAAACGGTAAATAAGGCTGCTGATGCCCTGCCATCGGGTGGAACCGCCGTGGCAGCAAACAGACTCGCCACCCCAAGAAATATTAATGGCGTTCCTTTTGACGGAACGCAGGATATCAACATCACGTCAGGAATGACGCAGTCAACCGCAGATGGCCGGTATGTACAGAATGTTCAGCTTGGAGCACAGAGCTATCATTCACCCGGAGGCAATGAAATATCATGGAATTACAGCGCACCTTCCGGTTGTATGCTTTCCGGTATTAACGTGCAGGAAACCGGCTCCCGGTCTGCGGACAATATCGGTGGGGTCTATTATCGCCCGGTTCAGATTTATATTAATAATGCCTGGAGAACGGTAAGTTCAGTGTAAACCACAGAAAAGGGTGCTGAATGCACCCTCTGAATTATTCCGGTTTTTCCGGCCAGGGAATCGCCTGGTAATGCCCCTCACTGGCAATATCATTAAAGTGCATTTCTTTAAGCTGTCGGATATACGCCATCCAGCGCGTCAGCTGTAATTTATTTTCATCGCTAATCATGTCCAGTTTTAATTCTGTTTTCCAGTCATCCACGGTTTCGTTGGCTTCCTGGAGCAGCGATGAGCGACGCTTTTCAGCAACCGTCTTCCAGTTTACCGGCACCTTTGATATCAGGCCATCAGAAAACTGCCAGTTACCGTCAATATTCACACCTTCCGGCAGTTCGTCCACTTCAACAACAGTAAAACCTGCCGGATATAAAGCAGAGACATCTTCAGCAACAGAGCAGATAATACCCGTTACAGGCGAAATACAGAGTTTGTATTTCTTTGTAAAAAGCGGGATAGATTCATAAAAATCCCTTCCGTCCTCACTCTGGAAATACTGAACATCCTCACCATAGGGTTTGTCTTTCGGGTAATATCGTTTGACATTAATCAGTTGCATAAACATCACCATGTAAATCAATGATAAAAACAGGAATAATACTATCGCCATATACAGGCAATGCTTGTCTGAAATAACGCATATTTCAGATGCTGGCTGCTGTGTGCTATGCCCCCGTTAATTAAATACTTGCAGCGGATACCCAATGCCCATTAATACAATATTGTATCTGTCTGTAATAAACACGGTCATCACCACCACGCATTTCCCAGTCTCCGTCAGTCTTAAAACCGGTAATCACATTTCCTGATGACAGGGAGTAATTATATTCCAGTCCGCCGCTTAATGCCTGCGCTCCCAGTCTTACCCCTGTAACATAACGCTGATTGGCCGTTGATTCCGGCATTCCTGACGTAATGTTTATATCCTGCGTGCCGTCAAAGGCGACACCATTGATTCTGCGGGCATTTGCCAGCCTGCTTGCTGCAACAGCCGTACCGTTTGATGGCAGGGCATTCGCGGCCCTGTTTACCGTATCCCGTAAACCGACGTTATCGATAAAAGCGCCTTTATCCGGAATGTCTGCGCCGTTCTGCTCCCTGCGCAGGTAACGGTTATCACCTTCGCTTTTGCTGTAAACATCCAGATTATTACGGGCGGTTCCCGCATTCTCCAGGTCGGCAAGGTTCTGATCCTTCGCCAGAGCATTAACGTCACCGGGACCAAGACTGTTTTTTGTGGCAAGCGCCCCAAGACCAAGATAACCACGGGCAAGACGCTGGGCTTCCGCACCGGCATCAGCAATTTCTTTCAGGTTGTTTTTCCGGGAAAAGGCATTCGCAGCGATAATGGCTTTAATGGACAGCGTAAGCTGGTTTAACTGCGCCTTATCCGGCTGAATACTGGCTTCAGCCAGAATATTCAGCAGTTCGGCCTGGAGAATATTCAGCCAGTCCTGACCAATCCAGCTGATACCTTTTTGTCCGTCACCTTCGGTAAACCAGGTGGTGGTATTACTCTGCGCCGGTGCCAGCGCAGGCATATTCGCCACGCCGGAATTATTATCAACATGAAACATTAAATAGTCTCCTCTTCATGGCTGTTTGCATATACGTAAATAAACGTCTGCCATGCAGGCTTATAACGGTTCAGAATACATTCCAGCGCACCACCCTCATAAATACGCAGCGGGGTGAGAATATCATCCAGCACATTCATATTCCGGTAGCCGGTTTCACTGTTAATCGTGACAATACTGACCCACTGTGAATCCGGTGATGGCTGAATATCTATTTCATAACCAAACTCTGCCGCAAACCGGATATAAAATTCACGGTTAAGAGAGGGTTTCATCCGGTATTTATTCCCTGCATAACGCTGACGTTCCTGAATGGTTGCGCCGGTCATATCACATTCCGGTAACCCCAGATAACGCTCCCAGTCTTCCAGCAGCAGACGGGATGAATCAGGAAAACGTTCTGCCAGCATCTGGTTACCGGTCCAGGAAACACGCTCCGTGGAATGACTGAGGCCCAGGCACAAAGCTGCAAGAACGGATGACGGCCGCTTATCCCATGCCAGCCCGTCAGGCAGCAACTGCAACAGGGCGCGCTGATGCGGGGTCAGGGTTACAGCCATGTGATTTCCCCCACAGTCAGCAACTCTGTATCTCCGGCCATCACGGACTTCAGCGGACTGCGAACTTCAAAATCCTCCAGTCCTTTCACCCCTGCAACAGCCCGCCAGAATGATGAAGGCAATACAAGTCCACCCGGCCGCGATTCGTTATAAAGCAGGTCCGTTAATGCCTGTTTTACGGCAGCCTGATTTTCCGGCGTTTTGGGTACAATCCTGATCTCAAACGCCACCGGCTTATTGGTCAGCTTAAACACGCTGATTGTCGGCCCAAGTGGCTGACCAACGGGCTGGCCCGTCGCCGGATCATCATGACTGCGGATATAATCCGCCACCCGCTTCACATCACCTTCTCCGGGGAAAATGTCAGGGTTATTATCCTGAACAAAAGTCACACCAACACTACCTGCCTCAGGCCATTCAGGCTTACACCATGCCCGCGTCACGCCCGGTACTTCCCGTGCCCAGCGTTCAAAATCATACTGTGTTCCCCCTGATGGCGGGTTCTGTACCCGGAATACCAGCCTGGACAGCAACTCCGGCACCGTTTCCACATCCGCACCACCGGTGAGTCCCGTGCCGGTAACCGTGGCTGTCTGGTTGATGCCCGCCTGTGGCGTGATAAAGGACAGGCGGGTTCCGGTCGGGGTATTTCCGGCGCGCCCCGCACTTTCCGCCTCCACATTAACATTCAGTGTTCCGGCTTTTCCGGTCACAGAGCCGGTGATGCGGTACACAACACCATCGCTTCGCTGAAGGAGTACGCCTTCCGTGATCCCTGCATCCGTGGTCAGCATCAGTTGTACCGGTCCGTCAGCGCGGGAAGCCGGTTTACGGATGACACCCCAGAATGCGCAGTGTTTCAGGAGTTCGGCTTCATCAGCTTCTGTCGGAATTATCTGCCGGGAGATCCAGGCCAGATGTTCATGCTCCTGTGCTGACAGACCCGCCAGTGCATACGCAATGGCATTCAGGGTGGTTTCATTCACGCCCGGCTGCGAACCGGGCAGGCGCTGGCTGATATCCTGTTGTGTCTGTGTGATCAGTTGCGCCAGTGGTAAGGGCTGATAAGGCATCATTCCCCCTTCATATCAGCATAAAAAATCATCGGATGTCTGCTTCCGTCCGGCAGGGTGATTTTCACGGAAAGCGAAAGGCGATCATGCCCCACACGCATGGCATGACATACCACGGATGTGGCAACACCGCTTTTATGCAGCCACGCCAGCGCTTCATCAGCATAGGCCTGTGCACGGCTGACCACGGAGGACAGCGTCTTTTCACGGCTTAACAGCCAGAGACGGGAGCCAATGGGGCGCTCCCGGAAACTGTCTCCCCACCATCCCCGACGGTCACGGGTGCCGTCAGGGATTTCATCGGAATCCAGCGCCCGCCTGTCCGTAAACAGTGAAATAATGACCGCAGTCAGCAGGCTGTTATCCGTCAGAAGATCTGCGCCGTTCAGTTGCAGGGAACCACAACCCTGATCCCAGACGACAGCAATATCAGCCATTCTCTGGTCCTCCCGTTTTGCTGCCTTCACCGTTATCGTGATGCACATGACCTGAATAGGTGATCCCGGCAATAACCGCTTCGGACATCGTGAACGCCCCCTGTGATCTTCCGGTGCCGTCAATGGACACATTGCCTTTGACATACAGGTTCTTATCCACTGTGATATTACCGGTAAAGTGAGCCTCCGGTGTATCCACCTGAACACCTTCATCGGCGTAAATCTCCAGCGTCTTACAGGTCACAATGATCCGGCCGTTCTTTGTCAGACGTATACGGTGCCCCTCATGGTGATACACGCCGGTATCTCCGGCGGTAAGTCCGGTCGGGCGACTGCGGCGGTCTTCCACCACAAGCACCACGGCCTGATCCCGTTGTCCGCCAGCACAGGCCAGAAAAACTTCCGCACCAGGCAGGGGGACGCTGATTTGCCCGTACTGCTGGGGGCGTTCAACGTCATCAAAGGTTTCACCATCCATACCGGTGATTTGCACATTCTGGATTTTCAGCGTGTCCGTTGTGCCGGTCAGTACACCACGCCCGAACAGCAGACGAACACCCCGCATCACGGGGGCCAGAAGGCGGCTGATGACTTCGTCATTCATCATTGAATTTAATCCCCTGTTTTTTCATCTGTGCCCGCACGAAGGCGTCCACGTCACCCGCATTTCCGCTTCCGCTGTTTCCCGGCTCTGCCGGAACAATAAAGCCGTCACGGGGTGCCAGAATCAGACGGGTGGTTTCGCCGTGATTTGCATCCAGCGAAAACTCCACCTGACAGACAAGAAGATCACGCTCTCCGGTGCGGGGAGCCGTGACAGCCGTCAGCAGGTTGATATCCCACAACTGGCCGTTCTCCCGAAACCAGTGCCGCACGGTGGCTGTCAGGCGCACAGAGCGGGCAACCGCCCGGCGCATTTCCCGGACAGCCCTCTGGCGTGCACCGTCTGCATCAACAGCATGATCCGCCAGCACAATTTTCGGTCTGTAACGGTGGATGGCACTGTCTGTCACCGTACCAACTGGTGCGGCCAGCGTTCCGGCTGTCAGTGCATCCCCGGCATGACCACCACCACGCCCATGCCCCCGTACACGGTATTCACTGTGGCGCAGACGGTGATCCACGTTGTGATCCAAATCCAGCAGATTTTCGCCCAGCGTCAGCGTGTCGCCACGCTGACTGCCGGCCTGAGTGAAAACCAGTTCACCGGCGGCATTACTGGTTACCAGGACGCCTCTGTGTCTCGCGGCCCGTGTCAGCGCATCTGCCACGGTTTCTGAATTTTCCAGTGTGAAGGTGGAAAAGGGCCGGGCTGCCGTTGCATCATTTACCTGCCAGCGCACCGTGACCCCGAACGGAGCACACAAATCTGAAGCAATGTGCTCCAGCGTGCGGTTCCTCCACTGGCTGCCCGGATGAATGGCTGAACAGTCCACCAGGTCACCGGTTTTATCCCGTCCGCTGAGCGTGATCTGAAAACGCGTGGCGCTGATGCGCTGCCGGACCTGATCCAGCCAGCCAGTGATCACAGGCTGACCGTCAATGCGCAATTCCAGAGACTGACCGGCACGGACGGATGACGGAAGGCGTACACCGGGCATCATTACCCCCAGTTCAAAGGAGCCCGCCAGATGTTCAAGAGAGCGACGAACACTCACCGTCAGCCAGCCGGAAAAAATCTCACCGCCCAGATACAGTTCAACCCTGCTGCTCACTAATCACCTCCACTGAATGGCCTCCGGGAATGAACAGCGGATCAACAATACCGTTACGGCGCACAAAACGTTGCCAGCCGGTACTGTTCCCGGTGGCACGGTACAGGGTCACCAGTGCAGGCTCGGTGGTACGTACAGTCACTACTGTTGCACCGGGTAGCTGAACTCCCCGTGTATTCAGATCCTCTGTCAGTGCCAGTCTGGCATCACGAAGCGTCAGCGCCGTGGCGGTATACCCCTGCCCGGACAGTGTCATCACCTGCCGTTCGAGCGCTTCGCTTAAGTCACGGTTAATGCGCTGAAGATCAACTGAACTTTCCAGCCAGACAGGCCAGGTACGGTGGGCTGCGTCACTGTCCGGCAGGGTTTCCTGACTGAGAACCTGATCCAGCAGTTTTCCCACGGTCTGTGCCTGGGCCACCACGGCAGCACTCTGCATTACCGCCCGTATCAGACGAATATTCTTTTGTGCTGCCGGTGTCAGACCGATGAGAGTCTGCGGATTATCCTGCTCATCCAGCACGTAACGCAGGGAAGATAATGTCCTGTACAGTTGTGGCATTCCCTGAGAGACGGCGGATGTCGTCCGGCCGATACTGCCACCGGGCCGGGTATTCAGGCCTCCTGAAGACAGTGACGGCAGCGATGGCAGGGTGATCAGGGCACTGAAAAGCCCCGCAAAAGATGAGGCCATGCGGGAAGGTGCTGTCAGTAATGCCGTGGCATTCCCTTTCAGCGCCGTGAACGTGGCAGTAAAGGCACTGATATCCTGTACAATCCCCATGCCGGAAACGGCATTTTCCAGGGCGGACACCTTATCACTGATGGTTTCGGTCATTGCCTGGACATCGTGCATTCCGTCAGAGATCACCGTCCAGCCCGCTTCCAGGGTTTCAAAAACCTGCCCGAGCGCGGTGGTACTCTTCTGCTCCAGAATGGCGGCCGTGTCCTGTGTGACAGCAGGTGCGGTATCATCACTTACCGGCGTGACATTAATGGTGAACTCAACCACGCCCTGTTCAGCGGCGTTATAACGACTTTCAAAGCTGTTTATCAGCACATTTAACGTGCCGTAATCCGGGTGAAGCAGCTCCCCGGCACCGGGAGCACGAAGGGCATCACGCAGACGATTTCGCTGCGTCTGAACATCATCCCCCATCACAAGTACACTGAACGTAAATTCAGCCAGTTTAGGTCCCAGATCGTCTGCCCCACCGGTTTCCCGTAACGGATATTCCCGACGGACAATGTTTCGCCCGCCACGTTCGCGCTGCTCACGCCAGACGAGGAACGGCACACCACGGAACGCACCACGACCGTCACCAGAGGCCATAATTCCCTCCGTTCCAGACATTCACATCCAGTCCGTGACCGGACGTGTCATCAATATCAATACTGCGAGCCTGCCACCCTTCCGGGGCAACCAGCTCCACACGGGCAGAGGCTTTTTGTACCGCCTGTCCACTGCTTTCATCATCACTGCCCCGTAATTTCTGCCAGGCTTCAGTCAGCCATCCCCCCAGATAGTTACCGAGATAGCTGCCCACCGTAGAACCAATGGCAATCCCCACAGGTCCGGCTGCCGCCCCCAGCGCACCACCGGCAATACTGCCTGCAAGAGAGCCGACCGCTTCTCCCTTGTCTGTGGCACTGGCGCTGCCATCCAGCAGAACCGGGGCTGCCATCGCGCCAGCCCACAGGGCACCTCCACCCAGCCGGCCGGCCAGTCCACCGGCACTGCGGAAAAAGCCGGAGAAACGCCCCAGCCCCATGCGGTTTCCGGCCGCCGTTAGCAGACCACCGGCACGGCTCATCATACGACCGAAGAAGCCCTGTTTACCGGCACTCTCCGCCAGTTGCTCACCGGCAGTCACGACGGTCGTGACACCCCGTCCACGTCCGGGGCCGCGTTTTTTACGGCCGCGCACGGTTTTGCCGTCACCGCTGACCACCACATCCCCGCCACCTGAGGCCAGGCCACCCGCAGGCCAGTTGGTGACCAGCACGGGCTGAACGGCAGCCGGATTTACCCCGGTAAGGAAATTCAGGAACCGGCCAGCGCGTCCGGGCTGCGTTCCCGGTACAGTGGTCTGCGGTTTGCGGAAGGGCGACGTCAGCACGGAGGTCATCGCCATGCCATAGCGTAAGGGGGTTGCGCCGAGACGTAATGCCCCCGTCCCCGCAAACCTGAGCACCTTCAGCGCACGGGAGGCGAGATACATATACATCAGGTACTTTGCGGCGGTCTGCGCACCCTGACCAATACGATCCAGCGCATCGCCATAACCGGCGTCGCGCAGTGCCTGAAGCGTTTCCCTGACTTTCTGAATGACCCGGTAAAAGCCGGTCGCAGCGTCTCTGGCATACTCAAATCCCTGATTCAGAGCTAAGGCCGTCTGTGTGGCCAGCTTATCCTGTAAGCCGCTTTTCTGTGCCGCATCGGCATAATCCAGGAAGCCTTTCAGGCTCTTTTTCAGGCTATCAAACGGTCCCTTTGCCATCACCTCGCGGGCAAATCCGTCCCAGACATCGCCCATCATGGACGTCATTCCCGTCCAGGAATTCATGGCGTTTTTCTGGGCACCTTTTGCCTGTTCGGCCATCACCTGAAATAACAGGCGAATGCTGTCCGGCCCCAGTTTTCCTTTTTCGCCTTTCTCACGGATGATCTTCTGGTTTACGCCCAGCTTATCGGCCAGTAACTGGTAAACGTTAATCCCGTATCCGGTCAGAATATTGGCGTCCGCTGCCTGGATACTCTGGCGGGCAAACATCTGTTTGAGTTGCAGGGACGCACCCTGTGCATCTGACAGTGACCAGCCGTGATAGCCGCCCTGATCCTGAAGCATGGTAATAAAGCGACGGGCTTCCCTGTCACTCATGCCAAACCCGCGACTGGAGGCGTATTCCTGCATAACCCCCGCCAGCCCCCAGGTGGTGTCTTTGGCGTTCTGTACTGCCCAGGCTTTCACTGCTTCCGTTTTTGCCGTATCGCCATGATTAATGGCGTTGAGACGCAGAATATAGTTCTCCATCTCTGCGGCCGGGCGGATAAAGGCTTTATTAAAACCGTAGACCGCAGCCCCTCCCGCCAGCATCCCGTAAAGGTTGCTTATCCGCCCGATGGTGCCGGTAATGCTGCCCTGCAGGCGGTCAAAATCTGACGTTACCGTGCGGATGCTGCCACGAACACCGGCAAGCGTTCGCTGCATACGGGAGCCGACAAGTTCTGTTTCCTGACCGGCCCGGCGGGCTGCATTTCCAAGACCACCCAGGCCTGTCCTGCCGGAACGGGAGAACGCCCCCAGCTCCTGTGACCACTGGCGGGATTTGGCGGAAATATTGCCGAGTAAATCGACAATCAGGGAGGCTTTCAGGTTTTTTGCCATGGGTTACTGCTTCGTTCTGAGAATTTTTTCGGTCTGTCGGCAGTGCCGGTAAAGCTGCGATAAAGGGAGGTTAAGCGCCCACTCCGGGCCGCTTTTTGTCACCATCCCCAGCACAATTGCGGCTTCTTCAATCTGATCCCGGCACTGCATCTGGTCGCCCCCGTTCAGCGACCAGCTTTCCTGCCATCGCGGAATCAAGCAGGCTTACCGCCGCCATCAGACGGGAGAGATCGCGCTCGCTGAGCTGTCCGATCTGACGCGGAGACAATGGCCCCTCAATCTGGCCAACAGCGGCAATCTGACGGCGCAGCAGTGCAATGCCGCGCAGTGCCGGCGAGGCTATCAGAACCGGGCCGCCATTTCGGGTTTCCATAAGACGCTCGGCCTCGGTTTCCGCGTCAATGCTGTCTTTCGCCGTCAGTTCGCGGAAGGTGACGCGGTATTCACGGGATTCCCCGAACGGCAGACCGTCGAGCAGATCCACATAGCCGTTCGCCAGCTGTTCAGCCAGCCCGGCGGTGCGGGGATCGCCGTCTTCAAGTACATCCCGGATAGCCTCCATCACGGCCTCGTCAGAAACCGCCGTTTTTTTCTTACGTGTGGTCATTGCATTTTTCCTGATTACTGGACACGGGTACTGGTGGCGCTGGCGAACTTCGCGGAGATATCACCGCCACCGTCAAGCGAGGCCGGTTCACTGCTCCAGGCCTTCGTCATCATGTGGACTTCGCCGGTATCCGCCACAAACTCGATAGTGACAGCAGTCCAGTTGTTGATTTCATCGGCGGCTGGTGAACCTTCTCCGCCTGCCGGAAATTTGCAGTCCAGCGTCGCTTCACGTGGTTTCTGGCGGTAACCATAGACTTTCGCGCCTTTCACCACTTCACGCTCAAAGCCGGACGGGGAGAACGTGGCTCCCTCAAGGGTGGCGTACTCCTGTCCGTTCACACGGATGGTGGCCGTGCCCTGATGCTGTTTTCCGCTCATGCCTTACCTCACAAAATGAAACGGATCTGCGCGGCCATGAAGCGGAACTGGTTAACCAGATCCGGTGTACACATCACATCCAGACGGTTACGGTCTTTTGTGTTGCGCTCCACGAGCAGATTCTTTTTAAAGGTGTCCAGATTTTCGACCAGCCCGAGTTCCACCCATTCTTCCCCCAGTGCAATCAGCTGGAGCGTCATAATCTCCGGCGTCACGATATTCTGACCGGGCCGGACGGGAGTACCGTTATCGGCCAGTTTGTGGCGCGGGAAACGCTGCGTGATAAAGGTGCGCAGGGAATAACGCAGATATGACAGGGTGTAGATGGTTTCTACATCCAGATAGCTGGGATCGCTTTCGCCGTATGCATTCTGACGGTACATCGTCACCTGACGTTCAATCTGCACCACATCAGCGGCCGCAACGGTCACCGTGGACATGCCGGTATAAAGCAGGCTGTTTCGCTCTTCCCGCGTCAGACGAGCCGGTGCTTCAGGTGCCATACGGGCAGGCAGCGCCAGTGTCTGTAATGGTCGGGCCGGATCCGTTGACAGGGAGGGCGCACAGACCGCACAAATGGAGGCCGCCCAGACATAATCCGGCTCTGGTGCTTTAGGAATAGAAGTGCAGGTAAACAGGAAGTCATTACGGGATTCACCAAAACTGGTTGCCGTACCGAAGGTGCCGGTATGCGCCATCCAGACCATACCGTCCGACATTTTTACCGGTCCCCAGCGTTTCAGCAGTTCATCCGCCAGAATTTTGAGATTTGCCGCATCCTTATAGGGCATGACGATGTAGTTGTACTGACGATTCCCCATCCCTGAGACGCTACGGGTGATATCGGGGTTTGTTGCCTTCTGTGTTGGCGCGACGAGCTCCAGCGTAAGACCGGCCGGTGTAGTTTCACCGTCATAATAGTTCACCCGTAAATCATGAGCTGAGCATTCACCGATAAAGCGGGCGTTAACCCCCATGCTCCCTTTAAGTCCTTCAGCATTATCACCACTGACTTCAGCTGCGATAGCAGTGAATGGCGCATCAGTGTCAGCGTTAATGACCTTAGCCAGCTCTTCCACAAGCTCTTTACCTTTTTTCCCCTTACTGACGGGCAGGAGGTAACGGCGACCGCCGATGTAAACACTTAACACCCCGTCTGCCAATGCTGTTCCAATGATATTCATCACGCATGCCCTGGACTGACCTGTTCCAGCCCCCTGTGCAATGGCATATAACTCTGTGTCAGGGTTAATGGCGATAAATTCCTCTACCATCAGTGCAATCATGGAACCTCGCCCCCAGAGTTCTCTTGCTTGTGAAGCTCGGGTAATACGTACTGGTACATCAAGCTGACCGCGCCCCTGAATGGTGGTGTCTTTCATTGCAGCCTGACCAAACAACAGTACCGCCTGACGCTGTGGTGGAGTGCCGGTCACGGCCATTGAATTATTGATTTCAATCTGTACCAGCGGAATGCGATTGTTATCGCCGATATAATCAAAGTTAATCATCAGGACGTCCCCTTGTCTGATGCTGCGGGTTTTTCAGTCGCGGGTTTTTCAGTCGCAGGTTTTTCTG
>ENA-OPXB01000791-OPXB01000791.1-human-gut-metagenome-genome-assembly--contig:-NODE-791-length-20672-cov-3.647136_pt1 | contig 20672 bp, 15 predicted proteins | sample MGYA00241516_ERZ502024 | MGnify/ENA primary metagenome ERZ502024 (study PRJEB25962, sample SAMEA2041926) | human gut metagenome | biome: human gut; feature: human-associated habitat; material: faeces...
CAGGAAGCATCAAAGCCGCTCCGCACCGCGCGCGGCGCTATCTAGGAACCGTATCGGGCGGCAGCAGACGTCAAGACATGCTCTATGTACTGCCGGCGGTCTCTGTTTCCTTCCAAAAGCAGTCTGCAAACGCTGCCATTACCAGCGGAAACAATACTTATCAGTTTGACGGGGCAACATTCGATGTTTTTGAGAGCGCCAGCGGCGCGCGTGTCGGCACCGTCCAGATGGACAGCAACGGTCGAGCGCAGGCAACACTCCTACCCAACACGGCATACTACCTAGTTGAGACAACAGCGCCAGCTGGTTATATCCCCCGGCACGATCACATTGCCTTTACCACGACGGATAACGGCGGATACGTCACCATTGATGAACAACCCGGCACCATTACCTTGCGCATTGTAAAGCTCGACGCCGCAACGAATGCAGGCCCCCAAGTTGGGGCTTCGCTCGCAGGAGCAGAATTCGTGTGCGTATCGCAATCAACCCCTGGATGGACACAAACTCTCAGGACCGATGAAAGCGGTCGAGCTACCCTCACCGATGTCCCCCTGGGAACCTTTACCATCTATGAATCGAAGGCGCCCGAGGGCTATTTGCCCTCCGGTGACAGTTGGTCTTACACCGTTGGAGCCGACCAACTCGGCGATTCAGGCGTGGTCGAGATCGAATCTCGCGTTTCCGATATCCCCATTGCGTTTGACCTTGAGATTTCAAAATTCAAGGACTACGGCAATAGCGATCAATCCGGCCTGGAGCAGCCGGCAGGAGATGTTGTCTTTGAGGTTGTCAGTAACAGCTCTCAGCAGGTTGTTGGCACACTGACCACAAACATCTATGGCTTTGCCTCCACCAAAGATCAGCCCGAAGCATGGTTTGGCGCAGGCAAGCGACCCGCCGGTGTCCACGGAGCCATCCCATACGACCGCGCCGGCTACACCGTTCGTGAGGTTCCGGAAACCGTCCCAGAGGGTTTTAAACGTGCAGGGGAATGGACCGTCGAGGCCAATCAGATTTCCGACGGCGCCGAGCTTCAATATATCGTGGACAACCACGCTCTGTCGACGCATCTCCAGATTGTAAAACGCGATGCCCAAACAGGCGCTTCTGTTCCCCTAGCCGGATTCACCTTCCAACTCCTCGACAGCAATCACAAACCTGTCTCACAAACTTGCTGGCATCCAGCACATAACGTAATGGACACCTTTACGACTGACGCGACCGGGACCGTCACACTGCCCGAATCGCTCGTGCCGGGCACCTATTATGTACGCGAAACCTCGGCCAAAGAGCCCTATCTTGTCGGCAAAGAGATCGAGGTAAACATACCCGCCGACATGAACCTAACGCCCGTTGCAATCGCCTCGTATTATGACCACGCCGCGACCGGAAACATCAGGATCGTTAAAACCGATGTCGTAGACGGCAGCAGCCTCGCGGGCGCCATCTTTGAGATCCGTGCCTCGGGTGATATCGTGCGCCCCGACGGTAGCATTGCCGCGCTCGACGGTGAGACTGTCGCTACCGTCACAACGGATGAAACTGGAGAAGCACGCGCGGACGACCTCCCGCTGGGATCTGGCACCGCACGCTACGAGGTTGTCGAGACTCAAGCGCCGGCAGGCTTCTTACTCGACCGGACGCCCCATATCGTAGACCTCGCTTATGCCGACCAGAAAACACCCGTTGTAGAAGCACGGCTTAACGTATCCGACAATTACACCAAGGTTGATATCTCCAAGGTCGATGCAAGCGGAGAGCAGGAAGTGAAAGGCGCACAACTCACCTTATATGGTCCCGATAAAACCGAAATAGACTCCTGGACCTCATCCGACAAGCCGCACCGCGTCGAACATCTTGCACCCGGCACCTACTCGTTGCGCGAAATGATGTCTCCGCGGACCTATGACCTTGCCGAGGAGATAACGTTTGAAATAAAGGATACGGGAGAAGTCCAATCCGTCGCGATGAAGGATGCGCCCATCGAGATCAAAGGACAGGTCGACAAGCGTCAGGAGCTTGTCCAACCTATCGGGAAGGGTCTGCTGGCCAACGGCGATGGTAAAAATCGCGCCGCAACGCAAACCAATACGGACGGTCTTTTCTCCTATACCATCGACGCTCGAAACGATTCAGCTACCTGGGTTGATGAGTTCACAATTACCGATGATCTTGAGTGTGCCGAGGACGATACGGCGAGATTCGTCTCAATCGAAACCCCCGTCGCCATCGGCGACCTCAACGGTCTGTGCAACGTGTGGTATCGCACGACGCCGTTGGACTCGACAGACGTCGATGAGCCGGCAAACGCGACGCTTGACGATGGGCACGAAAATCCTTGGCTTGAGTCCGACGAAGTAAAAGAGAGTCTGGGTGAAGATTGCCGCCTCGTCGATTACGACGGCTGGCACCTCTGGAAGGCGGATGTCTCGACCACGGAATCCGCCACACTCGAGGCGAAAGAACTCGACCTTGCATCCAATACCGTCGTAACGGGCATTCGCATTGAATACGGTGCGGTAGCCGCCGACTTTACGACTCGAAGCGATACGGATTCTTGGACCCGCGATGATCTCAAAGATGAGCACGACGACCTTGACGATGCCAAAGCAATCCTTGGCACAGATGCTCGGAGCGCAGTCGTGCACATGCAGGCAACGTCGGCTTACACACCCCAAACTGCACTCACCAACAGCGCACGCGTCGATCTTTGCCGCAACGGCGGCGGCGATAAACTTGAGTCACATGACGAGGACCGTGTCATTCAACGCTGTACCCTACCGCAGGACCTACCGGCAACAGGATTAGCTCCCATCGCCGCTAGCATCACCGCGCTCCTGACCTCGGGTGCCGCAGCCCTATGGTTCGCTCGCCTTAGGTCAATCCCAAAGAAGCGCTAGCGCGATGAAAGCCAGTCCCCCGGCTCGCCCGCTTTCAATCATTTAAATCGCCGCATCTACTCTGCAGACGAAGATCCACCATCAACGATTGCCTGCTCGGACTCAGGAATCCCATCGGCGCCCGTGCTCTGTTCTTGCTCCACCTCTTCGCTGATTGCGGAGGCGGGGGTCGAGCCCTTCGCGCCCACGATGTAGGCAGCTCCAAACCCTAACGCAATGGCAATCAAGGTCAAAATCACGTAGACAGGCCAATGGCGCTTAATATACGAAAACACGTTGACTCCTTAGAGCTCCGTCTACGAACGGCGGATAACCTCGGTCACGACCTCGGATACCGTGGCAATGTTCGTCGGGTTGACATTGTGGGGCAGGTCGTCCTCGGTACGAGCACAAGCCAGGCGCGTGCCGTCCACGCCGGCGATGGTGAGGGCTCGGCGGCTCGCCTCGAGCGCGGCATAGGCATCGGTCTTGGCATAGGGCATCTCGAGCGCGCCACAATCGACATGGAACGACTTGCACACCTTGCTGACCAGGTTCATGATGCGGCGATCGCCCTTGAGCAGCTGCTGTTCGCCCTCAACCGTCACCACCGAAAGCCTACCGGCGCCGACGGATTCAAGATTGATGAAGAATACGCCGCGGAGCTTATCGCGATGCGAAGCCAAGAAGGCCTTCATGCCGGCGCCATCACAATCCGAGGCGCCCGTTGCCACAAACCAGATATCGTGACCGAGCAGCTCATCGTCACCCATAGAGGCGACAGCCGAGAGCATATCTTCGGAAGAAGCGCCGTCGGAAGACGTAGCGCCGCCCTTCCAGCCATCGTTATCGTCCTCGAAATTATCCCACGAACCGATGCCGCGACCGGACTTCTTGGCATCGTAATCGTCTTCGACGCCCAGCCAGTCACTCATGCTGTTCTGTTCGTTTTTCTTTTTACGACCGAACAGGCCGCCCAGGCCGCGCTTGCGAGACTTGGGTGCCGCAGGGGCGGGAGCCGAAATGGTCTCGATCGGCTGTGCGCCCGACGCAACGGGCATAGGAGGCGCAACGGGTGCCGATGTGGGTTCGGGACCCTGGGCGGTAGCAAAGGGGTCGTTGACCTGTGCGGAGGGATCGGGAAGGTCGAACAGCGACGTGCGAGACGCAACGTTTGTCTGCTTCATCGACGGCAGCGACGGATCGGGGACCGAAGCCAGCGGAGACGAGGAGGGTGCAGGCGACGGTGCCGACGCCGGATCGGGAACATTCATCTGCGGACGCGGCGATGCTTGGGAGGAAATCTGGGCCATAAGGGAATCGACCGTTTCGTCCTGGGTGGGAGCGACATTGGCAACCGTGGCACCGGAACCACTCGGGGTCGGCATGGTGAAAATCTGCGTGGAGTAAGGCCTCGACTCATCCGTCTCGGGAGTCTCGGAAACCGCAGACACTTCCTCCTGCTCGACCTCGGTCGAATCATCTTGCTCGGCTGCCGCGTACTGCTCTTCGTCAGAGTTGACCTCGACGGGCTCGTCCTCGGTCGCATCCTGAATTTCGGCAGCATCAATGGGCTCGCCATCGCCCGCCGCGTCGTCCTGCTCATCGGAAGCAGGAAGGGGCTCGGCAATCGCGGTACCTTGCTTTTCAAACGTTATCGTGGAATCGAACTGCGCGGCATCAAACGACATGGTGCTATCGACGTGCTGCTGAGCCTCGAAAGACGTTGTAGCTTCGGCAGCGTCGACGGGTACGGACTGCATAGCCTCGTTCTGCTCGAACTCTTGCGCCGCGCGCTCACGTGCCGCCTCGGCCGCCTGCTGCTGAGCGATAGCCTCCTGCTCGGCAGCCTCGCGTGCGGCAGCGCGCTTCTCCTCGAAATCGTCGATAAATTTCTTGCCCTTTGCAAGCGCACCCTTAAAGAAGTTGGAAGCGCTGGCGCCAATCGACGAGAACGCGGATGCAATGTCGGCATGGGGCGTTGCCGCGGGAATCTCGGCCGAGAAATCAGTATCGCTCTCGTAAGACACGCGCCTCGGCTGTTCAACGTAATCGTCGTCAGACTCGTCCGCAACGTCTTGCGCCGGCGCGGCGGGAGCCAAAATGTCCAGTCCTGCCGCGGGATCGATCGCGGACCCCGCCTCGGGCTCGGCAACGGCAGCGGCAACCGCGGCAGACTCATCATCCACGGTGACAGCGGGCGCAGGTGCAGCCACGACGGGGGCAGGCTCGGGCTCAAACGTCGGCTCCTCGCCCTCCTCGTAATCGAGCGTGCAGGACTCGGGAAGCATTCCGAGCGCACGGATGGCATCCGAACCAAAGCGGATGTTGCCGGCGGCATTGCGATAGAGCTCGGGCTCGGGCTCGGCCGCGACAGGCTCCTCCACCGGCTCGGCAGCGGAAACCTCGTCATTGAACTCTTCGGCCTGGACAGCCTGATTCTGATCCTCGGGCACAATGGCGCCAATCAGCGTCTCGTCGGCAGACGCACCCTCAAAGCCCTCGATCTGCTCGTCGAAAGCCTCGCCCCGTTCGGGCTCGGTTTGAGCGTCGGGAGCAATCGGCTGCCCGAACTCGTCCTCAGCGTAGGTAGGCTCTTCATACTCGATGGTGTTGCCGTAGTCGTTTTGCTGCTGGGCCGCGGCATACTCCGCCGCTGCGCGCGCCATTTCCTCGGCACGACGCTTCTGCTCCCCAAAATAGGTATCGAACGGAACATCGTCGGGAAACTCGTTTTCGCCCTGGAAGGGAGCAACGTTGTCCATAACGCCGAGCATAGCGGCGACAGAGGACTTGTTGCACACCGCGCCGGACGTATAGGGAAGAATATGGCGGTTAAAGATGATGTTTGCCGCGTTGGCAAGTGCAACGAGGGAAGCGAGGATCGCGACAATCCACAGCAGAACCTTGAGCGCGCCGGGGAGCGGCAGAATACGCAGGATGGCAACGGCAGCGGGGGCAACCGTGGCAACGGGCAACAGCTTGGCGATGAGTGCACGATACGAAGCATAAGGCTCGCGGGCGAGCAGCTCAGCACGGGGAGAGTCGTAGTGTGCGACAACGACCACCGGGCGGTTACGCGGGGACGCGAGCGGGCCCGAGGCCTTGTGGTAGGCGATGACATTTTGGCTCACGCCCGTCTTGCCCAGGCGCGAAACCACGGGGTGGCCCGTGCGCTCGAGCACGTAAAGAACGGCGCCGACAATGGCCAGCAAGGTGCCGACCAAGCCGATACCGCCGCCGATGCCCATCAGCAGGGCGCCGGCAAACGCAAGAATACCGGTAACGGCAAATGCCAACCTACTGGGCGCCGGGGCATTGAACTCCTGAACCTCGGGGTCAAAGCCGTGGTTGCGGAAGATCTGAGCGATATCTTCGGCAGCCAAGCGCTCTTCTTCGCTGCATGCCGGCGTAATGCCGGTGTTCTGCAGCAGGTGGTTAATATAGTTCTGGGTGTTCGCCATGTGCGCTCCACATCCATAATCCGACAAATAGGCCCAATGCATGCACATTAGAACCGTATATAGTCGAAAGTATACCCCGAGCGAGCGCAAACGACCGAATTCGGGCCATCTTAACGCCCCGAGCGGACAAGGATATAGCCTAATCTCCATATCGGACTAAAATCATGGCAGCAAACCACCTTCTCATGCGAGGACTCTATGACGGCAAGCGACACGACCGAGACAATTAAAAAGGGAAATTCGGAGCCCAGTTTCGATAAAACGGCTCAGCGCATCCTCAATCTTTTCTTTGTGCTCAATAGCTCCCCCGAACCGCTGACGACCGAGCAGATCGTCTTGGATTCTGACCTGGGATATGGCTCGGGCAATATCGACTCGGATAAGCGCAAGTTTCGACGCGATCGTGACAAGCTGCTCGAACGCGGCATCTTAATCAAGGAGGTTCGCCCCACCGGCGCGCAGGAGACCGAGGAAAGCTCGTGGACAATCGACCGCGAGCACACGTTTGCGGCAGGCGGCCTCATTACCGCAGACGACGCCGATATCCTGCTCAACGCCATCGACCAGACACTAGCGGCCGGCTCATCCACTTTTGCCGCACCGCTTGCCGATATTCGCTCCAAGATTGCCTATCTCACCGGCAGGACGACGGTAGACGAGGCGCCGATCAGCCGCTCTCCCACCGTCGATGCGGTTTGGAGCGCCTTTGCCGAGCGATGCGCGCTGCGATTTTTATATCAGAACGGACGCGGCGAGCAGAGAGAACGTACCGTCTGCGTCTACGGCGTGTTCGAGCGCGAGGGCGTGGCTTACTTCTGCGGCCTCGACAACGTCACCGACGACATCAGGACATTCCGCTGCGACCGTATCGTTCGCGCTTGGCGTCCTTCGAAGGCCTACGTCATCCCCGCGGACTTCAACCTCAGCGACTACCTGTTCTTTGAATTCGATTTTGCCGACCGACCGCCCGTTGCAGCCACGTTCTCATTCGCCCCTCAGACGCAGATCGATATGATCAACGGTCTCACGCGTGGGCGAGGTGAGCTCGTACACACCGATGTGGGATGGACCTGGACCGTTGACGTGCGCGATCTTGAAGCCGGCGCCTCATTTTGCATGGCCCACGCCATGGACGGCATGAGGCCCGTGGCCCCCAAATCGCTCAAACAGGCGTGGAACCACCTCATTGAAAGGACGGTGCACGAGCATGCCCGTGCGTAAACTCACCAGCGAGCAGAGACTCTCGCGCGCCATCGACATCATGGAGGCCCTCTACGCCGCCGGCGAGAGCGGCATGACACGAACCGAGATTTGCAGCCGCTTTGACATCACGGGAGTATCGCTCGACGAGATTCTCGAGATCGTCTCGACGCTCGCGGACCGAGAATCTGGTGCGCGCATCATCTGCGAATGCCACGGCGAGCGTGTGATCCTCACCGGTGACGCCGGGCGTGTGCTACCGTTGCGCCTGAGTGCCGCCGAGGGCGCTGTGCTCAACCACGAACTTGAATCGTTGGGGATCGAGCCGCAGACGGCAGCCCGGATTCGACATGCCCTTCTACCCGAAGAGCTCGGCTATAACCAGCGCGTCTTTGACACCGTCAACCACGGGTCGCACTGGCAGCAGCTGAGCTGCGCCATTCAGGACGGCGTTCGCTGCCGCATCTCATATCGCTCGATGGACGATGCACGGCCACGCGAGCGTCTGGTCGACCCCTTGCGCATTACGGCAAACGGCGACCAAACATACCTGATTGCCTGGGACATCACAGTCGATGAGCAGCGCACCTATCGCATGGATAAAATCGAGGGACTCGCCTTGACGGAAGACTCCGTCGTGCCTCACACACCGGACGCCGCATCCCTCCACGATTCCCTTGCCCGGACGCAGCGCAGCGCAAAGCTCTTGATGCCATTCGATATGGCGGAGCATCTGGACTGGACCGGCATCACCCTAATCGAGCGCGGCGGGGCAGACATGGCAACGGTAACCGTGCATTACGGCTCCGAGCGTTGGCTACTGAGCCAGGTAATCGCAGCGGGCGGAGCCATCCGCATCTTGGATGACCCCGCCCTGTCAAAGCGCCTGTGCGATATGGCAAAAACCCTCGTCTGTCCGCTTTAGCGCCGCCGCTCGTGGCGTGCGCGCCACAGTTGCAGATAGTGCCCGATCTGCGCCGATTCGATGCGCTGGTAGGAGCTCGTGGGCAGCGACGTTAAGAACTTCTTTCCGTAGCCCTTCGTCACCAGGCGCGGGTCGGCCAGAATCAGCACGCCGCAATCGGTCGACGAGCGGATAAGGCGGCCGGCCGCCTGCTTGACCTCGAGCACCGCCTCGGGCAGCGAATAGCGCGCCCAAGCGCGGTCTTCGCGCAGGTTGCGCTCGCACGAGAGCGGGTCCGTGGGGCTCGAGAACGGCAGCTTGGGAATGATGACGCAGCGCAGTGTCTCGCCGCTGGCGTCGAATCCCTCCCAGAAGGCCTTAAGAGCAAAAAGCGACGAGGTCGGCTCGTTGATAAACCGGTCGCGCAGGCGACGAGGAGATGAGTTGCGCTGCTGGCAGTTGAGCTCCAGACCCGCACGGGCCATCTTGGGCTCAACGCGGGCGTACAGGTCTTCCATGTCGCGCCGATTGGTAAACAATGTGAGCACCGATCCGCCCATGGCAAGATGGGCGTCGACCAGCACGCGCTCGAGCGCCGTAAGATAGCTCTCACGATCGCGCGGATCGGGTATATCGCCCGCAACGACTACAGCCATGTTCGAATCAAAGTCGTAGCTCGAGTCCAAGTGCAGCGATGAGGATGTTGAAGCACCGATGCGATCGAGGCCGACCGCGTGGTTAAAGTGTTCAAAGCTTTTGGACACCGTCATGGTCGCCGAGGCAAAGATAGCCGTGTGAACCTCGGGCAGCCACTCGGTTGCCAAGGCCTCGCCAATGTCGATGCGCTCTGCGGTCATTGACTCTCCGCCGGCACGCAACCTGCGATTGACCTGCAGCGAATACACGTAGTGTTCATCGGTGCCGTCGATGATGAGTTTGAGGTTCTCGGCCAGCTCGTGCAGGCGGCGCGAGATATCGCCCAAGTCGACAACAACCTCGGGCTTGTCGGCGGCGACGGCTTGCACCAGCGCGTCGACGCACTTGTCAGCTTGTTCCAATGCATCGATGGCAGCGTAGGCCGACTGTAAGAAATCATGCCAGTCGTCAGATTCGCGCAGCTCGGGGCCAATCCATAGATTGGCATTGTCATAACCCCCACGGGCACGGCGGCCGAGCTCGCGAACGCCATCGAACACGTCGGCGATTGCCATGCTCGCGCGCGCAACCGTCGACGTCGCCTTGGCAGTAAGGCCCAGATAGAGCGTAGAGCCCTCGGAGGTTGCCAAATCACGGGAGACCTGGCTTAGCGCACCGGTGCTCGAGCCACCCAGGCGCTCAAACAGAACGCGTGATTCGTCCGCCGACACCACGCGCGCCCACTGACGGCGCGCCTCGCGCTCGATAGAATGAGCCTCGTCGATTACCCAATGACGAATCGGAGGCAAAATCCTGCCCTCGGCCGCAACATTGCGGAACAGCAGGGAATGGTTGGTGACCACCACGTCGGCATGCGCTGCACGACGGCGAGCGCCGTGGACCAAACATTTATCAGGGAAAAACGGGCAGAGGCGACGAGCACACTCGCGCGAGGCCGTCGTAAAGTCGGGGCGGTTGACGCTGCGCCACCGAATGCCGAGCGAGTCGAGGTCGCCATCGGCTGATTGGCAGACGTACGCCATAATGACCGCGACCGCCGTGAGCGTGTCCGCCGGATCGCGCTTGGTGGTAATCTCGACCTGGCCGCGGCTCATGCGCTCAAGCTTGCGCAGGCACGGATAGTGGTCATAGCCCTTGAGGGCGCAAAATGACAGGCCACCGTCCAGTTGCTCGGCAAGTTTTGGCAGCTCATGGTACATGAGCTGGTCGGCAAGATTGTTCGATTTGGTCGCAATACCAACCGTGATGTTGTTACGGCGTGCTGCCTCGGCAAAAGGCACCAGATAGGCCATCGATTTGCCGACGCCCGTGCCCGCCTCAATTACACGATGAGTGCCCGTGACCAGCGCATCGCGGACCTCGAGCGCCATCGCGATCTGCTCATCACGCGGCTCGTAGGTGGGATACATGCGATTGACCAGGCCACCTGGCGCATAGTCTGCCTCAATCTCCTCACGACTCGGCATCTTGAGTACCGGCAGTTCGTCGGCGTCCACCCGATCGTCGGCGCGATCGGCCTTGAGAACGTCAGCACGAGCGGCGCTGAGAGAGAAGATAGAACCAGGGTTCTGCCCCGCCAAGAATGAGAAGATAGGACGATAGGACCAAGGCACATCCGGATGCATGTCGGCTAGGCGCGCCATGAGGCCCTGAGGCAAGTCGGTGAGCGCCACGAGCAACACGCGCCATACGCCACACAGGGCGTCGACGTCGGCATTGGCACGGTGTGATACCGAGTCACAGCCAAACAGATCGGCCATAAAAGACAACTTGTGCGAGGCCAGGCGAGGAAGCGCGATGCGCGACAGCGCCAGCGAATCGATCCAAATATCGCTCACGTTGACGCCGCCTTTGACCGACTCGATAAACGAGCGGTCGAACGTGGCGTTATGTGCGATCACCGGGCAACCACCGACAAAATCGGCGAGAGCGGCGACGGCCTCAACAGCCGACGGGGCATCTGCCACATCGGCATTTGTAATGCTCGTGAGCTCGGTAATCTCGGCGGGAATCAGCTGCTTGGGATGCACGAAGGTATCGAAGCGGTCGACGACCTCGCGACCCGAAAGGCGGGCCGCCGAGATCTCGATCAGCTCGTTGTCCTGCACCGAAAGACCCGTTGTCTCGGTATCGAGGACGATCACATCTTCCTCAATAAGGCCGAAGGACTGTGTTTTGGCGCGCTCGGCAAGCGTGGCATAGGAGTCGATGACAAACTGCGGCGTTCCTGACAAAACCGCGTCCTCGATTAGCATGCAATGCCCGCTCGACGAAGGCCCATACGGATCAGGCTGTCACAGACCTGCGGGAACGTCATGTCGTCGGTGTGGCGAATCTCATCCGGATACAGCGACGTATCGGTCATTCCGGGAATGGTATTGGTCTCGAGGATGACGGGGCCGTCCTCGCTCACGATAAAATCGCTGCGCGAGATGCCCAGGCAACCGAGGGCCTTGTGAGCAGCACAGGCAAGCTCCTGAGCGCGAGCGTAATTCTCGGGTGAAATCTGCGCCGGAATACGATGGATGTCCGTAGGGTCGACATACTTCACGTCCAGATCGTAGAACTCGCAGTCCTCGGGCTTACGAATCTCGACAATCGGCAGAGCGCGCACGTCATCTTCGCCGTATACGCCGACGGTGATCTCGGTACCCTCGATGCACTTCTCGACCAGTACTTTGTCGCCGTACTCAAACGCCTTGGCGATTGCCGCGGGCAGCTCGGAGGGCTCATGGACCAGGGAAATGCCATAGCTGGAACCGTTGACGGCCGGCTTCACAAAGCAGCGCTCGCCACAAACCTCGACGATACGATCGATATCGACTTCATCGCCCACCTCGAGCGCAAGGCCGGGGGCAATGGGAATGCCCGCCTTGGCGTACAGGAGCTTAGAGACCTCCTTGTCGGCACCGCAGGCGCTGGCAAGCACGCCCGAAGCCGTGTAGGGGATACCCAGGGTCTCCATGGCGCCTTGCATGGCGCCATCCTCGCCGCCGGCACCGTGCATGGCGATAAACGCCACGTCAAAGCCGCCGGTTGCCATGGTTACCATAAAGTCATCAGCAGCCGTGTCGAGCAGCTCCACCGAAGTGTAGCCGGCCTCCTTCAAGGCAACCACGACGTTCTTTCCCGAATTGAGCGAGATCTCGCGCTCAGCGGAATGACCGCCCGCCAAGACCGCTACGTGCATGTTCTCTAGGCTTTTACCCGGCATGGGCAGACTCCTCCTCTATAATTTCTGCAGCTGATACCATATTGTAGCGATACCCTCTACGTTTCCCCAAAATCGAAAGGCTTCCATGAATCCCAGGACTAAATCTCAGGACATTCGCGACTTGAGCCAAAACGATATTCGCGAGCTCGTGGCCGAACTTGGCCAGCCAGCCTTCCGCGCGAAGCAGCTCATCGAATGGGTCTTTGAGAAGAACGTTTGTTCGTTTGACGATATGACAAACCTTCCTAAGGCTTTCCGCGAGCAGCTTAAAGAGGCTTTTGCCTTTGACACGCCGACTGAACTAACCAAGCAGGTTTCCAAAGATGGCTCTCGCAAGTATTTGCTCGAGTACCACGACGGCGTTTCCGTCGAGACTGTCGGCATGCCCCGTCGTAACAAGCTTTCCGTCTGCGTTTCCACCCAAGCTGGCTGTGGCATGGGCTGCGCCTTTTGCGCTACCGGTCTCAACGGCCTCAAGCGCTCTCTGACCGCTCAAGAGATCGTCGACCAGGTACTTCATGTATCCAACGACTTTGGCGAGCGCGCCACGAGCGTTGTCTTCATGGGCCAGGGCGAGCCGTTTGCCAACTACGACGAGGTTCTCAAGGCGCTGCGAATCCTCAACGACCCCGATGGCATCGGTATCGGCGCTCGTCACCTCACCGTCTCTACCAGTGGCGTTATTCCCGGTATTCGCAAATTTGCCGACATCCCCGAGCAGTTCACGCTTGCTGTTTCACTGCATTCCGCCATCCAGTCGACGCGCAATAAGCTCATGCCCGGTGTTAAGAAGTACACGCTGCTTCGCCTTCACGAAGCGCTTCAGCTCTACACCGAGAAGACCGGCCGCCGCCCAACCTATGAGTATGCCATGATCGAAGGCGTCAACGATACGAATCCGGAAATGCAGGCGCTTTGCGACTTCTGCGAGGGAACGCTGTGCCACGTTAACCTCATTCAGCTTAACGACATCGAGGGTAGCCCGCTCAAGCCGTCGCCGATTCATAAGGTTGAGGATCTTCAGCGTCGCCTTGAGTCCCGTGGCATCGAGACAACGATTCGTAACTCCCGTGGTAACGATATTGACGCCGCTTGCGGACAGCTGAAGCAGCGCTTCAAAGTTCAGAAGAACGCATAGGGGAGTCGCACCCCAAAACGTTTCATGTGAAACATCGAACGACCCCGGTTGCAGGATATGCAACCGGGGTCGTTTCATTTATTGACCTTAATTTTGAATCAGCTGCTACTGGTCCCATTTTTACGGCCAAAATAAGGGGTCCTTGTCTCGTGAATCAGACAAGGACCCATCACAATATGCTAAGTAATTGTTAGGTACCTAATAGCCTACATTTTCCCATTGGTTGCTGACCCAACCCTGATTAATCTTGGGATTCTTCGTTACCTGAGCTGTACGCATGGCAACATCTTCTGTCATAACATCCATTTTCTTCTTGGATGTATCGACAATATCTTGCGCACTACGAAGCAAACGACCTCGAAGTTCATCGTCTGTCGCGATCTTATAGCCAGCAAAGGCACCAGCCGCGACAGTCGTCGCCAATGCAATCACAGTTAAAATTCTATTCCTCATCTTGGCCTCCTTGATCAAACTGAATCATTTCGCCAAGAATACGAGAGAGCTCTTCCTCGTCTTTAAACTCAATCTCAATCTTATTCTTTCCACGCGAGCTCTTCACATGCACGTTGGTATTAAAAACCTGACGAAGCACGCGGGCTGCCTTTTTAAAAGACTGAGGGGTTGCAGGCCTCGGCGTCTTAGGTGTCTCTCCGGCAGAAAACAACGGAGCAAGATTTTCTGTCGCTCTTACGGAAAGGCCCTCTGCAACAACCTTCTCTGCAAGTCGAATTCGAGCATCCTCATAGGGAACTGCAAGAATCGCACGTGCATGACCAGCAGTAAGTTTACCCTCAAATATCATCTGCTGAACTACTTCGGGGAGATCGAGAAGACGCAGCGAGTTTGTAATTGCAGAGCGTGACTTGCTTACTGCCTTCGACAATGCCTCCTGGGTCATACCGCTGGCATCGATGAGCTGTCGATAGCCCTTAGCCTCTTCGACGGGATTCAGATCTGAACGTTGAAGGTTTTCGATAAGAGCAAGAGCCAGCATCTCTTCATCATTTACCTCTTTAATGATGACTGGCAATTCTTCAAGGCCAGCAAGCTTTGACGCCTGGTAACGACGCTCACCAGCGATGATCTCATAGCCGTTTCCATGCTTGCGAACCAAAAGCGGCTGCAAAACGCCATGTTCTTGGATTGACTCGCTCAACTCGCGAAGTTCAGTTTCGTTAAAGTGAATTCGCGGCTGATTAGGGTTGGGAACGATATCCTCAATAGGTAGTTTTGTTTCAGATGCAGCATTTGAAGCCGATGCAGCCGAACCGCCGGTCTCATACTCGGCCTCTGAGACCAAAGCATTCAGTCCACGTCCCAATCCGCCACGTTTCTTTACACTAGGCACGCTTGATCACCTCTTTTGCAAGGTTCATATATGCTTTTGCACCCTTATTTTGAGGTGCATAGGTAATTACTGGTTCTCCAAAAGACGGAGCTTCTGAGATTTTAACCGTACGGGGGATTAGCGTCTTAAACGCCTTATCACCAAAGTACGATTGAACCTCCTCAACAACCTGATTCGATAGTGAAGTACGCGAGTCATACATGGTCATAAGCACACCATAGGTGTCTAAGCCCTTGTTCAGCCTTGATTTGACCATCTTCATTGACTCAAGCAGCTTCGTAACGCCCTCGAGTGCGTAATATTCGCACTGGATCGGAATCAAAACGCTGTCTGCTGCGGTCAAAGCGTTGATAGTAAGCAGGCCGAGCGAAGGAGGACAGTCAATCAAAATAAAATCGAACTCGTCCTGAATCGGCTCAAGCAAATCTTTGAGGCGGGTTTCACGTGCAATTGCGCTTACGAGCTCAATTTCGGCGCCTGCAAGCTGAATTGTAGCTGGAATTACGAATACCTTTTTGCAATTTGTATCAAGAACAAGTGATTCTGCCGGCACATCATTCAACAATGCATCATAGATGCAGTGATCAAGGTCTTCTTTTTCAATTCCGAATCCACTGGTGCTGTTTCCCTGCGGATCAAAATCGACAATCAGTGTCTTACGACCCTGCTCACCCAGTGCTGCTGCAAGGTTTACAGCCGTCGTTGACTTACCGACGCCGCCTTTTTGATTGATGATTGCAATGATACGCGTGTCTTTTGCGCTCTTTGAACGCTTAACGTCGCGAAATCCCACGGTCCCTCCTGGTGTGTATTTAAGCTGTCAAACGGAGGATGTTTCACGTGAAACATTCCGAATCGATATCAACCGCCATGTTTCACGTGAAACACTGCAAGTTGTTAGTATCCATTATGTTTCACGTGAAACATCTAGGCAAGCGGATTCTTCTTTGCCACGCCATTTGCACGAGGCAATGAAACGGATGCTGGATGACTCTTCTTAAGAACAATGAACTCCCTGTGACCCAAGCCTTCAGGCAAATCAATTGCGTCATTCAGAAGCAAAGTGAAGCCGCAAATCTTAGCTGCTGACATGCCGGAAGCAAGCTCCTCATCCGAAGGATTGCCCTTGGTTATAACAAATAGCCCTCCATCCTTCAGATACGGAGCCGCATACTCAACAAGAATCGGTAGAGGGGCCAGTGCGCGGGCGGTTACAACAGAGAACTGCTTCTTATGGCTCCGAGCATATTCTTCAAGACGATCATGAACCGCATGGGCATGTTTCAATCCAATAGCATGGACAAAGGAATTTACCGCATCAACCTTCTTGCCAACAGAGTCAATATAAGTAGCTTTACGATGCGTGGTTATGGTTAATGGAATACCAGGGAAGCCCGCACCTGTTCCCATATCGAGCAAAGCTCCCTCAGGAGCCTTGTTGATATAGGGGAGCAAAACAAGTGAGTCGAGGATATGAAGTACTGCAGCATCTTCTACGTTAAGAATACGGGTGAGATTGGTTGTCTTATTTGTTTCTAGAACCAAATCCAAATGCTGAATACATTTCCTCAGCTCAACATCAGTTACGCTCAAGGAATACTCTTTGCAATAGAAAGCTAGACGACTCAACATCTCGTCAGCTTGCTGATCAGTAAGTACTAACAACGAAAGCTCCTTTCTGACAAAAATCAGCGTATCGAGAACTTTTGACAAAAAAAGGGGACGTGGAAACCACGTCCCCTTAGCATAAACTCGAGTAGATTATCGAGCAACAATCACCACATGGCGATCAGGGTCAGAACCCTCAGAATGAGTATCGACGGCATCATTGCCACGAAGTGCAATGTGAACCAGTCGACGCTCGTAGGCATTCATGGGCGGAAGCGAAACACTCTTATGAGTGCGAATGGCACGCTCGGCAGCAGACTGAGCCATGGAGGCAACCTTGTCCTGACGGCGGCTCTTGTATCCCTCGACGTCCACTACAACCGGATACCTAAAGCCAAGTTTGCGGCTCACCAGCAAAGAGAACATAACCTGAAGGGCATCAAGGGTGCGACCATGACGGCCAATGAGAACAGCAAGGTCGGGAGCCGTTACATCCAAAATCAGCTCACCTTCGTCGCCCTCATACTCATCGATAGGAGAGTTGGCGGCATCGAAGTGCGAAAGGATGGAACGCAGGATGGAAATAGCAACATCGGCAATGGTGTCGAGCTCCTCATCGGTCAGCTCTTCACCAGCCTTGTAGCGCTGTGCAATCTCGGGATAATCGCCCGCGACCTGCGGGGCAACCTCCTCAAGCATATCCTCGATGATCTCTTCAGACATAACGTACTCCAAAAGTTAGGTACCTAAATAAGATTGATATCCCACTACTTCTTCTTGTGCGGGCGCGGCTTCTTCTCTCGACGAGTGACCTCAACCTGCAGCGGAGCGTTCTTAAGACGCTCCTCCTCATCGGCCTTCGCCTTGTCGATGACCTTCTGCGTCACAAAAATCTGCTGGATAACCTGCCAAGCAGACGAGACGTCGTAGTACAGCAGAACACCAACGGGAAGGCTCCAGCCCATCCAAAGCATCATGACCGTCATGACAACGGCCATCATACGCATGCTCTGAGCCTGCTGGCCGGTCTGGTTGCGCGACATATAGAGCTGCGGAATCAGGGTCAGGACGGCGAACAGGATCAGGCAAACCAGCGCAGGCAGTGCAACCATAAAGCCATCGGCAAAGGAAGCACTCGGCGTGGTGGTCAGGTCGGGCAGGATGTTGAAGAACGAGAACGTGCCGTCGTTAAAGTACTGCGGCAGGTTGCGCAGCAATGTAAACAGGGCGAACAGGATAGGCATCTGAATCAGCAGCGGCAGACAGCCAGCCATGGGGTTGAACTTGTTCTCGCTGTAGAACTTCTGCATCTCCTCGGCCTGACGCTGGGGATCGTCGGCATAGCGCTCCTGGATCTCGAGCATCTTGGGCTGCAGCACCTGCATGCGAGCCGTCGACTTGGTCGACTTGAGCATGAGCGGCGTCAGCAGCAGACGGATGATGACCACCAGGATGATGATGGACAGGCCCCAGTCGACCGCAAAGGTCTGGATGAGCTTGAGCAGCTCGAAAAGGATGTTAACGATCCAATCCCACATGTAAGTTTTCCTCCGATAGCGAGTGCCCGCTAGGGCACAGGGTCATAACCGCCGACGTGCAGGGGATTGCAACGAGCGATGCGCCTCACGGCAAGCCAGCAGCCTCTCAAAACACCGTGCTTCTCAATCGCCTGGATGGCGTATTGCGAGCACGTTGGGTAATAAATGCAGGCGTCAGGCAATAAGGGCGAAATAACCTGTTGATATATGCGAATAGGAGCGATGGCAACACGTCGCAAAACGTGATTGCTCATCGCTCCTCCCCGGCAACGCCGGCGCGCTTCATAAGCGAACGCAACGCCTTGTCCATCTCCTGCGGCGAGGAAACCCTCGTCTTGGGAGTTGCAAACAAGATGATGTCATAACCCGCAACGGGAAATCCGCAGCTGCGGGCGGCCTCGCGCATCACACGCTTAGATCGGTTGCGCACGACGGCACAACCGAGTCGCTTAGCACCAACGAAGGCGACCCTTCCGGCCTTCGCCAACCGATTCACATATGGTCATTCGAATCAGAGGGTGATTGAAACGACGCCCCTGACTGAACACATGCTCGAAATCTTGCCGAGACTTAATAGTCTTCATGCGAGATGTGTGTATCGCTGCTAGACAGTGAGACGCTTGCGGCCCTTGGCGCGACGACGGGCGAGCACGGCACGACCACCCTTAGTGGCCATACGGGCACGGAAGCCATGGGTCTTGGCACGCTTACGCTTATTAGGCTGATACGTACGCTTCATCTTAAGTTCCTCCTGCTGCATTTCGAGTGTCCGCGGGGACGCGGACGCAGATATAGACACGTGAGCTTGAAGATTGTAGGGAAATCAATGTTCAAATGTCAAGAAATCAAAGGTAAAAGGTTGCGCAGTTCACACGGTTCCCCCATAAGCACAACCGAAATTTGCGCCTCATGGCAACCTTTCACGATATTTCATCGAGTTTTCAACAGGTCATGTTGGCAATGTTGAGAACTTTTCGCCCATTTTCCAAAGTTTTCAACAAGTTTTGAAAAGTTGTCGAAAGATGAGAAACGTTGCACGGTGAGCTACTATTTGTTCGAAACCTTTTGAAAGATTGCGAGCGGCATGTCTGACGACTTTTACACCATGGTCGATTCCGGAGACCCGGCACCCGACAACGAGCACATCACCGGCGTGCGCGAAGAGCGTGCGGAAGGCGAGCAGACGACCACGCAGGCGCCAAAAGCCATGTACGCCGCGCGCATCGCCGTCTATGACGACATGCTGTCGACACCGCGGGTGATCGTCATTGATCCGCAAGATGTCCGCACGTATTTGGAAGAGACGACCAACACCGTCTACCAGTGCATGAAAGAACAAGGTGGCCATATCTCGCTCATGGTCATCCGCGAGATTGTCGAAAACTTTATCCACGCACACTTTGCCGAGCCCATCATCTCGATTCTGGACGGCGGAGACACCATCCGCTTTGCTGACCAAGGACCCGGCATCGACGACAAGGAACGTGCTTTCGACTTTGGCGTTACCAGCGCAAACAGCAAGATGAAGCGCTATATCCGTGGAACCGGAGCAGGGTTTCCCATGGTGCAGGAGTATTTGGAAAACGCCGGCGGTGCCGTATCCATCGAGGACAACATGGGCAACGGCACCGTGGTTACGGTAAGCCTGAACCCTAAACGCGTGCAGGAAATCGAGCGTGCCGGCGGACGCGGCGCTGCCGTGCGGCCCGAGACGGAGCAGCCCACATATCCCCTGCCGGGAGCTTTTGCGCAGCAGCCCATGGCAACGCAGCAGATGCAGCCCCCCGCGGGACAGATGCAGCAGCCCGGAATGATTCCTACACAAGAGCCCCAGGCGGCATCGATGTCGATGCTGCCAAGCATGCCAGAGGCCGTGCCGCTGGCGGATCAGGATGCAGCAGCAATGCAGCAGGCGACGGGCGCACCGGGTGGCCAGCAAATGGGCTATCAGCCGTACCAACAAGGATATCCATATCAGCAGATGCCGCCACTGGGGTACGGCCAGCAGTTCCCGCAGCAGTACCAGCAAGGATATCAGCAGCCGTACCAGCAGATGCCGCAGCAGCAGTACAACCCCTGGGCCCAGCAGATGCCTCCGCAGCCTTACCAACAGTGGCCTCAAAGTTTTCAACAGCAAATGCCACCGATGCAGAGTTCTCAACAACCAGCAGCTCAAATGATGTATCCTAATGCAGCAAATCAGCATGCGCAGCCACAACCGGACGTGTTCGTAAGCGATCGCGGCAACGCCGCGCTGGGCTATCTGGCGCAAAATCAAGCGTGCGGTGCAACCGATCTGGCGAGGGCGTTTGGAAACTCGGCCCCCACTTGGTCACGCACGCTCAATGACTTGGCGCAGGCCGGCTTGGTCATCAAGCATGGCCAGAAATACCATCTGACCGAACTCGGCGCCGCTCGCGTGCGAGCTCAGAGCTAAAGAACGGGAGAGACAGTGGACGAGGAAGCAAGCATCATCCTGGGGGATGCCATCGCCTTTTGCCAGCGCGACGGCCAAGATGCACGCCTCATCAACATGCTGGGGCAATCGCGCGCCATAAGCCTGACCGAAGATGCGCTCACGATCGAGGCCCCCTCGCGCTTTGCCATCGCGCAGCTCAAAAAGCATCAGCCGACTATTGAGGCCTATCTGGAAGAAATCGCCTTTGCACCGATCGCGCTCGACATCGTAGCACCGCAAGGCGCCGCGACGGAATCCGCT
>ENA-OPXB01000797-OPXB01000797.1-human-gut-metagenome-genome-assembly--contig:-NODE-797-length-20553-cov-3.859011_pt1 | contig 20553 bp, 16 predicted proteins | sample MGYA00241516_ERZ502024 | MGnify/ENA primary metagenome ERZ502024 (study PRJEB25962, sample SAMEA2041926) | human gut metagenome | biome: human gut; feature: human-associated habitat; material: faeces...
ATCTAAGCATTTTATAATAAACTGATATATGTAACTGGGTAGGGGAGAAAATCCCCCCTTTCTGTAGTGTTTACAGTATATCAGATTCATTAAGAAATGTCTCTTGAAGTGTCTTAAATTACGATACCATTATAGAATGCACTGCCGTAAAGTGATTAAAGATTGCAAATCTGCTAAAAATCCAAACGCATACCGGACCAAACATCAAGCAGAATACCAACTCCACGATTCACTAAAAAAAGAGCTGCAGGATCTCGGTATTACCAAAATCCCGAGCTCTAATAGAATTCAGAAGCGGATTGAACATCTTGAATCTGAACAAGCTGCTACTGTCCGAGAAAAACAGGAATTGCAGAAAAAACAGAAAACACTAGATATCATCCAGCAGAATTTCACAGTACTACTCAATGCTCCTCATATATCAAACAACGATATCAATCGTACCGTTGCACCACCACTTCAACACTAATATCAGAAACGTTTTAAACCGTATAACACAAGAAAACTGATTCCACCGCAATGGATCAGTTTTCTTTAAATAATGGCTACTTCATTTTTCTCTTTTTATATAATCCTACAATCAAACCAAGACTAACAATCGCTATTAAAAACCATGCAACTATATTTGTTGTATCTCCGGTTTTTACCGTATTTATTATTTTCTGAATAGTATTTGGCTTATCTGGTTTTGAAGGTGTCGGATCCTTTGGCTTATCTGGATTGCTCGGTGGTGTTTCTGATGAAACCCATTCAGCTTTTGGCTCTATCGTTACATTATATTCTACATTCCCATTGATTTCAGATGGAATATTAACAAGGAATGGAGCGGATTCAAATTTATCTGTACCACTTTCTACATTTCCAATCTGTGCAAGCAGATAAATTCCTTCATCCAATTCTCCAAAACTCGTGCGTCCTGAAGTATCTATTTCTTGCATTAAGCCGGAAATATTATTTTCCTTTGCAAATGCAAACAATTGTTTTGCTTGTTTTTCTCTTGCTTCTGCACTGGTATCTTGTAATGATATGTCTGAATCTTTAAAACCATCTTCCCAGACCAGCTCATCATTTTTCATATATTGAATTGGAAATATCGAGAACTTTGCTCCGGAAAGAATCACTTCTTTATCCGAACTATTTCTCCCCTTATAAATAATTTGAATGCTTCCTGTTCTGCTTCCTGCTTCTGCATGGATTGTTGAAATATCTATAAAACTACCGATAAGAAAAAGCATAACGAATAAAATAATGTGAATACTTCTTATCTTCTTTCTCACTTTACTTTCCTCCTTTTTCTATCTCGTATACTATAAATTATCTTTTATAACAATTCCAATATTTTTAATATTATGAATCTCATCTTTGCCTCTCTGAAAACTCCATAAAAATTCTACATTACTTCAAGAACTCGAATTGCTATCAATCCAATTCGAACACTAAGCACTTCTGCTGGATTATTAAAATCTATATTCGTTATTTCTATTATTTTCTGCAAACGATATGAAGCAGTTCGATAATGAATAAACATTAATTCAGAAGTCTTTTTTAAGCTTTGGCTGACATTCAGATAACATTCCAATGTATCAACCAGCTCTCCATTTTTCTGAATATCGTACTGGCGAAGTTTATTCAATGACTCCGGTATAAACGCTTGCAACTGATTTATATCTTTCATCTTTTCCAGTACCTGATAAAAGAATCCTATCTTTGTACTATCTATAACTGACTTATCCTCGTCTCCGATTATTCGTCTAATAACTTTAATATATTTAAGTGCAATTTTAGAAGATTTAAAAGACTCCTTCAATTCATGGTATCCTGTGACAGTTTTACCTATACCAATCAGAAAATCTATTTCAACTCCCTTATTAACTAGAAATTCTTGTATCGTTTGCTGCAGTTTCTCCAGTTTTTTACGAAACTCCAATCCTGTTTCCTGTTCCGTTTCTCTGTGGATATATACAATCTGGTTGGTTTGCGAAAAAATATGTTCCCTCGGTAAATAACGTATAATTTCGTTTTCGACCAATTCTATTTCTTTTATCTGGGCATTGGTAAATTTTCCCATATTCTTCATTGTATCCATACGGAAAGTTACAACCCGATATATCTCTGCATCATTAAGCCCAAGCATACCTGCAACTTCATTTTCTTCATCATTTGACAGAGAACCATTCAGCAAACGATATTCCAAGTCTCTTAGATATCGTTTTTCAAGATTCTCTTCCATTACATGTCTGATCAAACTAAACTGTAATGTAATGATAATATTCTCTAATGCGACAAAATCCAATTCCCTTAATGGTTCATTCTGTTCTGAAACAACAAAATACATTTCCTGCCTTTTAAAAATATCGAGTTTTATAATGTATTCAACATACTTAGTATTTTTTCTTTTTTGACACAAATATTGATATCTGGTTATAATTCCAGGCTTATATTCCGTAATATTTTTTTCAATTCTAAAATCCTGTGTTTCCGAATTACTTAAAAAAAGACAGATTCCATCTGCGTTGTATATCCCGACCGGATTCCCAAGCATGGTACTGATCAAGAAAAGAATTCTCTCTATGGATTCCCTTGAATCTATCACGTTCAGTAAAATATTACTCAAATTATCATGTGTCATCTTAAAATATTTCAGTTTTGCAGTTTCTATATCACATAACTGAAGTACTATATACTTAATAATTTTCCAAAAATACAGATTCTCAGGAATTTCTATCACAGGCAAATGATGCTCCTGCGAAAATTCCATTAAAATATCAAACAATCTTTTCAGGTGTTCCGTTCTCTGATAGCACTTTACTATAAATCCACTTACCTGCTTTTTATCAAATTCTTTTAAATGATACAAAAAAGCATCTTCCTCTGTGGCTTCATAGACTCTCATACTCGTCAGGAGCAGTTCACCCCCCCCCCAGAAATTTTTCCATATCTGCCACTTCAATGATTCGGACTCCTTTAATTTCACGATCAATTCCGGAATCATCATTTATCAGCTGCATTTCTGGGAATTTGTTTGATTTAAGCAAGTCCTTTACTGTATACCCCATTTGTATTCCCTTCCTTTTACAATTGAATTGATTCATCTTTCTTTTGCTTTATTATGCCATATCTATTTTAATATATTGTTGGGGTTATTTCTATAATTGTTTTTCATATTCGCTAGTTTGTTTTCTTAGCTATTCTGATAACTCATCGGTATCTGGTTTTATAATCTCCGAGACCTTTATGCCCTTTAGTAGATTGTCATAAGTTTGCTGCACATCCAGCAATATTTTATGTACTTTACAATGCTCTGTTGCATTTCTGGAACAAAACCCATCTTCTTCTAAACAACGGTTTAATCTCATAGTTATTTCTGTGGCGGATATAATGTCAAACAAAGAAATATCTTCTGTTTTTTTCGCAAGTGAATACCCACCTTTAATTCCTTCGCAGGCTGTAATTATATTCGCTTCTTTTAATTTTTTTGTTATCTTTGGAATATAACTTTCTGGAATCTTTAATTCATAAGCTAACTCAGATGCAGTGATTACTTCACTACGACAAGCCAGATAATATACAATTCTGATCGCATAATCCGTTGTAATTTTTAATTGCATAATCGCTCCTCTCCAAAACAGGAAAAATCCCGAATTATTATCCTTGCGCTTCATCTTTTATCGCCTCAAGTCTAGTAAATTCGGGATATTGTATAACCTTTCCTCTTTATCTCATTATCAGCTTTTTCAGTTCTTCTTATTTATTCCTTTAAAGAATACCAAACCAACCATGCTGACCGCAAGAACAAAAAACATCAAAATCATCAGGCCATGTCTACCTTCTATAGATAGCTCTTTATGATCCGCAATTGCTCCAAATTGAATGACAGAAGGTGCTCCTGCAATTGAGTTTCCATTGACATCTACATACGCTACTCTATCTGTTGAGGCTTCTTCTCCATTCTCGGCAACCGCCAGTAATTCTTCCTCCAGACTCTGTACAGACATTTGTTCCGGTGCATCCAGATCTGTTATCTGGTCTGAGGAATCCTCTATTTCAACCGGATTTTCCGGTTCCTTTTCTGATTCCACTATTTGTTCACTCTCTGAGAGTTGTTCGTCATCTGCCAAAATTTCCGGTTCTGTCTCCTGATTTTCAATGTCACTGATAAAGTCCACCGTCTCCTGTGATTCCCTTTCCATTTCCACACCGGCACCAGATGCTTCGGTTACATTTAATGATAAACCACATATAGAAAAAATCAAAATCCAAGAACAGATGATTTTCAAGTATTTTTTCCATATATTATGCCTCATCTTGTGATTCTCTCTTATTTCTTCTCTGGCTTTCATATGTTAAAATGCTTAGACAAATCAGCGACCCAAACAACAATAAGAAATATCCCATAACAGGACTGTCATCTCCGGTCTTTACGCTATTGGGTTTTCCTGATCCATCTGAATGGGACGGTCTAGATGGTTGTAACGGATTTGAGGGCTGTGTTGGATTCGGCTTTTCTTCTCCCATATAACTGTTCTTAAAAGAGATCGTTTCTATTTTCTCCCCCTTCTCATTAGCTACAATCGTAACAACTTTTAATTGATTTGATTCATTATAGTAAGCCTCAACAGTTACATGGTATTTATTTTGATCATATTTGTAATTATCTTTTTTCTCAGTTGTCTGACAAAGGGTATAGTGATACTGTCCTGCTGTCTTCACATTCAGCGTAATCTCAGTAGCTGCATTCTTTTTCATTGTCCAGGAATACTGCATGTTGCGGCCTCCCGCGGGCATCGGGGCATCGCTTTGATCGGTTGTCATAATATAAGAGAATTCATCTGCAATACCTTCCACTTCACTGTCAAAGAGCTGTTTCACTGGAATTTTTACTACAGTACAGTTATCAGATGCAAACACTGATATCTGCATGCTCAGAAAAAGGAGCATAGTCACCAATATGATAGTTACTTTTTTTAAATCAAGGATTTTCATGTTTTTTCTTTCCCTTCTTCTTTAATTTTCTATCTATCAGCAATAGAACGATAATTAGCAAAAGTATCCAGTAGATAATCGGCACCTGAATCATCTTTTCTTTTAATTTATCAATTCCAGTTCCCAGATTCTTGGCTTTCTCTTTCTCAGGATAGACCTGATCCGTAAGCCTTCCTACTAATATATTTCTTCCATTTGTCATGTCTGAGGTACATGTTATCAGAAGAACCAAATGGTCATTTTCCGTAAGTTCAAAGTTTCTTTTATGTAAAGCATTGTCTGATATTTCCTGCAGATACGCCTGTTTTGCTTCCGGTTCCTCTGAACTGACACTGAACAGCCGTTCATTATAAGCATCTGCCTGGATCAATGCATAAAATTCAATTCCATGATCTTTTCCATCAAAAAAAAGATTTCCGTATGGATGTTCGTCAAAATACTCCTTATCTGCGAATAGCCCCACATCTCCAAACATCATGTGTTTTTCCATATGGTGTCCATATATCATATTGTTAAAATCGGAAAAATCCGGTTTGTTTGCACAGTGCAAAAATATGGAACCACTTAAAGAATATTTTCCTTCGGCATCCGTATTCATATAGGTATCATCATCTTCTGCCTGAAGCAGCGGATAATTAACGTTTGTTTCGTTTATTCGAATCCAGCCAATAATATCCGGATTGATTTTCTGCAATTCTTCAAAAGATTTCGTATGTTTTTCTGTTGGAATATAGGCTTCGTAGTTCTTCGCATCTGCCGCCTGATATACCTGATTGGAATCCCATAACATATAGCATGACAGGAACATTATCATAAGAATCAGCAATAACGCTATAAAATTCACCATATGATCGACTATTTTGACTAAAAACTTTGCTGTTTTTTTCATATGAAATATTCCTGAAGTTTCCTTTCTTATTGCAAAAGGGAATGCGACGGAGTATCGCCGCACGCATTCCCTTTGCTGTTACTTCTATGATTTTATGTAATTATTTCTGTACTTTTTTGCGTTTGAAAGCAACGAATCCAAACAGTGCTGCAGCACAAAGAGCAACCATCAGAACGTATGGAAGAGTGTTCATGATAATACCAGTTGTTGGCACGTTGTTGTATCTGTTGGTTACGTCAACAGTGTTCTTGTTCTGACCAAGTTTATAACCAGTATTAGCAGCTTCATCCAATACTTTAATCTCTTCATTAAATTTTGTTGCAACAACAGCTACTTTGTCTTCATTATTAATTACAACAGCAGCACTTCCTTTGTAGTTTGCTTTTGCAGCCTCAGTTACGATGATTTTAGTTCCTACTGGAACACCTGTAAATTTCTTAGTCTCGTTATGCTTCAAAATTAATGTAGCATCTCCGTCACCATTTATTGTAACATCAGTTCCATCAACTTTTACACCACCAAGTGTGTTTTTGTCTGTTCCTGCTGGGAATACAAAATTTACAGTGAAATTAAATTCGTCAGAAGTAGAAGCAGTAAAGCTTGTATCTGAGCTTTCGTTTCCTATAACATTTTTAGAAATCTTCAATGAACCATTTTCAGTATAGTCAGGATCCGGTGTTGGATTTGAAGGATTTGTACCTGTACCAGCTTCCTGAACATAAGTGTTTTCGAATTTAAATCCGTTATTTTCTCCATCACCAATATCTACTTTTACAGGACTTTCTTCAGCGGTACCCTGGTCATTCTTAATTTTGTTAACAATGATATTGGAAATCTCATAACCACCAGCTGCTGTATTGGAAACATATACATCCATAAGATACTCAGCTCTGGACATGAGCATTTTTTCTTTCTTACCCTGATCGTCAAGATTCAATGAGTTTCCTGTTTCTGTTACTTTGTAACTATACTTACCAGCTTCACTATATTCAGGAAATGTTACAGCCCATCTTTTAGTTAAAGTACCTGTTCCTTCTGTTGTTTTAAACTCAGCCTTGTTAATTGTAACATCTGCTTTAGTCTCTACTAAGTTATCAACACCATTTTCATTTTTCTGCTGTACTGCACTAAATGTAAAGTCAACGTTCTTTGCTACTTCAGTGTTAAAAACCTTTGTAATATACGCTTCCTTTGTCGTTGTGTCTGCCCCTGCTGCAAATGCCGGCATTGCCAGTCCCATTGTCATAGCACCTGCTGCGACAATAGCGAGCATTTTCTTAGTGAATTTTTTCATGCTCATTGTAGTTCCTCCCTTGTAAATTATTTTGTTTTTTATTTGATTAACGGATCCAGTAATTAAATTCCCCTGCTCCGAATAATCGCAATGACTTTTCCTTTGACATCTTTTATATCAATGCAGCCATAGATTCGGCTGTCCGATGCCTGTGGTCTGTTATCTCCAAGTATAAATACCTGGCCATTCCCGACTGTGACCGGGAAATCCACTCCATCTTTAAACTGGGTGGTATCAAAGTAAATGTCCTGAGATATCTGTTCTGCACCATTTATCTTCAGTCCGTTTTTTGTAATGTCAACGGTGTCTCCTGCTACCGCCACAACACGTCCGGTCGTGGTTCTGCCGTCATCTTTAAACACTGCAACGTCACCGGAAATAAACCTTTTATCCAATCGGTAATATATGACCAGATCACCGTCTTTGATTGCCGGTTTCATGGAGACATCATTTATTCTTACGATTCCATAGAGAAATGTAAAAATAAGAAATACTGCTAAGACAATAAATGCAATCTTCAATAACAACTGAACAATATCCTGTGCTACAGATGTTTCCTGTACTATATTGTTGTTTTTATTTGACCGTTCAGTTTCGTTCTTCATCCTATCCTTCCATAAAAAAGGATGTCCGTAACCCTTCTAAGGGATTTATTTGTTCTAGCTTAACTCGGACATCCAAGGCATTAGTTTATATCCCTTATTATAGTGGTTTATTTTTTTATTCCAATGCAACAAACATGTAAAAAGGCAGATGTGTTTTTGCAACTTTTGTTCCATAGCAGTATCTATCTTATTTCCCGTCTTCTCCTGAAAAACAGAACCATGATAATACTTATGGCGAATAGTAACCATACATGCCTGCTTGTTCTCAGACGAACCCCTGTTTCCGGTATTGATTGTGTGTTTTTGTTTGTGATTTTTAATTCAATCACATCTCCTCGTGCAGCCTCAATCCGCTGTTTCATGACAGCTGTATTTCCATTCGATGTTGCCTGCACTGGATTTGAATACTTATCATTCTCTTCTTTTTTAGAAATCGAAACAGCGTATTTTGATGTATCAACAGTTTCTGTTATTATGATATCCGAAGATATATCTACATTTTTTAATGTAACTTTATCTCCATGTTTCAAAGAAGTTCTAATTGTCTTGCTACGCAGCTTTTGACCATCTTCCCAATAGAGAATTTCCATATCAAATGGCTTCTTGCGGTTTCCAAGTGGACCAGTGACTTCCTTTGTAATCTCAACCGTCACCCCGCCTTTTTGCGGATGATTGACGATATGTCTGTCCGAAACAGCTCTCCAGGTATTTGTCATCGGTGATTTCTCATATAGGAATAAAATATCGGATTCTACATCGACCATATATAAATTAAAGTTATCCTGATACTGTGTTTTGGTTTTATCTGCTTTGTCCTTTTTGTTTGGAGTAACAGATTCTACCATCCAGTATCGTCCGTTCTCAAAGTCCTCCGGTAATTGAAGCATTCCATTTTCATCTGTTTCTAAGGAACGATACGTCGTACACGTTTTTCCATCCTTTTTCAGAACGATATCGTCCTTGCTCTGTGTATTGTCATAATCTACTGTATATCCTGTATCATCCGCATATTCTTTCGTAACATCATCATACGGTACTTTGTAGAACAGAAAACCTGCACCAGCAAGTCGGTTTCTTGGAAGATCATCCGTCTTTAAGAAACTTCGTTCAGCAAGATTGAAATGCAGATTCTGCACTTCCAGTTCCATCTTGGAAACATCCTTGAACTCATTCTCATCCTTCGGGAATATTTGTTGTCCATTTGAATCGAAATACTGAATCTCTGGATAAATAACTTCATAATATAGGAAACCATCCCCGTAGTCCGAAGAATAATGTGTCTTTCCTATCTCGATTTCTTCCACCTTATATTCCACCGGATTTCTGTCCTGGAATAGTGGAACATTGTCGACTGTGTGTTCCCATCCGTTCTCTTCATTCAGCAAGAATTCCTGTCCTGTAGAAATTCCATTCTGATACAATCTGATTTTCACCTGTTTTTCCGTCAGTGCATCATTTGGATTTTCCCATGTCTTTTTGATATGCAGAGTGCCTGTTTTAGCAAAATTTCGGATATTAAGGCTGGTATCTCCTCGCTGAAGCAGAACAGATTTTCCGTCTATCTTACCATCAACTGGTGCCTTAACAGCCTCCTGATTTTCGTTAGCCTCCCTATCCACCAGTTTTGCATCAGTGATTTTGAATGCTCCATTGGCAATCTCAACTGTGATCTGTATATCTCCTGTGTCTACATATCCCGTCGGTAAGTTTGTCTCTCGCAACAAATACGTCTCAGTTGCTGTTCTGTTCTGTTTGTTTTCATCTTGTAACGGAATGTGAAGTTGTGCGATTCCGTATTTATCAGTTGTTACCGTTTCCTCCTCAACACCGTTCTTACTGACAGCAAAATTGATCTTCTCCATTCCCTGTCCGGTAGACTCATCAAATTTGTTCAGTGTGAGTATTCCCTCTTTCTGATAACGGTTCTCCAATTCAATAGTAAGAGTCTCACCACCGCGTCCAATTCCACGTCCTGTGAATTGAATTCCACTTTCTGGATATGCTTCCCATGAATTTACATTATCTCCTTGTTCATGAGAATTGCGAACATTGTACCAACCTGAAAATTTCACATTCGAATCTTTTGGCTTATAGTTGTACTCTTTTAATGTGTATTTCCAGAATGAGTCCGCCTTAACGATCCACGTACAGCTTGTATGTGTATCATCTGTCCATGTACCTACAACTTCTATTGGAGCATCCTCCGCTTGCGGAGCTTCTGCATCCGGTTTCTGGCTATCTTCTGAAGGAAGCACAAGTTTCATATGCTCATGAAATGCAGGTGGCTGAGGTTTTCCATCTAAAAGCTTTTCATCCATATCTACCTGGATATAATAATCTTTCTTGACTTCCTCTATTGCTTCCGGCATTCCGACAAAATCTTTCTTTACTGTCAGGTAACCATTTTTTGCTACAATACGTCCGTCAATATGCCACCCATCGGACATTTCACTTTTGAAAGAATACCAATAAATGGTGAAGAATTCGGTATCTAATTTCGATGGCGGAATCTCCCTGTCTCCGATACGAATCATACGTCCGCTTTCACGAATTGTCTGGAATACCTCTTCATCGGAAGGAATTCTATCTATCTTGTAGATATAGTCTCCATTTCCAATATATCCCTCATCTGGTTTAGTTCCCTGCAAAAGTTCTTGCACTCTCTTATTTCCATCCGCATACTGTTCCCACGTAGATGGATTCTTATTTCCAAGAACTGGAACATCATGCAATATACTTGCCTTCACATTACAGTTTGCCACGGCAACCGCACTTGTATAATCGTCTACATTCGTGGTTGGTAATGCTACCGAACCATCTTCCGGCATCGCTGACTTACAGATATAAAACTGTACCTGTTTTCGATTTTGGTTACTCACCTTACGCCACGCTGCATAGAGGGTGATTGGCTGTCTTGCATTATTATTTATAAGATCAGAAATAGAATCCCCTGCACCGCATTCCTGCCACTTTCCGTCTTTGTTTCTGTAATCCCAATGATCGAATTCATACTGTTCCAACTCTTTGCTGTCATTATCTTCATGATCATAAACCAGAGGATATGGTGACTTAACGTTATGTTTTCCAGCTTCTATTTCATTCTCATAATCATCTGTATGTCTTGTCTTATTCTCAACCTGAGGGGTCAACTTAGCTTCCTTAGGAAGTTTCTTCATATAACGAGTTGTATTATAGATAACCCTGACTGCCCCAGACTCCAGCGGTTTGTCTGCGATCACCTCATAAGATGAGTTAACATTCGGAATTTCAAATTTTACCTTATCATCTCCGGACGGTTCCGGAAGAACCTCATTTTCGTCCCTGTCATTAGATGTACAACTCCAGACAATCTCCTTGCCATAATACTCACCTTCTAAACTTGCCCTCTTTGGTACTTCCACAGTATATGCTTCCCCATGGCCTACATACTGTCTCTTAATCGCCTCTCTTTTGGTCAGGTTCAGTGGATCCAACACTTCAATCAGATGAAAACTTCCCTCTACACTGAAATGTCTTCCTGCCAGCCCAACCTGAGAAGAAAGTCCTGTCAAACGATCAAAATAATTTTCGATTCTGTCTGGATTCAGTGGGTTTGGCTGTGAGAAATAATAGACAGATACATCTTTCCCGTTTTTCAGGACAGGAATATACCATGTACCATCGTTGTCCTTATAAGGGTGCTGTACAAACACACGGCTGTCTGTCGCATAACCAAACAGAATCTTCTCTTTCTGATCTGCACCGGGCTCCAGCTTGCTCGGAGTGAAACCAAACTCACTGTAAATTTTAGAAATCGTATCATCTGGTTTAGCTCGCAAATAATAACGACTGGCTCGGCCACTGTTTGCTTTGATTATGTAATGCTGCTCAGCATTGAGGTTCTTTATCAGCTTATAATGTCCATCGATAAATACATAAAAACTGATATTTGCTTCTTTTGTTGCTGCCGGTTTTTCTGTATTATCAGGAACAATCACATATGGACGTACTGCATCATCTGGCTTAATAGTAAAGCTCATGGTATGCTCTTCTTCATTTTTACTCCATGTAACTGCTGAAAGAGTACCATCTTCCTCTCTGCATTCCCAGTTTATATCCTGCGTTTGTTCTTCTACACGCGGCTTTGTACTAACTGTTCTTGTAAGTGTTGACTTTCTTGCAACAAAATCAATTGCCGGAAGATCACGCAAAGCTGTTTGGCTGTAAACCTGTCCATCGTCATCCTGTACTGTCACACTGTAAAAACCGTTATATCTATCATCGTCGTGTTCGAGTAAGGTCTTTGCACTCATGGTGATCATATTCTGTCCGTCTGGCAGGTAATACACATCCATCGGCTCTCCGGACTTTCCTATATAAATACATTCATGACCTTCTATCGTGTATTTCCCTGCATTATGGATTGTATCGTAATCTCTCTTGGAATAATAAAAACGCTCTTTTGCTCCATTTTGAATAGAACCATCGTAATGAAATTTTTCAAAATGCTTTTTTAACTCATCATTAGAAATATAATAATAAACTGTTCCCGGCTTTGTTGTAGTATCTTTTATAACAGGAATTTCTTCGTTTAGAACATTATATCTCTCATTATTTACAAAAGTATAGAATTTAATGTTCAAGGTTGCTGGTGCAAAAGTGTTGCATGCAACCGTATATGGTTGCTCTATCTTCCCAATAGAAAAGGTTAGTTTATCGCCCTGTTTCACCGGAAAAATTGTTTCATTTTCATCCTCACTGGCACAAAGCCAGTCGCTTTCCTTCGTATCTCCTGGATCAACGGAAATTGTGACCGCAGAATCTTTCTTATAGTAACTCACAGTTCGATTTCCATCCGGATTGATCACTGTAACCGAATAGAAACTGTTCTTATTCTGCTTAATCTGGTCTGAATAATTATCCGGAATTTTTTCGCCATCAGATGCTCCTTTTGGCATATAATAAACGTCTGTTGGTACAGTTGCTTCCTGCTTGTCCAGGTTATAAGATACATATTGCTGTCCTTTATAAGTTACCACTGTCGCCTGTGCTAATGTCTTCTCACCACGGACTGTATATGGAAAATAATTTCCGGACTGTGTTTCCTCTGCATTCAAGCCGAACTCTCTATAAATCTCAGCAAGATCACTGACAGATAAATAGCATCTGCCCTGACGGTTCCATTTATACACCTTTTTCAGTGAATCAGCCGGCAGCTTTCGAACCTCATTGTCTGCATATATATAAAACTGAATATCAAAGGCTGTCTGGTCCGCTCTCTGGATCACATAAGACTGTGTGATTTTTCCAATTGCGAATCTCGTCTGGTTCCCCGATTCCCGTATACCATCTATCACCTTATCGTCTGTTCCCATACAGGTCCATTCGATCTGGTCTGTCTGGTCTGGCAATTGTGGATTAAAGTCAGCCACAGCTTCTTCCACTACAGTTCCTGTTAATGCATAACGAATCCGATCCTGCCCTTCTCCCTTTACCTCTACGGAATAAAACGAGTTGTCCTTTTTTACAGAATCTTTTAAATTTAATGCAACGCCTTTTCCATTTGGAAGGTAGTAAACATCTATCGCTTCCCCTTGTTTATTCTGTCCATAATTGTAAGAAACATATGTCTTTCCGGATTCTGTGTCTGTATAAACTTTTCCGTATTCTATCCCGCTTTTTCCCCGGTATGCAGATACAAACTTATTATTTGCATCCGGATTCTGATTCTCACCATTTTTCACAAATCCAAATTCTTCATATATCAGGAGCAGGTCCTCCATGGAAACACCATAATAGGTAGTTCTTCCGTCTTTCCATGTTGCAATGCCGGTAATGTCATTATGCTGAAGCTTTACCTTGTTTCCATCAATAATGACATAGAAATCAATATCAAATTCGGAAGACTTCTCCGATGTTTCTGTTTCTGATTCTTTAGTTTCTGTAGTATCTGTTTCTTGCTCCAGGTCTTCTGTCTTCGATATTTCTGACTCTTTTTCCTTTTCTTTCAATGCATAAGTCATAGTCAGTTTTTGTCCATCTGCAAACTTATTGGCATTGATATTATCGGAACTCCAATAAACCGTATCTTTATATACTCCTATAAAGGAACAGTCTGCATCATTTACTTTTGCACTCTTAAATTCATAATCTTTGTCAGAAATATTTAACTCTGAATGATCTGATATTTTTCCAAGCTCAATGGTCTCTGGTGCTCCTTCAATCGCATTGCCGGATTCATCTACATATTCCACCAATTTTGTGGTCGGTACCTGACCATTTGAAGTTGCTTCCTGTATTTCTTTCTCCAGCTTCTCCACTTCTATGCTATCCGGAATCTGTTTCTCAGTTTCTGCCGATGTCTCAGTTTCTGTTTCTGATGTAAATTGCTCCGAAGTTTGCTCGGTTTCTGTCTGTTGTGCATCTGTCTCACTTGTAAATGCTTCTGTATCTTGTGTTTCTTCCTGCTCTGTAACCACTGATGTTTCATCTTCTGATGCACTTACGGTTTCCAGATTCATAAAACAAATAGAAAAGATTAGAATCCAGGAACATGCTATTTTCAAATATGTTTTCCAATTCTTATGCCTCATTTTTCGCATCTCCCTTCCTGTTCTTCTGCTTCTCCATGAGTAATCCGCAAAGGCAGATAACTGAGCCAAAGAATAAGAACAAATAGCCTGCAACCGGACTATCATCGCCTGTCTTTACCGGCGAACCATTATGAATAATATCCTTTGATCTTGGGGAAGATGGAACCGGGTTTTGATTTTTACCAGTTTGACCGGTATACGAGTTTTTGAATGAAACCTTCGATACTTTATCTCCATTTTCATTTTTGACCACTGTTACCGCCATCAGTTCATTATTGGAATCAAAGAATCCTTCAATCGTTACATCATAGGTTTTTGAATCATATGTATAATTTTCTTTATTCTCTGTTGCCTGGTACAGCTTGTAATGATATTCTCCTGCCTGTCCGACATTCATAATCAGCTCTGTAGAAGAATTACCACTCATATTCCAGGTAAATGTTCTTCTATTGCTTCCCTCCGGCATTGGATTTTGTATCTGATCTGCTATTAAAACATAAGAGCCTGTTTTGTCAGCATCTGCAGAATTGTTTACTTCAAATATCTGTTCCACTGGTATTTTCACTGTTGTGTTTTTGCCAGCTGCCAGTACTGGTTTTTGAACACCCAGAAAGAATATCATGGACAGGAATATAACCATGGCTATTTTTGTCAAACGTGTTGTTCTCATGCTTCTCCCTCTCCTTCTTTCTTCTTGTTTCTTTTCTTTTCTATCTGTCTTGCTATCAGCATCAGTACAAGGACAATCAGGATAAACCATACAATAACTGGCACTTTTCCTACTGCATTTTTCAGTTCATCAATTCCTGTACCTACGTTTTTGGCTTTTTCTTTTTCCGGATATATCTGATCTGTTAAGCGTCCCATCAGGATATTTCTTCCATTTGTCATATCCGATGTACAGGTGGTCAGCAAAACCAGATGATCATCTTCCGTTATATTCATATCTCTTTTATATAAAACATTGTTCTCGATTTCCTGCAGATACTCCTGTTTCGCTTCTGGTGTGTCCAGACACACATTGAAAATCGTCTCATTATAAGCATCTACCTGTAACAATGCGTAGAATTCAATTCCATGATTTTTTCCATCAAAGAACAGATTTCCATATGGATGTTCGTTGAAATACTGTTCATTTGTAAATTCACCGATATCTCCAAACATCATGTGCTTTTCCATATGGTGACCATATATAATATTATCAAAATCCGAAAAATCCGGCTTATTTGCACAATGTAAAAAGATTGCTCCGCTTAAGGAATAGTTTCCTTCCGCATCTGTATTCATATAAGTATCATCATTGTCCGTCTGCACCAATGGATAATTGATATTTGTGTCATTCACTCGTATCCATCCAATCACATCCGGATTGATTTTCTGTAATTCTTCAAAAGATTTTGTATTCTTTTCTGTCGGAATATATGCTTCATAGTTCTTTGCATCTGCTGTCTGGTATACCTGGTGGGAGTCCCACAGCATATAACCTGAGAGAAACATGGCTGCAAGAATCAGCGATAAGGCTGTGAAGTTTACAATATGGTCTAATCCTCTGATAATTCCTTTCAGCACTTTCTTCATCCGAAGCATATGTACAAGTTCCTTTCACCATTTCTGTTTCTTTTATATTTATCAAAACTGGTTCATCTGACCAATTTGCTCGCAAAATTAGCAAAAAGGGATGCGGCGGAGCAACGCCGCACACATCCCCTTTCCTGGTTGCTATATTTTATTATTTCTGTAATCTTCTGCGTTTGAATCCTACAAAAGCAATCAGTGCTACACCGCAAAGTGCAATCATCAGAACGTATGGAAGAGTGTTCATGATGATACCAGTTGTCGGTACATAGTTGTATGTATTGGTTACGTCAACGGTATTTTTCTTCTGTCCTAAAGATTTTTCAGATACTGTGATTGCTTCACCATATTTGGTTGCTGTTACAGTATCCTGTGTTGTACCGTTAATGACAACTGCTGCACTTCCTTTATAGTTCGGTGTTCCAGACTCTGTTACTGCGATCTTAGTTCCTACCGGAACACCTGTAAATTTCATACTCTCTGTTGTTTTCAGTTTGAATGAGTACGTTCCATCCTGACCGATTGTAATAGTTGCTCCATTACCTTTTACACCACCAAGAGTTGCTGCATCTGTTCCTGCCGGGAATTTAAAGGTTGCTGTGAAGTCAAACTGTTTAGCTGTATCTGCTGTTCCACCATTAGCATCAATCGTCTTAGATACATTCAATGAACCATAGTTTGTGTAATCTGGATCTGGGGTCGTTGGGTTTGTACCGGTACCAGCTTCCTGTACATAGGTGTTGGTGAAGTTGAATCCGTTTGTATCTGTATCACCGATATCTGTTACTTTTGTACCCTGTGCATCATCGCCTTTATCATCTTTCATTTTTTTGACGATAATATTATCAATTACTAAATTGCCCTCTGTATTCTCAGTAACATATACATCCATTGTATACTCAGCCTTTGACATGATCAATTTTTCATGCTCACTGTTTTCTGCTACTGCTGGATCTGCTGTCTGAGACTCAGTTACAGTGTACTCATACTGACCAGCCTGTGTATACTCCGGAAAGCTAACTTTTACTCTCTGCTTTGTTGTTTTTGCCTCATCTGCTGTAAATGAGATATCTGGAATCGTAACTGCAGCATCCGCTGTGATGATTCCGGTTCCTTTTTTTACCTGTGTTGCAGTAAAACTAAACTTCTCTGCTTTTCCAACCTCTCTGTTATACGTTTTGCTAACATACGCCTCGGTTACCTTTGCTGTCGTGGCTCCCTCTGCCGCAAATGTTGGCATTGCCATTCCCATCGTCATGGCACCAGCAGCAACAACTGCGAGCACTTTTTTGAACATTTTGTTCATGCTCATAATGATTCCTCCCTTGTAGATAAAATATTGTTTGTTTTTATTTGATTAACGGAGGAGGGGATTAGAGTCCTCTGGTCCGAATAACCGCAATCGCTTTTCCTTTGACGTCTTTAATATTAATACAGCCATAGATTCTGCTGTCTGACGCCTCCGGTCTGTTATCACCCAGTACAAATATCTGACCTTCGCCAACAGTGATTGGAAAGTCAACTCCATTTTGAAACTGTGTGGTGTCAAAATAAATATCCTGTGAAATCTGCGTAGCACCGTTAATCATCAAACCGTCTTTTGTTATATCTACGGTATCACCTGCGACTGCTACGACCCTGCCTGTGGTTGTTCTGCCATCTTTCTTAAATACTGCAATATCACCGGACACAAAACGCTTGTCCAGTCGATAATACATGACCAGATCACCATCTTTTATTGCTGGTTTCATAGATACGTCATTGATTCTCGCCATCCCGTACATAAATGTAAAAACAAGGATGACTGCCAAAATGATAAGAACAATCTTCAATAACAGTTGAAAGATATCTTCTCCCAGTGTCGTTTCCTGTCTGGGAAGCTGTTTCTCATTATTCTGTTCTTTCTCAACCTGTTTCTTTTTCATGTTTCATTCCTGCTTCATATCAACTTAGATAATCAAGGTATTCTTTTATGTACCGGTTAAAGTATAGCACTTATTTTTTGCAAAAATAATACAGAGAATAGGAAGATATTTTCACGTTTTGCTACAAAAAATTTGTAGTTATCGGTTTTTCGCAAAAAAAGAAACCATACCATAGAGATATAGTTTCTCTTTGAATTACAGTGTTTCTGCCATTTTGAATAAAACGATTCCATTTCTAACAGCCAGCATCTCAGCAGAATTCTTGAAATCAATGCCGGAAATATCTTTTATTTTTTTCAATCGTCCTGAAAGAGTACGATAATTTACATAGAGTTTTTCAGCTGCTTTATTCGCACTCTTATCACAGTCCAGATACGCCTGCAACGTTTCAATCAGTTCTCCATCATGTTCTTTATCATACCAATATAATTTCACAAGTGACTCTGGCACATATTCCATCAGTTCATCACGATTTTTGATTTTTTCAAAAATCTGGAAAAAACCGAGCTTAGAAAAATCGGCTACCGATATATTCTTATCACCATAGAGATATCTGAGCATATCCATATAGTCTATGATTTTCTTTGAATCCTTAAAAGATTTTTTCAAATCTCCATATCCATTAACAATACTTCCAATGCCAATCTGAAAATCCGTTGTCTTATTTCTGTGAAAAATCTGCTTCTGTACTGTCTGATATAATTTTTCCATTTCTTCCCGGAACCCTGCTTGTGTTTCCCCAGGCTTAATTTCATGAATACACACAATCTGATTCAGATTCCGGTAAATATGTTCATCCGGAAGTAATCTCTGAATCTCGCCTTCTATCACTCCGATTTCTTCTAATTCTTCTTTTGTATAATAATCTTCGCTATTGCTTGAAATCGTATGAAAACTTACCACACAATATTGAGCTGTATCTTTCAATTTTAGCATTCCTGCAGCTTTACTCAATTCATCGCCCGTTAATAAACCATTAAGCAAGCTATATTCAATATCTCGTTGATATTTTTTTTCTATCTCATTTTTAGCATATGTTTCCATAAAACTATACTGTAAAGTAATAACAGCATTTTCCAATGCCATATAGTCCAGTATTGTTAATGGCATATTCACTTCCGTGACTACCAAATAAATTTCTGTTCGGCCTAACACATGTATTTTTGTAATATATTGCGTATGCTCTTTTCTCTGTTTTTTGTATTCAAATCTGGTAACAATATCCGGTTTATATTTCTCAACATTTTTCTCAAATACAAAATCAGACAGATCCTGCGTTGTGGACGCACAGCAAGTTAAGTTACTATAATATAACGCTACCGGATTGCCAATCATGGAAGACAATAGAAACAAAATATTTTTAGTTGGATCTTCAAAATCCTCTCCATCCAATAACATGTTAGAAATATTGTCGTGTGTCAATTTGAAATAAATCAACCGTGCGATATTTTCATCATAGATCTGCAGAATAACATATTTTATAATACCCCAATAATACTCATCTTCCGAAATTTCTATCACTGGAATATTACGTTCCGAACAAAACTTTAATAAAATATCATAATAATTGACTTTCTGTACCATGTCCGGATGCTGCTTTATAATAAATCCACTGACCTGTTTCTTCTCCAGTTCATTCAAATGTTTCCGAAACTCTCTGTCCGTTTCTCCGAAATATACTTTCATATTTGTAAGAAGAAGCTCTCCTCCAGTCAGATATCTTTCCATATCTTCTATGTCGATAATTCGTATACCTTTAATTTCCTGATTCAGATTTTCTTTACATGTCACTAATCTCATATCAGGAAATTGTTTCGATTCTAATAATTGTTTTACCGTATAAGCCATTCAGCACCTCGTCAAATTCGTCTTTTGTTGTCTACATTGGTTGTACCAGCATCTGATGTTGTGTTTTCAAAAGTGGCATAAGTACACAGTATAATTATACCCCCCCCGAAATTTTCTGTCAATTTCTTCATGCGTATAAAATGCATATTTTATATAGATTCAAATAAAAAAGACAGCTCGCATCTTTGTCGAACTGTCCATTACTTCTTCAGGCTGCGGATAAAAGTCATAAAAATTTCTCTTTCCTTCTCATCCAAGCCATCCCAAATCTCAAGTATTTCTTTTTGCTCTTTTGTCAGATCCAATCTGTTTTCATCATCTGAAAAAAATTGTGCGATTGTAATTTCAAAAGCATCACATATTTTTTCCAGATTAGCCATCGTCGGCATACTCTTCTGATTCAGCATATTTCCAAGAGCCGTCTGCGTTATTCCTGTAAGCTGAGCTAACCTATATTTTGTATATCCTCGCTTCCGGCATAGTTCCGCAATTCTTAACGGAATATACTCTTCCACACACAAGTATATACACCTCTCTTCTAGTCTATGATACCAATATTGTACCTGTTGACCAGAAGATTTATTAGACATTTATTTATTGATTATTTACTCTTGTGTACAAGACTATTCATGTAAAAAAATATAGCTGGACAGTCCACGATATTCAGTTGTTGTATATATTTATGATACTTTCTACGAGGAAATCTGTCAAATACATGTTGTTAAAAAATGATATTATAACTCAAAAAATCCTGATAGATAACTTTATCTATGCAGTTACCTATCAGGATGGGAATTTTATCTTACACCACGATCAGCTCCTCTCTCCGGCTTATCTTTTCCCTGTTTTTCTTGAATAATCT
>ENA-OPXB01000828-OPXB01000828.1-human-gut-metagenome-genome-assembly--contig:-NODE-828-length-19928-cov-3.980979_pt1 | contig 19928 bp, 16 predicted proteins | sample MGYA00241516_ERZ502024 | MGnify/ENA primary metagenome ERZ502024 (study PRJEB25962, sample SAMEA2041926) | human gut metagenome | biome: human gut; feature: human-associated habitat; material: faeces...
CGCCACTGGCTGAGTGCCGATATTTTTCGCCGCTTCAAAGCCTTGCTGAATAGTGCGACCAAATACCGCTGCCTGGCCATTCAGCGGCAACAGCAGGGCGATTTTGTTGGTCGAGGCTGGTTTAAACGCTTTTACGTTAACCAACTGCGTTGGCAGCATTTTCGCGCCCGGATTGTTCGGATAACGTTTTTGCCAGTCGGCGATCCCGGCTTTCATCATGTCGGGATCGTTACGGTTATCAAACCAGACGCGCTGCAGATCCAGCCAGCCTTGCAGAATATTTTCGTCGGCGTTGATCACCAGCGTATTCGCCTGTTCCTGAGTCATGGAGGAGAGCGCCTGCCAGGTGGCATCAATATTCTGCTGTTTTTCTTTCGCGCCGAGCAGCGGTTCCTGAGCAATTAACGCGCGCAGTAAATCAATGGAAGGACGCCCCTGGCTGGCATCGATTTTTGCCTGCCAGTAACGCGCTTGCTGGTTTTGTTCTAAATCGGCAGGTGTGATTTTCGCCAGCAAGTTTTGCGCGCCAGCAAAATCTTTCTGCGCCAGTTTAATCTCTACCGCCAGCAGTGTTTTCTCGCGACGCTGAGAATCGTTCAGTTCTTGCGGTAGTTGGTTAAACAACTCAACCGCCTGCCCGGTTTTACCTTCTTTCACCAGTGCACGAATGGCGAGTAATTGCCAGTTGATCCTGGTATCATCAGAGCTTTGCTGCATCTGCTGAAGATAAAAGGCAGAATCAGCCTGCGCCGTGCCCTGCATATAAGCAGTGGACTGATCGGGAGTATGGGTGCCACAACCGGCGAAAATCAGGGCTGCCAGAACAACAGGCAGACAACGCGCGGCTTTCAAACGAGAAAATGTTGAGGGTACCATAATGTATCCAGTGATATTTTTTTACGCAATGCTCAATATTAAATCGGCAATACGGACGACACAATGAAACAACACCAATCGGCGGATAATTCTCAGGGCCAGCTTTACATTGTACCGACGCCAATCGGCAATCTGGCGGATATCACCCAGCGTGCGTTAGAGGTATTACAGGCCGTTGATCTGATTGCCGCCGAGGATACTCGTCACACCGGTTTATTGCTGCAACATTTTGGGATTAATGCCCGGTTGTTTGCGCTGCACGACCATAACGAACAACAAAAAGCCGAAACGCTGCTGGCGAAGCTGCAAGAAGGGCAGAACATTGCGCTGGTTTCCGATGCCGGAACGCCGCTAATTAACGATCCTGGCTACCATCTGGTGCGCCGTGAAGCGGGGATTTGCGTGGTGCCGCTACCCGGGCCGTGTGCTGCTATCACTGCGTTAAGCGCCGCGGGTTTACCCTCTGACCGTTTCTGTTACGAAGGCTTTTTACCTGCCAAATCAAAAGGCCGCCGTGATGCGCTAAAAGCCATTGAAGCGGAGCCGCGCACGCTGATTTTTTATGAATCCACCCACCGTCTGTTAGATAGCCTGGAAGATATCGTTGCGGTATTAGGCGAATCCCGCTACGTGGTTCTGGCGCGTGAGCTGACCAAAACCTGGGAAACCATTCACGGCGCGCCCGTTGGCGAGCTGCTGGCGTGGGTAAAAGAAGATGAAAACCGTCGCAAAGGCGAAATGGTGCTGATTATCGAAGGTCATAAAGCACAGGAAGAAGACTTACCCGCCGATGCCCTGCGCACGCTGGCGCTGCTACAGGCAGAACTGCCGTTGAAAAAAGCGGCGGCGCTGGCGGCAGAAATTCACGGCGTGAAGAAAAATGCGCTGTATAAGTATGCGCTGGAGCAGCAGGGGTAAGAGTGCCGAAGCGTTGCGTTAATCAAAACGCAACGTCTTCTTTTACCGCACGATGACGGTAATGGTGGCGGTGCCCTGAAATTTTCCTGTTTCCAGCTCACCACCGACCAGATTAACTGGCCAGGCGCGCATATTGACGGTGCCATGCCCGGAAGGATCAACGGGAAGGATACCGTTCTGAAAAGGAATATTTGCAACTCCGCCGCCGAGATTTTCAATACGAATACCGACATCGGGCACATTGTCTGAACTTCTTCGCCTGGCGACCAGGTTGTACTGGTCTACTACCCCAGTTGTACCGTCGATGCGCATTTGCAACGAGTTTTTAATCTTTGAAGTATCACCACAGTCATAAGTGATATCAAAGTCTACTGGAGTAAAACCGTCTGGCATGGCATTGCGGGTGGTAAACTTCTGACCATTGATGAATCCAAAATTAACCTTAATAACATCGCCCTGATTAATTTTGCACGACTGTGGGGCGGTGAGATTTCCCTGAATCGATAACTTGACTAAATCATGGAAGTCACCTGTAGACGGGCTTCCCATTCCATCGACCCACGCGCCTTTAATGACGGCAATATCCGTTTTCGGAATGGTCATCGAGCCGAGAAATGGCTTGGTGACATACAGGGTAAAGGTGGTGTTCGCACCAATATTAACGGGTCCATAACGAGACGTATCACCCTGGCAAACACCCGTTTGGGTTGCAGCAGAATATACCGTGTTGTTTTTTATCTGTGTGAATCGGGTGTTAACAGAGACAACCTGGTCGGTTGTGAGTCCTGGAATGTCGTTTGCCTGTAATGTGGTTTTAATATCCAGGCTGTCATTGAGTTTGTAATATCCTGTCTGATGTCCAGTGGTGGTAAGTACGGGGCTGACCATATAGACAAGTTTAACTGCCTTACCCGCAGAGCAGGAACAGGCGTATTGCCAGTTAGTGCTACTTAGCGTTGCAGAGGTAAACTCCCGTCCTGTCACGTTATCTGTCTGGTTCACCGTAACATCATCAACCACACTGCTGTAATTTGTCGCACCGCTAGTGCTGTCAGCTCCACACCCTCCTGAGGAGGCATAAGCGCAGGATGTGGATATCAACAAAAGTCCTGTTATAAGAGGCGCTCTTTTCATTTTTTTATCCTTAATGGCACTGCGCCGTGCCTTGTAATACAGAGGTTGTTGGTTCTGAATCCGGTGTACTAAAAGCAAACTGACATTGTTGATCTGCCTGATTTCCCCAGCGTACAGTCCAGCTTTGTGATTTACTCGATATCCCAGAGAGATATAGTATGCCGCCCTCATCGACGATACTTTGTTGCCCCGTCTCATCGTTGCTGGCAAGAGCGCCAAAGGGCAACGGTTTACCGTTGCGATCGCTGACTGTAACAAGTACGCGATAACCGATATTGGCGTTGAAACGCGCCGCTACCATTGCACCTCTGTTGGGCACCACAAACTGTGTTGTTTGTTCAAGATCGACGTTATCGGGCAGCTGCGTAGTATCTACCGAGAGACGGTTTTCCTGGTAAGTCGTGAGATAAGGAACCACTGCATAGCCAAAGGGATCAGTAGCAATCCCCGGATAGTTTTGTATCCTCACGCCAGAAGCCCCATTAGCATCGATAAGCGCAAAAGCGTTGCCCAGATATTGCGAGAGCGTCACGCCATGAGGATGGATAACCACGCCGCCGGTAACGCCGTAATTGTATTGGCTGCTGTCATTACCGTAGCTGTATCCGGCACTGAAGGTGCCATAAGGTGAACGGTAACTGGCGTTCAGGCTACTGTTATGGTTGTTATCGTCATCCAGACTTTGTTCCAGGCTATAGCTCAGGCGACCATCATCCAGCAGTGAGCCATCAAGACGCATTTCATGTTGGGTTGGGCGATCTTTCTGGCTGGTCATCTGATAGGAAACCCGGCTACGCGGTAACCAGCGTTCTAACGGAATACTGAGATTCAAAGAGAGTGCACGGTCATTATTTTCATCAGTGTAGCGGCTGTATTGATAATTCAGGCTGTAACCAATTCCCCATTGCTGGCCGGAAACCCCAACAGAGATATTCCTGTTTTTCTCGTTATTGCCCCAATAGTCTTGCTGCGAACCGGAGGCATACAGACTTACCCCATCAAATATTGTCTGGCTGATGTTGAATTGAATTTCACTTTTTTGGCGACTGTTATAGTCCCAATTGCGGGTATTGGCTTCATCAAAACTAAAATAGCCATCGTTGGTATAGCGATAGTAGCTAACAGCGATATTGGTGTTGGTTTCCGGGATATCTTTGATGTACTGCGTACGCCATTGATAGCCATGAAAAGAGTGCTGGTTATCGAATTGGGTGTCAGCTCTGTTGATATCCATCGACAACGCGCCCAGTGCGCCAAGTGTGCCGCCGATACCGATCCCCAGCGCATAATAATCTTCAGAACCGAGCAGGCCGCCATACAGCGTAAAAGTATTATTCAAACCATATATTGCCGTGGCTTCAGCAAATTCTGGTTCCTTGCTATCACTGTTTGCATCAGCGCGATAGCGTCCAGCGGTCGCGCTATATTTTAGATGCCCAGGTCGCTGCATCATGGGTAATGAAGAATAAGGCTGGATAAAGCGACGTTGTGTACCGTCACTTTCTTCAATCGTGACTTCTAAATCGCCGCTGTTGGAAGAGGGGTAGAGATCGTTAATTTCAAAGGCACCCGCTGGCACGTTGCTTTGATAGATCACATAACCATTTTGCCTGATAGTCACGATTGCACTACTGTTTGCGATACCGCGTACCGTTGGGGCAAATCCGCGCTGGCTGTTTGGCAACATATTATCGTCGGAAGCGAGTTGCACGCCAGTAAAGGTGTAGCTGGAAAAAATACTGCCGCTGGTGGCGCTTTCTCCCAGAAGCAACTGAGACTTCAACGCCTTGATATCACGTTGTAAATAACTACTGATAGTGTTCCAGCTTGACGCCTGATCGTTGCGTGTCCACGTAGAATAGTTACGTAATCGCCAGGGGCCAAAATTAGCACCATTTTGCATATTCAGATACTGTCGTTGGCTACGATTGCCCTGGCGGTAACGGTTATCAGAACCTGTAAACGAGTAGTTGGTAAACAGCGTTGGTATACCATCGTCCCAACGAGAAGGGGAGACGTAACCTCTTGCATCACGGTACAGTGCAATTTGGGGAATGCTCAAATTAAGTCGCTGATGATTGAAATCAAATTCAGCAGCTGTACCGGGAATGATTTGTTCAAGCGAGTTGATCACGCTATCGTCATCTTTTTCAGCCAGCGCCGGGATTTCATCCACCTTAATACCCAGCTCACGTAGTTGTTCTACCGTAAACTGTGGCTGCAGAAGTTGCTCTGCATTGGCGGTAAATGTAATTTTTTTCTGTGAAACCTTCTTTTTATTCAGCCAGATATCAACCTGATAAGTTCCTGGTAGTTGTGCGTATTTTTTTGAAAAACGTGACAGATCAGTTGTTTGCATACCACTTTTTGTAGTTTCCAGCATAATGGGGTCGAAATAATACTCTTCGGCGTTAGCGGTAGTGCAAAGCATGCCGCTGCCAGTGAGCACCATCGGCAAACAGCGTTTGATGATGAGCGCCAACTGTTTCGGTGTGCGTTTATGTCCCTGGTGGTGTCGTTGTGGCATTCCCTGATGACCTGTGTTTTTTATATTTGTTATTGCAGTGGACGAGTTTCTGTCCCGGAACTGCCGCCATAATCATTGATTGCAGCCCATTTCACGTTCTTTCCGCCAGATGCAGGAAGTGGTAACTGTTTATGTTCTCCGGGCGCGATATATTCAATTTTGCTTGTGAGATCGGTTTTATCGACTGCCAGTCCGGCAAATACGACGTAATATTCAGTTGGGTTATATATATTGAGTGAATGGTCACTACGTTTAAATTCCAGTGATGTCCACGCATCGTTTACCCGTCCCTTCAGGTGTGCGGGGCGATAAAACATTTTGATCCGTGTTTTAAATACCAGCGTCAACTCGTTAGCATTAACATCATCTGATTTTTTCTTTGCTGGAATGGCACGAACATTAATGTAGAACAGCGACTCTTTATTTTCAGGCAGGTTATCAGCTGTTTTAATAATTCGCAGTGATGAGTCATCGCCAGCTTCAAGACGAAATAGCGGTGGGGTTATAATAAATGGGGCACGGCTTGTACCATCTATATTATCTACCCATGATTGCAGTAAATAAGGCGTTTCTGCGCCTTTGTTTGCGACAGGTAACGCAGCCTCTTTGCGGCTGGCATCATAGATCACTCGCGTTCGCTGTAAAACGATACCCCCTGCAAGCGCCTGGCCGATACAGAAGCTACACAACAAGGTTATTATCACCGCGAATGTTCGTTTTGACATAGTTATTTTTCAACCTGATACAACGAGAAAGAGGAAGGAAAAGGGCGTTATCTGAAAGGTCAGATAACGCCGTAACGTATTAACGGTAATCCAGCGTTACGTTAACGACAGCGTCTGCTTCCCCTGGGGTGATTTCTGATGCTTCAACGGTTGATACGTAGTAAGCGATGAGGTCAACATTGACAATACCATTGGAGTCCGCTGGGATCTGATAAACCGTGTTATCATTCCCCATAGCATTCAGTGGCATAAGGTTTCCGCTTTCCGCATCGTCAATACGGATACCCACACCTGTTGCCGCTGTGCCAGCAAAAGAGCCCACTTTTGCCAGATTAGGGAAGTTAGGGACGGTGCCATTATCCCGCGTTTCCAGCCATAAACGGAAAGACGCTTCAACGTTGCCGTTATCGTGCTCCCACCCAGTCACTGGGCAGTTAACTAAAGGAATAGTGAATGGAATTTTTGGGCTACGATCGCCAACAGAACGAAACTGTTCGGCATTATAGTGACCAAGAGCAACTTCAATTTTCTTATCAGAGTCATTGATTTCACAAGCGGATTTTAAAATCTCGCCATCAAAAACTATTTCACCATCGGTTGCAGCGGCATTACCTGCGAAAAGCGCAAGTAAGCCCACAATAGCTGTTTTTGTAACTTTATTCATTTATAACCTTATCCTTGTAACAAGTACATAATCATATTTAATGTGAATATATGTTCAACATCTTTAAAGATTATACAGGTAGAAATATTTCATTGAACATTAAATAGACTAAACTTTAAGATTATATTTATATGCAAATATTTTATGTTTTTATTATATTGATATGAATTTTCTATGTGTTAAAAAGAGTATAAATGCCTGACTTTGCTGCGCCAGGGGCCGAGTCAGAATACGAGGTGATTTATTAATAGAACAAGTTATATGTATATCTAAAATTAAATTGTTGAACATAACTCCTTTTGCTATTGGCGTTATGTTCAACCCAGTCAAATGTTATTTAATATAATGCGTGACTGTTGAATAAGTTAATTTAAAAATTTTGAGCAAATTTTCATCTGGTTAGGTATTAATTAAACAAATAAAGTTACTGTGCAGCCATAAAAACGAAGCCGGGATAGCGGTGGAGACTTTAGCCGTGAGAAAACGTTCTGTCGCATCCTGCTTTCCTTCGCCAGTCACCAATAACAAAACCTCGCGGGCATTGAGAATATCCTTCAGGCCTAAGGTGATCCCACGAGTCACGGGGCGACCCGTGGTTTTTAACATCTCATGTTGCTGTGTTCTGGCATCAAGTTGACTGATATGGCAGGCCGGTTGTAGGCTTTCTCCAGGTTCGTTCAGCCCAAGATGACCGTTTTTCCCCAATCCTAGAACGCATAAATCCAGACCGCCTTTGCGCGCAATCAGGTTCGTTACCCGTTCGCACTCTGTCTCATTTATCTCTTCGGAGCGAAAGCTGATGAGCTGGTCTTCACGCAGCCCCAGCGGCTGCACGATATGCTGTTGTAGGAAAGTTTCGCAGGTGCCAGGCATCGTTAATGGCAGATCCACCCATTCGTCGAGCTTCACGAAGGTGAGCTGGCTGATATCAACCTGCTGCTGGTGGATTTTTTCTACCAGATAATGATACGTCAGTAATGGCGTGGCTCCGGTCGCCAGGCAAATCACGGCATCCGGTTTGCTACGGATCACAGCCAATAAATATTCGCTGGCTCGTTCACTTAACGCCGTATAGTTTTCAACTTGCTGAAGGGTTTGCACAGGATGAAATTCCTTAAGTAAAGAGGCACCGCCAGAAGCAGTGCCTCGTTCCATTTACAAAATGCCGAATGCGGAACAAACAATAGAGAGCACAAAAGTCACGCCGATTAACAGCACCGGATGCGCTTTTTTCACCCGCAGGAAGTAATACATCAGCAGGGTGTAGGCCATCGGTAAAATGTTCGGGAAGACTTTATCGAAGAAATCCTGTTGCAGCGCGACGCTGTGGGTACTGTCGATGGCAAACGATGTCACCACGTTAATATGCACATACGAAGCGATCAGCCCGCCGATTACCGTGATCCCGAGGATGGTTGCCGAGCGAGCAATCATCTGCGAGTTCTCTCGCACTTTATCGATCGCCTTCACGCCGACTGAATAACCGACGTGGGTCCAGCCGACGCGCAGGAAAAAGATAAGCAGGTAAACGGCGAAAAATAGAATCGGCCCCAGCAGGTTTCCCTGGCTGGCAAATGATGAGCAAATTCCCGCCATAATCGGCAACAAAGTAAACCAGAAAATCGCATCGCCAATCCCGGCGATTGGGCCAAACAGTGCCACTTTGAGGCCTTTAATGGTGTCGCGGTTTTCTCCTTTTTCTTCCATCGAAATTAATAACCCCATCAGGAATCCGACCAGATTCGGGTGGGTATTAATAAATTCGAGGTTATCTTTCATCGCCCCTTGTGCCAGGTAAGTACAGAGGAAAGCAATCACCGCATACGCTGAAGCGACGATGAGCATCGTTGTCCAGTTAAGCCGGGAAAACGCTGCCGTATCCGCCTCTTTCGCGCATTTATCGGCTTTGGTCATAAATAATGAGAAAGCGGAATAGAAGAACAGAATGACGTACTGCATTAACAAACTAAACGGCAGACCAAGACCAATTGCTGTTTTGGCATCAACGCCCGTAGACCATGCAATGACGGTGGTCATCAGACCCGCCATAATCGGGTTGGGCGGCTGAACACCACCTGCAGGGGTTAATCCGGCGAAAGCCAACTCTGTCAGACCACCGGTAATTAAGCCAGTCTGAATATCACCGAGAATAGCGCCAGTTAGGGTACAAACGATTATCGGGCGGAATAAAAATAAGGCTTCCAGCCAAAAATCAATCCCCAGAACGAAAACTAACGCCGCCAGGGATAATCCCTGAAGTAGGGTTATTTCATGCATTTTTATTACCTCAAACCAATATTAAGGCGATTTTAGATTTAGTCAGGGATTTGTTCTTTTTGATCGCCAGGGACGTCCTGAATGAAAACATTCACGCCACGTTGTTTAATAAAACGTAAGTCCGCGAGATCCTGGTCATCGACATAAACTTTACTGCTGATTTGCTTTTTCCCTTCCGAGAAATGCATATTGCCGACGTTGATATCTTTCAGGTCAATGCCACCTTCTACCAATTTACGTACCGTTTGTGGCGTACGGCAAATCAGGAAGATCTTCTGATGCGGTGCAGCTTTGCCGATGACGTTAATGGTTTTTTCGATAGTAAAGAAACGAATACCAAAGCCGTAGGTTTCTGCGGTAATACCCATTAATTTCTGTTGAATATCATCGTTAGCGACAACATCATCCACGACTACCAGCAGATTCGCACCGATGGTGGATGTCCAGGTCACGCCAACCTGACCGTGAACCAGACGGTTATCAATACGGGTTAAGAGAATATTTGGACTGCTCATTGTGTAATCCTCACCATAAAGTTGAATAATATAATTTTTTTTAATATATTATTGTTGCGATATTGTACTGATGTATTTATTAAGGTTTAGTCATCTCCTTTTCCATTAAGGCACTCCCCGATATTAATCGGGAAGTACATTGGGATAAATCATAAAAAACTAATGATTATGCTGAAATTCGATTCGCTGAACCACAGACATTAATTTTATTTCTGACAACTTCTTTCATCGCATCCATTCCGACGCGCATATAATAACGAGGATCATTACCCTGCGGATTTTCCGCAAACCAGGCTTTAACCGCGCCAGCGAAGGCTATTTTTAATTCTGTGGCAACGTTCACTTTTGTGACGCCAAGTTCAATAGTGCGACGGACAAATTCATCCGGAACATCGCTGGCACCATGTAGCACCAGAGGAACATCCACCACTTCACGAATTTCCGCCAGCCGCTGGAAATCAATCTTCGGCGTTTTGCTGTATAAGCCGTGCGCCGTACCAATCGCTACCGCCAGGCTGTCGACGCCAGTCAGTTCGACAAAGCGTTTAGCTTCTTGTGGATCGGTCAGGAATGCACTTTCGGCGTCAACGCTCATGTCATCTTCAACACCGCCCAGGCGGCCCAGTTCTGCTTCCACGCTGCAATCCTGTGAGTGGCAGAAGTCAACAACCGATTTCACCAGCTTCACGTTCTCGGCAAACGGGAAGTGGCTGCCGTCGATCATTGCACTGCGCACACCTGCGTGGACTTTACGGCGAATATCATCCAGCGATTCGTGGTGGTCGAGATGCAGCGCCAGTGGCATGTTGTAGGTTGTGGAATAGGCGCTGCACAGGGCGTAGATCTCTTCCAGCGCGATATGTTTAAAGGTCCCCGGCGTTCCGGCGAGGATCACCGGCGATCGCATTTCACTGCACACTTCGAGGATCGCCTGGATCGTCTCGGCGTTATGAATGTTAAAAGCAGGCACCGCGTAGCCATTGGCCTGGGCGTCCTGTAACAGATATTTAGTGGAGATAATGCTCATAATGCGATCCTCTTATGCCTGCCACGGATGAATGATTACGCCTTGCACCACGCGGTTAACGGTGCCGCTGGCTGATGGGGTATCCGGCGTATTGCCCATGTGCAGCGACTGCATCAGTGCAAACGTCTGGGCGTACATCAGGAAGCAAAATGCCTGCTCAACGTCGATAAAGTGACGTGACGGCGGCAGGATAATATGTGGACCGGCAGCGACGATGTCGGTGCTTTCCGCGGCGATGGCGATTACGCGCATTGCCTGGTTGTCACGGCGGAGTTCAGCCAGCAGATCAAGATCATACTGACGGGTGTAAGGGTGGCTTGAGACAAATACCACCACCAGCGTTTCGTTATCGACCAGTGATTTCGGGCCATGACGGAATCCGGTCGGGGAATCATAGAAGGCCGCCAGTTTACCCGCAGTCAGTTCCAGCACTTTCAGCGCCGACTCGCGTGCTGCGCCCTGTAAGCCACCGCTGCCGAGATAAACGATCCGTTTCCACGGTGCGTAACCAAACACACCTTCGCTGAAATCGCCCAGTGAGGTCAGGATCGCCTGGCAACGATCCGCCACGTCGCGGAAGGTTTGGCTGTTGATCGTCTCAGGTGCGAAAACCGCGAGGCAGCTGGCCATCATGGTGGTAATGCTGCTGGTCATCGCAAAGCCGCGATCGTGCGTTTCTGCGGGCATCAGCAGGGCAAACGCGTTATCGCTGTTGATCGCGTTTTGGTAAAGAGCGCCCGCTTCGTTGCAGGTGATCGGCAGGTGATAGCATTCTGGTACAAATTGATTTGCCAGTTCCACGGCAGCGACGCTTTCCGGGCTGTTGCCGGATCGACCGAAGGAGATCAACAGCAGCGGATGAGCTGGGTTCAGGTAGTCCATCGGATTGGTGACCAGATCGGTGGTCGGTACGGCGCTGAAGTTTTTACCGGTATGGCTGGCGAGCCACGGCGCGATGATGTCACCGATAAATGCCGAGGTTCCGGCTCCGGTCAGGATGATCCGCAGATTCTCTTTGCGCAGTAACGGTTCAAGGAAGTTATTGAGCGCAGAACGTAGCGCGTCGATGTTGGTGAGTGAACGGATCCATGCGCGAGGCTGATGGCGGATCTCTTCTTCAGTCCATGTACCGGTTGCGGCGGCAGCAGGGGTGTAATTTTCTGGCATAACTCAATCCTTAGTCTGATGAACTTGACGTCGGGCGTTGTCGCTTTCACTTGCCTTTCGTTTCATTTCACTTGGTGATGTCTTTCGTTGATTAAAATCTATAGAAAAGAAACCGAAAGTTCAATGGAGAAAAAGGAAATAAAACGAAATCTGTGATCATTGAAAGAAAAGACAAGGGAAGATTAAAGAATTGCGTAATGACGTCGCTATGTTCACCGATTGCTGGATGCGGCGTACCGTAGGTCGCATAAGACGCGTTAGCGTCGCATCCGACACCGCTGCACAGATCAAAACGAAAGAAAAAGAAAGGCCTTACGGGGGAAGTGAAGGCCCAATAAAGGAGCAAAATATCAAAACGAAGCTAATTGACTCTGAATCCAGATTTGTTGCACATGCAGCCCGCTATCCAGCGCAACGATGCTGGCGCGTTTGCCCGGTTTAAGCGATCCCAGAACACCATCAACACCCAGCATTCGCGCCGGATGCAGCGATGCCATATGAATGGCTTCCGCAGGCGTTACGCCCGTCAACTCGACCATGTTGCGCACTGCCGCATCAACAGACAGCGTACTGCCCGCCAGCCCACCGGACGCGGTACGGACAACGCCACCGTGCATCTGCACTTCTTCGCCACATAACGTATAGCGACCATCCGGCATCCCGGCTGCCTGCATCGCGTCGGTGATCAGCACGATTCTCTCTTTTGCACAGCAACAACACAGCGACATCGCCGCCGGATGCACATGATGACCATCGGCTATCAGTTCCAGCCAGGCGCGCTTGTCCGTTAATCCCGCGCCAACCATTCCCGGTTCGCGGTGATGTAAACCTGTCATCCCGTTATAGCAATGCACCAGGCCGTCGGCACCAGCATCAAACGCGGCGCGAGTTTGTTGCCAGGTCGCCGCGCTATGCCCCAGCATCACTCGTACATTTTGCTGTTTAAGATGGCGGATGGCCTGCAATGCCCCCTCTTTTTCCGGTGCCAGCGCTACCACGCGTAAGGTGTGCTGAGAAACGGCAATCAATTGATCCAGCTCGGCAATTTCAAGCTCGCGAAACAATTCCGGCGGATGCGCGCCTTTATTCTGCGGCGTGAAGTACGGTCCTTCGAGATAACTCCCCAGCACTTGCGCACCAGGTCCGCCGCGTTGGCAACGTTGAGCAATACGTTTCAGCGCCGCATGAATGCTGTTAAGCGGCGCGGTTACGGTAGTCGGCAACCAACTGCCGACACCTTCGCGTGCCTTGTGCATTGCCAGCTTGTCGAGTACATCCGGCGCGTCATCCATTACATCAACGCCCGCACCACCGTGTACATGGGTGTCGATGTAAGCGGGGCAGAGCAGTTCCGCATCGCGTTCAGTCACGCCCACTGGAATCGGTTCGATTGCTGCGATGACACCGTCAGCAATACGCAACTGATGGTCATCGAGCCATCCCTCTTCAGTCAGCAGCCTTCTGGCGCGCAGAACGTGTGTCATATTCCTTCCTCGACCGGACATTCTTCATGGCAGCGGCCTAACTCGTCCACCAGACTGGTCAGCCCTCGGTGTCCACACTCCAGCGCCTGTACACGGAATTCTTCACCGCTTAACCCTTCGCGCTCCAGCACCATCTCCAGTAGCAGTTGCAAATTGGTGCCGGTGATCACTTCACAGCCCGGTTTTTGCATCGCCAGCGTTGAAGCTACGCGAAACGGCGTGCCGCCCAGCAAATCCGTCAGAAAAACAATGCCGTCTTCACAATCCAGTTGGGCGATGGCCTCTTCAAGCTGCGATGTAAGCAGCGCGGTGCTTGAGGTTTCCGGAAAATCGATGGCGATAAACTGCGATTGCTCACCGAGAATTTGCTTCATTGCTTTTTCCATGCCGCTGGCAAACCCGCCATGCCCTGTCAAAATAATACTTAACATCTAATACCTCATTGTATTTAAAGGAAATGGCAGAATTTACCGACGATGCCGAGAACCACGGTAACTGCAATCAGACGCAGCGGACTCCAGCCGCGGCGTACCAGCCAGAACATGGTCAAGGTGTAGACCAGCGGTAAGAAGGCAGGCATCAGTTTGTCAATAACATCAGTCTGTAACTTAACCACTGCGTCGCCCGCTGTGATTTCCAGCGTGGTGCTTAAACGAACATAGGTTGCCACCAGCGCGCCGATTACCGTCATCCCAACGATAGACGCAGCATGGCCGACTTTTTTGGTATTCGCTTTAATGAGTGGAATCGCCGCCACGCCCATGCGGTAAGCATAATGCGCCAGACCAAAACGCAGCCCCAGGTGTACCACGTTGAACAGCACAATAAATACGACTGCGCCAAGAATGGAGCCTTGCAATGCCAGACTGGCTCCAATCCCGCCACAAATCGGCAGTAGCGTTAGCCAGAACATTGCATCGCCAATCCCGCCGAGCGGCGCACCGACGGCAATTTTGGTGCTCTGAATACTGTTAACGTCCTGCTTAGAACGCTCCATCGCAAGGATAATGCCGATAACAAATGTCACCAGAAACGGATGGGTATTGAAGAAACCCATATGCCCCTTCATGGCGCGCGCCAGGTCGCGTTTATTAGTGTGGATCTTTTTCAGAGCAGGCAGCAGACCGTACAACCAGCCAGAAGCCTGCATACGTTCGTAGTTAAAAGACGCTTGTAACAGCATGGAACGCCAGGCGACGCGGTTGATATCTTTTTTCGTCAGCTCCGCGCCAATGCTCTGATCTTCATACACGTTTTCATTGACGCCAGTCAGCAATGTTTCTTCGTTTTCACTGACGTTCGGCAGGGTGGTTTGATTAGATGCCATCTTCAAATTCCTCTTTCTGTGCCGCAGGTTGAGTCGGTTCAGGAGATTTACGCAGCAGGTCGATCAGCGCCATCGCCAGCGCAGCGGCAGCAATAGCCAGCACCGGTAACTTGAGCCAGGCTGCGGCAACAAAGCCCAGGATGAAGTAGGGGATGTAGACGTTTTTCATCATGATTTTCAGCAGCACGGCAAAACCGATTGCTGGCATGATGCCGCCCGCGACGCCGAGGCCGTCGATTAATCGTTGCGGCAGGACATCAATGATGGTTTTTGCATGTTCCGCGCCGAAGTAGATAGGCAGGAAAGCGCAGAGAAAATAGAAAGTGCCGAGTGCCAGCAGTGCCAGATAGTTCACGCGTTCAATGCCGCGAGTATCGGCGTTCTCCGCCATCCGGTCGCAGCGAGACATCACGCCAGACATCACCGAGAACAGGAAGGTAATCCCCATCTGTACTGCGACAGCGAAAGGTACGGCGACACCGACCGCGACATCGGGTTTCACGCCAGTAGTAATGGCAAACGCCGTGCCGACGATAGTACCGATAATCACGTTAGGCGGCTGTGCGCCCGCCAGCGGGGCCAGCCCCATCCACACCAGTTCCAGCGTACCGCCGGTTAAAATTCCGGTATGCAGATCGCCAAGTACCAGCCCGACCAACGGGCCGAGGACCACCGGGCGGTGCATATGTGTTAGGCCGTTAAACATATCCAGGCCAGCGATAAAGGCGATAATGCCCAACGCAAATGCCTGCAACAGGCTGATTTCCATGATGAATCCCTCAAAGTAATTTAAAGAGGTCCACAGCAGGCTCTGTCGGGACGCCCTGAACGAAGCATTCCACCCCAGCGGCTTTCAGGTCGTTAAATGCTGCGATATCGCCCGCATCCACAGAAACCGTTTTGGCGATTTGTTGTTTGCCATTGGCGTAGTGCATATTGCCAACGTTAATGCGATTCACCGGAACGCCACCTTTCACCAGCGTCAGGAAATCGGCGGGTGTTTTACAAACCAGCAGGATTTTCTGTCGATCGGCGGCGCGATGAATGTTGTCGATAACTTTTTGCAGCGTCCAGAAACGTACGGCGATCCCTTCTGCCAGTACCATTTCCATCAGGTTTTGTTGTACCGGATCTTCGGCAACCTCATCGTTGGCTACCAGCACCAGATTTGCCCCCGCAAATCCGACCCACTGAACGCCGACCTGACCGTGAATCAAGCGTTCATCAATCCGGCTTAAAACAATATTTGGCATAGCGTGTTCCTCTTTGTTTTGCTTATTGGCCTTCACAGGCTGTGTAGTACTGCGCCAGGATGTCCTGAATATGGTTGATAATGAGTTCCCGTGGCGTCGGTTGCAGCTCGCCGGAGCGAACTTTCACGTATTGCAGCGGCAGATACTGGCTGATGAGCGGTAGCGGAATTGGTGAATCCGCCAGATTACGAACCAGATGAGCGAAAGCGTCATCAATCTGGCTGTCCGGCCAGTAATAGCGCACGCGATCCGAGTAGCTATAACCACGCGCCAGACGACGCGCGTTGCCGTCACCGTGGTAGTGGCTTTGCCAGTATTCCGGGCGGTCGAGCATCACGTCTTCCAGCACCTGACGCAGACCAGAACAGGCTTTCGCTGGCACCAGTTCTTCTTCAATCGCCGCCAGAGAGAACAGAGCTTCACGCAAGGCGAAGGTCAGCGCTGGGCCAACTTTCAGAATGGCAAAGTGGTCAATCACCAGCTGGCGCAGCGATTGCGGCGTTTGATAATCGGTAGAGTGCGCTTCGAAAATCAGCGTTTCGTAGTTTTCGACCATCTGGCTTAAGGCGCTCGCTTTGGCGGGCTGATAATCAATAACGTTGGTGTGATCGAATTCGACGCCGGGTTGAACCACCAGGGCAATGATGCGTGGCCAGATGGCATTCAAACCTTGCTTTTCAAAGGCGTGACGATGGGCTTCCAGCGTGGCGCGGGCGGCATCCGGCGTGGTGACCGCCAGCTCGCTTAAGGTTTCATGCGCGCCGCCAGGTACCGGCACTTCGGTACCAATGACATACTCCAGATCGGCTTCGCCAAAGTGTTCAAGACAGGTTTCTTCCGCCACTTTCGCCAGACGGGCGGCGCGTTCAGCCACGATGTCATCAGTTAAGGGAATCGGATCGTCCTGACAGGACATGCTGCAATCAAGGTGGATTTTTTTGAATCCTGCCGCAACGTAGCTTTTAATCAAATCATCGGCATTGGCCATTGCCTGAGCGGCCGGCAGGTTTTGCCAGCGGTTTGGCCCCAGATGGTCACCACCCAGAATCAACGCATCCTGCGGGAAATTCAACGAGTCGGCGAGCTGACAAACAAAGCCGCGAAAATCGGCGGGCGTCATTCCGGTATAACCGCCGAACTGGTCTACCTGATTGGAGGTTGCTTCAATCAGTAACGGCGTTTGGTTTGCACTGGCGTAGCGGATTGCAGCCTCCAGCACCAGCGGATGTGCGGAACAAACGGCATAAATTCCATTTGTTTTGCCCGCTTTGTGCTGTCTCACCATTTCTGTCAGATGTTTCACTTTCCTCTCCAGTTCAGATTACTGCGATATTAATCTTTCGTTTTGTTTCAGTTGATACTGCGTCATGGTGAGATAAAAATAAAACGAAAGATAATAGTTTTCTGATCTGATTCACAAAAGAAACATAATGAAAGTCACTGAAACGAGAGTAGCTTGCGCCAATGGGCAAGGTGGGCTTGCATTTGCTTAATAGAAAGGCGTTAATAGGCAAAACGAAATGAAACGAAAGTTTTACGAAAGGACTTACTATGAGTAATACCGACGCTTCAGGTGAGAAGCGAGTGACTGGCACCAGCGAGCGACGAGAACAGATCATTCAGCGTCTGCGACAGCAAGGGAGTGTGCAGGTTAACGATCTGTCGGCATTGTATGGCGTATCTACTGTGACGATCCGCAATGATCTGGCGTTTCTGGAAAAGCAGGGGATCGCTGTGCGTGCCTATGGTGGCGCGTTGATCTGCGATAGCACGACGCCGTCAGTCGAGCCATCAGTGGAAGATAAAAGCGCGCTGAACACCGCGATGAAACGCAGCGTTGCGAAAGCTGCCGTTGAGTTGATTCAGCCTGGTCATCGGGTGATCCTCGATTCCGGGACTACCACTTTTGAGATTGCTCGTCTGATGCGTAAGCACACTGACGTAATTGCGATGACCAACGGTATGAACGTGGCTAATGCGTTGCTGGAAGCGGAAGGCGTTGAGCTGCTGATGACCGGCGGGCATTTGCGCCGTCAGTCGCAATCTTTTTACGGCGATCAGGCTGAGCAATCGCTGCAAAATTACCACTTCGATATGCTGTTTCTTGGTGTAGATGCGATCGATCTGGAGCGCGGCGTCAGCACACATAATGAAGATGAAGCCCGTTTAAACCGTCGGATGTGCGAAGTTGCGGAACGGATCATCGTGGTCACCGATTCCAGTAAATTCAATCGTTCCAGTTTACATAAGATCATTGATACTCAACGTATCGACATGATCATTGTTGATGAAGGCATTCCTGCGGATAGTCTGGAAGGACTGCGAAAGGCTGGGGTTGAAGTGATTCTGGTCGGGGAGTGAGAAAGGGTGCCCGCTGGTCAACACGAATACGTTCGGCGGGCATTGTGAACACCATCAATGGTTTTCTTCTGTCTCTTGGGTGAGGCTTTCCCAGTCGGCAGGAGGATGTCCTCTTTTTAACATTTTGCTGAATACGGTATAGGCATCTGTTTTTTTACCGTAGGTGCGCAGAGTGTTTTCATCGTTCATCCATCCCAGAATGATGACTTTCTCTTTTTCACTATAACGAAAGAAGAAACGATAACGACCAGCACCAAATTTTACCCGTGACCAGTCTTTATTTTTCCCAGAGCCTAACGACTTGCCATGACGGAATGCCGGTGATGATGGATTGACCGTGATATGCTCCTCAATCACTTTATGGACTACCGCCAATAACTTTGTGGCGGCTTTTCTCTGATAATTTTCAGGATCTTTTCCCTTTAATGTCTCGACTTCGGCAACTAAAGCGTCGTAGGTTTCCTGAAAACAGGGATGAGCATATAGCGCCCAACCATTAACCCTTTGTGGAAAATCCATTATTCGTCGTCGCCAATCTCATCATCAATGTTGACGTCCATGCCAGCGACAAGTTTCTTTCCTTGTTGAATGTTGAATGGACGAGTTTTTTGCGGGTTGTTCTGGATATCTGCATCCAGAAAACGCAAAAATGCATTCATAGTATGATCCTCCTGTTCATCTCCCAGTCGGCACATAAAGACTTGCCCACCAGGCAGAATTTCGTAATGAATGCTGTCCTGGCCTGGCTTCAGTTTTAAGGCCTCACGCACTGGCGCGGGGATAGTTGTTTGTCCGCGTATCGTGACCTTTGATTCAGTGGTCAGTACAGCGTGAGAGCGAGCATTAGCGGGCATGATTCACTGTCCTTTTACAGCCTGTTTTCTGCTCAAATTATAAGCTTGAACTAAGGTAATGCAAATGCATTATTAATGGACGTGGGGGCTTTAAACAATAAAAACATGGCACTAAGGCCATGTTTTGCGAGGGACGTTCCAAAAGAAATCAGGTCACCGGTGCCGGGTTAAACACTGCCAGCTGGTTATGCAGCCCCCATTGATCCGAGAAGGTTTTCTTCTTCCCGCTGGCGACGTCGAGAATAAAGTGGAACAACTTCCAGCCCACCTCTTCAATGGTTTCTTCGCCGGTGGCGATAGTGCCCGCGTTAATATCCATTAAATCAAACCAGCGGTTCGCCAGCTCGGTGCGGGTCGCCATTTTAATGACGGGTACCGCCATCAGGCCGTACGGCGTACCACGACCGGTCGTAAACACTTGCACGGTGATACCCGAAGCCACCTGTTGCGTGCCACAGACAAAATCGCTGGCTGGCGTCGCGGCGTAAATTAATCCGCGTTTAGTCGGGCGTTGACCGGGCGACAGCACTTCAACAATTGCGCTTTTACCCGATTTAGCAATGGAGCCGAGTGCCTTCTCTACCACGTTTGCCAGACCGCCTTTCTTGTTGCCCGGCGAAGGGTTGGCGCTGCGGTCGGTTTTTCCCATATTGAGATAGTTATCGTACCACTCCATCTCCTCCAGCAGCCGTTTGCCGACCTCTTCGTTCACTGCGCGTGGTGTCAGCAGATGGATCGCGTCACGCACTTCCGTGACTTCTGAGAACATCACCGTTGCGCCGCAGCGCACCAGTAGATCAGACGCATAGCCAACCGCCG
>ENA-OPXB01000891-OPXB01000891.1-human-gut-metagenome-genome-assembly--contig:-NODE-891-length-18845-cov-10.027568_pt1 | contig 18845 bp, 18 predicted proteins | sample MGYA00241516_ERZ502024 | MGnify/ENA primary metagenome ERZ502024 (study PRJEB25962, sample SAMEA2041926) | human gut metagenome | biome: human gut; feature: human-associated habitat; material: faeces...
GGACAAGTTCTGCAATATCCGGATTTTTCTTCTGTGGCATGATACTGCTTCCGGTACTGTATGCATCATCAATCTCTACAAATTTGTATTCGTTGGAATTCCAGATGATGATTTCCTCGGAGAAGCGGCTTAAATGCATCATAATGGTTGCCATGGCAGACAGATATTCGATCAGGTAATCGCGGTCGGAAACACCGTCCATACTGTTTAAGGTCGGTCCGTAAAAGCCAAGAAGCTCTGCCGTATATTCGCGGTCAAGCGGATAGGTTGTTCCTGCCAGTGCGCCGGAACCGAGCGGGCAGTAATTCATGCGCTCGTAAATATCGTGCATACGGGAACGGTCACGCTTAAACATTTCAAAGTACGCCCCCATATGATGTGCGAGTGTGATCGGCTGCGCTTTCTGCAAATGGGTAAATCCTGGCATAATCGTCTGCGTATTTTCTTTCATAATGCGAAGCAGTACCTGCAGCAGCTGTTCCAGCAGTTCATCCGTCTCAAGAACCTGCTGCCGGGTATACAGACGCATGTCCAGTGCCACCTGATCATTTCTGCTTCGTCCGGTATGCAGTTTCTTTCCGGTATCTCCCAGACGGTCAATAAGGTTTGCTTCCACAAAACTGTGAATATCCTCATATTCCGAAGTGATGGCAAGCTTTCCGCTCTCCACATCCGCAAGAATTTCCTGTAAACAGGAAACAATCGCCTGCATCTCTTCCTGTGTCAGAATGCCCTGCTTTCCAAGCATACGCACATGTGCAATGGAACCCTCAATATCCTGCTTGTAAAATTTCTGATCAAACGAAATGGATGCATTAAAATTGTAAACCAGCTGGTCTGTCTCCTTCGTAAATCTTCCGCCCCATAACTGTGCCATATCTAAATTCCTCTCTTTCTTAAATTCTTTGTTTTATTTTTATAAAATCTGTTCTTCCTGCTGTCTGCGCAGTACGATTTCACGGTCGCGGTCACGCTTGGAATACACACACCCACAGTAGTACTGCCGGTACATGTGATACTCCTTAGAAATTTCGGTCGACTTTTTATAGCCTTCCTTCTTTTTAAAATCCGAAAACAGATAACGGACATCAAAGGTATCTGCCAGTTCTGCTCCGATCTGATTTAACTTTTCCGCATTTTTCAGCGGACTGATGGATAATGTTGTCGTAAAGAAATCAAATCCGTGCGCTTTTGCATAGGACGCAGCCTCGGAAAGCCGCAGCCGGTAACAGGCAAAACAGCGCTCTCCCCCTTCCGGGATCTCTTCCATGCCCTTTGCCATATCATAAAACCGCTGTGTATCGTATGCACCTTCCACAAAAGAAACCGGATATTTTGTAGGAAACTCAGCAATAAAACGTTCCTGCTCCTTTGCCCGCATATGATATTCTTCCGGCGGATAAATATTGGGATTGTAATAAAATACCGTTACATGGAAATGTTCTGCAAGACATGCAATACAATAAGAACTGCACGGTGCACAACAGCTGTGCAAAAGGAGGCTTGGAGCCTCCCCTGCCGTACAGTTTTCACGGATCAGATCTTCCATTATTTTCTGATAATTTTTTTTATTCATCTTTCATCTGTATACATCTGATTAAAAATTTCTTTTCCGGTCTGCGTCCGGAAAATTTGCTGATATGCCTGTTCAATTCCGTGACGATTGACGTCATCTTCATATAAATTGACCAGAAAATCTGCCTCCACCAGAATCTGATAATCCAGTCCTTCGATATTATCATATGTATGATGATGTCCGATCAGATAGCAGATACGGTCGATCAGATAATTTTCAATTCCCACATCGGAAAGCATTCTCTGTGCCACAATCGGTCCTTCCTGCTCCTGCAGCTTTCCGTCACACCGTCCATACTTTTCTTCTGCCGGACGGATTCCAATGTCATGGGTATAAGCGGCTGCTTCCAATATAAAAAGGGATGTCTCGTCAAGCCCTTCTTTTGTTCCGATGATTCTTGCGAAACTATGCACTTTCATGAAATGCTGAATCCGTTTCGGATCTCCGGAAAAAAAGGCGATCATCTGTAAAAACAGCTCATCCAGCTGTTGCCTGCTGTAATAACTACTGTCACTACTGTCCATTGTGTGTTTCTCCTTTATCTAACATCTGCAGTGCAAACGTCGCTGCAATGTAAACAACTGCACATAAAATAATCAATACTGTTTTTTTCCCGGCAACACCGGCACAAAGTTCTGCCAGAATAAGAAGTCCATGCACCCAGAGTTCCGCATGATGCAGCATCACTGCAATAACTGCCTCAATGATAACAAGCAGACACATAGGAACTACCGGAACGTTAAGGACTCTCACCCCTACAATCACCATAATTGCAACAATTGCTGCAAAGGCCAGTAATGTCGGTACCTGAAACGTCTTTTTGTTCTTGTCCATTTTTTACCTCAACCTTTATTCTTATTTTCTTTGTCTGCGCCCATTATACCAATTTCATGCCTAAGAAACAAGCACTTTTTAAAGTAAAAAAGACACGTCTTCCATCGGATACCCGATACAAAACGTGTCTGAAACGAAGCCAATAAGGGGACTCGAACCCCTGACCCACGCATTACGAATGCGTTGCTCTACCAACTGAGCCATATTGGCAAAACGTACTTGTATATAATACCAAAACCAATTCAGAAAATCAACTGTTTTTTCATAAAATTTATATTAAAAAAAGATTGACTTTTCACATGGATTCTGTAGAATAGAAATTGTTGAGTTTATAATCAGTAAACAAAAAATCAACTAACAATCATGTTTCATAAATTTACGGGAGGCATGCCATGGACATTGGACACCGCATGAAAGAACTGCGCATCCAGTACGGACTGACGCAACAGGAGCTGGCGGACCGTGCCGAGCTGACCAAGGGCTTTATCTCACAGTTGGAACGAAACCAGAACTCTCCGTCCATCGGAACTCTTCTGGATATCATCCAGTGCCTTGGTACGACACCAGCAGAATTTTTTACAGATGAAGAGCCGGAACAGATTGTTTTCAAAGAGGAAGATTATTTTGAAAAAACCGACGAAGAAAAACACTGCTGTATTGAATGGGTCGTTCCCAATGCACAGAAAAACCAGATGGAACCGGTTCGTCTGACTTTACACGCTGGTGGACGGTCAGAAGTTTATCAGCCCCATGAGGGGGAGGATTTCGGTTATGTCATCAAAGGAAACGTCCGTATCCACTATGCCGGACAAAACCAGACGGTACATGCCGGGGAATCTTTCTATTTTAAAGCAGGAAAAAAGCATTATCTGGAAAACACCTGTTCGACAGATGCCGTCATCATCTGGGTGACTACCCCACCAAATTTTTAAGAGGACAAACGTATGAGTAAACATTTAATTGATTTTATTGGAATTTCCAAATCCTACGATTCCAATCTTGTGTTGGATGATTTAAATCTGTATATCCGGGAGAATGAATTTCTGACCCTTTTAGGTCCGTCCGGATGCGGAAAAACGACAACCCTACGTCTGCTGGGAGGCTTTGAAAGCCCGGACAAGGGACAGATTCTGTTTGACGGACAGGATATCACAGCTCTTGCAGCCAATGAACGGAAACTGAATACCGTTTTTCAGAAGTATTCTCTTTTCCCGCATATGTCCATCGCCGAAAACATTGCATTCGGCCTTAAAATAAGTAAGAAAAGCAAAGCATATATTCAGGATAAAATCAAATATGCCTTAAAACTGGTCAATCTGGAAGGATTTGAAAACCGTTCGGTCGATTCTCTCTCCGGTGGTCAGCAGCAGCGTATCGCCATCGCCCGTGCGATTGTAAACGAGCCAAAAGTCCTTCTTTTAGATGAACCGCTTGGTGCACTTGATTTAAAACTGCGCCAGAGCATGCAGTATGAGCTCATCCGTCTGAAAGAAGAACTTGGAATTACTTTTGTATATGTCACCCACGATCAGGAAGAAGCACTGACCATGTCCGATACCATTGTTGTCATGAATCAGGGATATATCCAGCAGATCGGTACTCCGGAAAACATTTACAACGAACCGGAAAACGCATTTGTTGCCGATTTTATCGGACACAGCAATATCATTGACGGAACCATGATAAAAGACGAACTTGTAGAGATTCTCGGTGCCCGTTGGGCATGTGTCGACAAAGGATTCGGCAATAACAAGCCGGTCGACGTTGTCATCCGTCCGGAAGATGTAGAACTGGTCGATCCTTCGGAGGGAACGCTGCAGGGTGAAGTAACCTCCCTGATTTTTAAAGGCGTTCACTATGAACTTGATGTCATGGCCGGCGGCTATGAATGGCTGGTTCACACCACCAGATTTGTTCCGGTCGGCACCAAAGTCGGCATCAAAGTAATCCCGTTCAATATCCAGATTATGCATAAGCCGGAATCTTCCGATGAAAAGGCGGTGGAGATCGATGCGTAAATTCAAACAGCAATTTCTTGCCGGTCCATACCTCATATGGATCATCGGTTTTATCCTCCTGCCGCTTATCATGATTCTTTACTATGCATTTACAAACGGCGATGGCAGTTTTACGTTATCCTACATCACAGCGATAGCAGATGAAACCAACCGCAAAGCCATGGGACTTTCCCTGAGACTTGGAATTATATGCACCATCGTGTGCCTGGTTCTTTCCTATCCGCTGGCAATGATTTTAAATAATAGGAAAATCAAAAATCAGGGACTGGTTGTTTTTATCTTTATGCTTCCGATGTGGATGAACTTTATGCTCCGTATCCTGGCATGGAAACTTCTGCTTTCCAAAAATGGTGTAATCAACTCCATTCTCACAGGTTTCGGGCTTTCCCGCATCAATATCATAAATACACCAACGGCAGTTGTCCTTGGCATGGTATACGACTTCCTGCCATTTATGCTGCTGCCAATCTACAACTCCATGACACGAATCCGTAAAGACTGGATTGAGGCGGCCCGTGATCTGGGTGCCGGAAATGTAACCATCTTTTTAAAGATTATCCTTCCGCTTACCGTATCCGGAATCATCAGCGGAATCGTCATGGTATTTGTCCCGTCACTTACCTCGTTTGCAATCTCGCAGGTATTAGGCGGTGGTCATGTTCTTTTAATCGGAAATGTGATCGAACAGGATTTTATGCAGGGTATGCAATGGAATGCCGGAAGCGGTCTTTCCTTTGTTCTTATGATCTTTGTAATCGTAAGTATGACAATTGTAAATATATTTGATAAAGAAGGGGAGGGAACATCCATATGTTAAAAAAATGTGCATCCCGGATCTATATGGTCCTGATCTTTGCCTTCCTTTACCTTCCGATTATTGTGTTGATTGCTTTGTCTTTCAACGATTCCCGTTCCAAGGTAAAATGGGGTGGCTTCACGCTCCGGTGGTATACCGGCTGTTTTCAGGACGAAAAGATTATGACTGCATTTGTCACAACTTTGCAGGTCACTTTCCTGTCCGCAATTATTTCCACACTGATCGGAACACTTGCCGCGCTCGGCATAGCCGCCATGAAAAAACGGCACCAGACCATTTATCTCGGCGCGACCAATATTCCGCTTCTGAATGCGGATATCGTAACCGGTATCTCCATGATGCTTTTGTTTGTGAAATTTATCGACCTCGGATTTGTGACGGTTCTTCTGGCGCACATTACTTTTAGTATTCCTTATGTTATTTTAAATGTGCTTCCGAAAATGAAACAGACAAACCGCAGCACCTATGAGGCGGCACTTGATCTCGGAGCAACGCCGCTGTATGCATTTTACAAAGTCACCTGGCCGGAAATCCGTCCCGGTGTGTTCTCCGGATTTATGATGGCAGTCACCATGTCACTGGATGATTTTTCCATCACCTATTTTACCAAAGGAGCCGGGGTCAATACCCTCTCCACCATGCTCTACACAGAACTTCGCAAAGGAATCAAACCGGAATTGTATGCACTTTCCACGATTCTGTTCTTTGCCGTTCTGCTCATTCTTCTTGCCGGAAATGTTTATCCGGGGAAGAAGCGTGTTGCAGCCAAATAAATTATCCATTGGAATTTTATTCCAGCCGAAAGGAGTCCTATTATGAAAAAAAGAATTTTCTCTGCCCTCTTAATTTCTGCTCTGGCAGTCAGCGCACTCACTGCCTGTGGGGGATCTTCCTCTGCGAAAAAAAACGGACAGACCTTAACCGTTTTAAATTACGGAAAATATATCGATGAGTCCGTAGTCAAACAGTTTGAAAAAGAAACCGGTATCACCGTCAAATACGAAGAATATGAAAGTCCGGAAGAAATGTATACCAAATACAAAGCTGGTTCCATCAACTATGATGTAATCTGCTCTTCCGAATATATGGTTGAGCGTCTGATCAACGAGGGCGAAGTTCTCGAAGAAGATTACGATGCCATGGACAACTACAAAAATCTGGATCCAACGATCCTTGATATGTCTGCTTCCTATGACAAGAATCACACCTATTCCGTTCCATATTTTTACGGGACTCTTGGCCTTCTCTACAACAAAACAACCATTGATGCCAAAACCGTATCAAGCTGGGACTGCCTGTGGGATCCTACCTATGAGGATGAAATCATCATGGAAAATTCCGTCCGTGATACGTTTGCCCCTGCACTGATCTCCAAAGGGTATTCCTTAAACGATACCGATGAAAATCATCTGCGGGAAGCCCTCGACGTATTAAAAAAGCAAAAAGATGATAAAATCGTATATGCTTACTATGTAGACGAGACAGCCGATGCCATGATCGGAGAAGAAGCCTCCATCGCACTGTGCTACTCCGGCGAGGCTGCACTGGCCATGGCAGAGAACGACAATCTGGATTATTCAGTTCCAACAGAGGAATCCAACCTCTGGATCGATTCCTGGTTCATTCCAAAGTCCTGCACTAACCAGACCAACGCTTTAAAATTCTTAAATTTCCTGTGCAAGGATGATATCGCAGAAAAGAATTTCGAATATGTGCAGTATGCCTCTCCGATTACATCTGTGGTAGAAAATCAGGACGCTGACGTAAAAAATAACGAAGCTATCAATCCTTCCAGTGACACGATAAAAAGATGTGAAATCTATAAAGCATTAAGTGATGATGATTCCGCCAAGTACACAAAGCTGTGGCAGGAACTTCTCTCTTATTAAAAAACCGAGAAAAATGATTGCAATTTCAGTCAAAACATGCTAAAGTAAATCCACGGTGTCTGGTTAACACCGTGGATTTTTCATCTTCGGAAACGGTCATTCCGAAATTTCCCATATATACATTTGTTTTCAATTACATATGAACTATCAGGAATTTTTAACAACGATCCGTACACAGCTTTCTCTGCGTATCGAGACAGGTGTCACTTTAGACATTCGTTCCTTTACCAAAAATAACGGAACACATTACGATGGTCTGGTACTTCTCCATCCGAAGAAAAACGTGTCACCTGCGATCTATCTGATGCCATACTATCATCGCTATCTGGAAGGGGTATGCCTTGAAGAAATCTGTGAAGATATTCTTCATACCTATCAGGCGCATGCCCCGGAAGAAAATTTTGACACGTCCTACTTTACCGATTTTTCCCGTGCCAGCGAGCACATCGTCATGCGTCTTGTAAGCTTTGAAAAAAATCAGGAACTGTTAAAAGAGGTTCCGTTTTTCCGCTACCAGGATCTGGCCGTAATCTTTTACTGTCTGCTCCATGCAAGTGCCGAAAACCAGGCAAATATTCTGATCCACAATCATCACTTAAACCTTTGGAAAACCGACAAAGAAACGCTTTACCGGCTTGCGAAGAAAAACACGCCACAGCTTCTTCCCCCACAGCTTACCCCGATGAGCAGTCTTCTCAAAGAAATGCAGCTCGTCGCGGAAACTCCACTCCCGGAAGCAGCCCCGCCACTGTATGTTCTGACCAATACGTACCGGACCAACGGTGCAACCGTTCTCCTCTACGATGACATCTTAAAAGAACTGTCCGATTTGTTTGAAAAGGATCTGATCATTCTGCCAAGCAGTATTCACGAAGTACTGATTCTTGCCACCGATGAAAACGACAGGCAGAATCTCGACCATTACACCGCAATGGTAAAAGAAGTGAATGCCTCACAGCTTCAGGATGAAGAAATTCTGTCCGACCATGCCTACTATTACTGCCGGCACAGCCATCTGCTGACCATGCCGCAGCCGGTCTGCACTTCATAGATTATACTTCCAGACACAAAATCCCCGCAGAAAAAATTCTGCGGGGAACATCTATTACATTTCTACCAGTTTATCATATAGCTTCTCATATGCATGTGCCGAAACATTCCAGGAAAAATTGCGATCCATCGCACGATAGATCAGTTCTTTCCATGCGGCCTTTTGTTCATGCTCCACACGATACGCATACCGGACAATATCTGCCATTTCCTGTGCATTAAAATTCGCAAATGAAAAACCACATCCTGTATTTTCATATTCATTGTATGGTTCTACCGTATCCCGGAGTCCTCCGGTTTCACGTACGATCGGAAGTGTTCCGTAACGCATGGCAATCATCTGTGCCAGCCCGCATGGTTCAAACATGGAAGGCATCAGCAGCACATCACTTGCCGCGTATATATGGTGCGAACGCTCCTCGGTAAATCCGATATGTACGCTTACCTTGTCCGGATACTTACTCTGATAATGGTGGAACATATTTTCATACTGGCTCTCTCCGGAACCAAGAACCACCAGCTGTATATCCATTTCGGTTAAAAGTTCATCCAATACGCAGCCGATCAGGTCAAATCCTTTCTGGCTGGTCATACGCGATACGATTCCGATCAGGAAAGCATCCTCCCTGACTGGAAGCCCAAGTTCTTTCTGTAATGCAACTTTGTTTTCTTTTTTCCCACTCACTGCATCTTTTTTCGAATAATTTACCGGAATATAAGGATCTGTCTGTGGATTATATTCTTCATAATCAATTCCGTTTAAAATACCAAGAAGGCGATCCTTTCGGGCAGTCATCAGGCCACTTAAGCCCTCTCCCCCTTCTACGGTCGTAATCTCATTTGCATACGTCGGGCTGACGGTAGTAATATAATCTGCATATACCACGCCACCCTTTAAGTAGTTTGCTTCGCCATAAGATTCCAGTTCATATGCATTGAAAATGTGTGCCGGGAGTCCTGTAATATCCATAATCTCCTGAATTCGCCAGCGTCCCTGAAACTGCAGGTTATGAATCGTAAACACGGTTTTGATTCCCGCATAAAAATTATCATCTCCAAATACCGTATGCAGAAACACCGGAATAAGTCCTGTCTGCCAGTCATTGCAATGGATAATATCCGGGGCAAAATCAATATACGGCAGACTAGCAAGTACTGCCTTGGAAAAATATGCAAACTTTTCCACATCTTCATAGATATTGTTGTATGGAGATTCTCCTGCAAAATAAAATTCATTGTCCACAAAATAAAAGTGAACACCATGATATTCCGACTCGAAAATTCCAACATACTGCCTGCGCCAGTTCAGATTTACATAAAAATGGCACAAAAATTTTAAATTTGGAAGAAATGAGCGATCCATGCAGGCGTATTTCGGAATAACTACCCGCACATCATACTCTTTTTTGTCAAAATATTTCGGAAGTGATCCGACAACATCGGCAAGACCTCCGGTTTTCACATATGGCACTGCCTCTGATGAAACAAACAGAATCTTCTTCATACATAACACTCCTTTACTTACTCTTCATCTGTAACCGTATTTTGTCCGTAATAAGAGCGATAAATTCCGAGTTGGTCGGTTTTCCTTTTCCATTGCTGATCGTATATCCGAACAGATCATCCAGCGTATCCATCTTGCCACGGCTCCATGCTACTTCAATTGCATGACGGATGGCACGCTCGACACGGCTTGGTGTCGTATCAAATTTCTTTGCGATCCCCGGATATAAAATTTTCGTAATAGAATTTAACATGTCCATATTCGTCACAGACATGATGATTGCCTCCCGCAAATACTGGTATCCCTTGATATGTGCCGGAACACCAACCTCATGAATTATCTCTGTGACATCCTCTTCCAGTGTCTGTAACGAGTACTTTTCCGGTTTCTTTTCCATCTCAACCGGTCTGCCAATTTCTTTTCGTACTTTGTTTTTTCGACGGTTGAGTGTCTTGATCCGGTCCAAAACAATATTCCGGTCAAACGGCTTCATAATGTAATAATCCGCTCCCCGCTCAAACGCGTCTTCGGTAATCTTTTCATTGCTGATCCCACTGATCATCAGAAATGTTGGCCGATTCTTTAGTGTATGATCTGCCCTGATCCTGTCAAGGACTGCCAGACCGTCCAGTTTCGGCATAATAATATCCAATAATACAACATCCGGTTCTTTTTCCTTGATCAGATGGCAGGCTTCTTCTCCGTCCTTTGCCATCCCGATCAGGTGCAGTTCATCATCACTGGTTACCATTTCTTCCAATAAGTCACGCATAACCTCGTTATCATCTGCAATTGCGACATTTAGTTTTCCCATGTAGGCCTCCTAGAATGTCAAATTCAGTCAAAAATAAGCATACCAGAAAGCACTGTCAGATTTTGTCAAAGTTTGTCGATAAATACAATTAAACTATAGCACAACTGCCAATTTATTTCAATGTCTTATGCATTCTCTTCGAACTGGGAATTATACAGATCTGCATAAAATCCCTTTTGTGCCAGAAGCTGTTCGTGTGTCCCCTGCTCTATGATATCGCCATCTTTCATCACCAGAATCAGATCCGCATTTCTTATCGTAGAGAGCCGATGCGCAATGATAAAGCTGGTCCGTCCACGCATCAGATTATCCAATGCCTTCTGAATCCGCACTTCGGTACGGGTATCTACCGAAGAGGTTGCCTCATCCAGAATCAGAATCGGGTTATCCGCAAGGATAGCACGTGCAATTGTAAGAAGCTGTTTCTGTCCCTGGGAAACATTACTTGCATCCTCGTTTAACTCCATCTGGTAGCCACCCGGAAGTGTCTGGATAAAATGGTGGGCATGTGCGGCTTTTGCCGCCTCAATCACTTCCTCATCCGTGGCATCTAAACGGCCATACCGGATGTTTTCCATGATAGATCCCTTAAACAGCCAGGTATCCTGCAATACCATACCAAATGCATCCCGAAGCTCCTGACGGTTAAAGTCGCGGATATCATGCCCATCCACCTGAATGGCTCCGCCTGTCACATCATAGAAACGCATAAGCAGTTTGACCATTGTGGTTTTTCCTGCTCCCGTTGGTCCGACAATTGCAATTTTCTGTCCAGGTGTTACATGAGCGGAAAAATCCCTGATAATGATCTGGTCCGGATTGTATCCGAAACTTACATGGGAAAAATCCACGTAACCATCCACATGGTCGAGATGCACAGCATGTTCAACCGTCAGTTCTTCTTCCTCTTCGTCCAGAAATTCAAATACGCGCTCGGAGGCTGCAGCCATCGACTGCAGCATATTTGCCACCTGCGCAATCTGCTGGATCGGCTGAGTAAAATTCCGGACATACTGAATAAATGCCTGAATTTCACCAACCCCGATGGTTCCGCGGATTGCCAGAAGTCCTCCGGAAATTGCCACTCCGACATAACCGAGGTTTCCGACAAACTGCATGATCGGCTGCATCAGTCCGGATAAAAACTGGGACTTCCATGCCGATTGAAACAGAATCTGATTGGTATCTTCAAATTTTTTGATGGTGCTCTCCTGCTTATTATATGCCTGCACCACCAGATGTCCGCCATAGACCTCTTCCACCTGTCCGTTGATATGTCCCAGATATTCCTGCTGTTGGCGGAAATATTTCTGCGAATGTTTGATAATAAACGAAATCAGGATGGCAGATACCGGAAGAATCACAAGTGAAATCAATGTCATAATTCCGGAAATTGAAATCATCATCACAAGTGTTCCGACCAGTGTTGCCACACTCGTAATGATCTGCGTCACACTCTGATTTAAACTCTGTCCAAGTGTATCCACATCATTTGTGATGCGGGATAGCACCTCTCCGTACGTGCGGCTCTCGAAATATTTCATTGGCATGCGGTTGATTTTCTCTGAAATTTCCTTACGCATGCGGTAACAGGTTTTCTGCGTGATTCCTGTCATGATCATTCCCTGTATAAAACTGAATACTGCAGAACAGATATACAGGCCAAGTGTAAACAATAACACTTTGGCAATATAGGTAAAATCAATAGATCCGGTTCCCGCGATCTTTTTTCCGAGACCTTCCACCAATACATTCGTTGCACGTGCCATAACCTTTGGTCCGGCAACGGAAAAGACGGTAGACACCGCCGCAAAAATCATAACGGCAACGATTGCATACCAGTATCTTCCGAGATAACGAACCAGTTTTCCGATAGAGTTTTTGAAATCTTTTGACTTTTCTCCCGGTATCATTCCTCTGCCCGGGCCGCCCATCGGACCGTGAGGTCTTCTTGTACGTTGTTCTGCCATCTTATTTCACCTCCTCAGAAAGTCCCAGTTCTTTGGCAGACAGCTGGCTCCTGGCAATCTGCTCGTAAACTTCGCAATTGTGCAGTAATTCCTCATGCGTGCCTTTTCCGACAATCTTTCCATCGTCGAGTACCAGTATCTGGTCCGCATGCAGAATTGTACTGATTCGCTGTGCGACAATGATCACGGTCGTATGTTCCGTCTTTGTCTCAAGTGCTCTGCGGAGTGCCGCATCGGTCTTCATATCCAGAGCGGAAAAACTGTCATCAAACACATAAATCTTTGGATTTTTTGCAATTGCTCTGGCAATGGCAAGCCGCTGCTTCTGTCCGCCGGAAACATTGCTTCCGCCCTGTGCAATCGCACTCTCATACCCATCCTGTTTGCTGTCAATAAACTCTGTTGCCTGCGCAATCTCCGCTGCTTCCCGGATCTGCTCATCTGACGCATCCTCTGCCCCAAAGCGCAGATTGCTTGCAATTGTACCAGAGAAAAGAATTCCCTTCTGTGGTACAAATCCGATATGTTCCCGCAGATCCTGCAATGTATACTTGCGGATATCCGTTCCGTCAAGCGTGATCTCTCCGCCTGTCACATCATAAAAACGCGGAAGCAGGTTGACCAGCGTAGATTTACCACATCCGGTACTTCCGATAATTGCAGTGGTCTTTCCCGGCTCTGCAACAAAATCAATGTCCGAAAGCACATCTTCCGTGGCTCCCGGATACCGGAAATTTACATGATGAAAGGCAATCACACCCTCACACTGTTCCATGGCAACCGGCTCTTTCGGATCTGTAATCGTACTTTTTGTGCGTACAACCTCATCTATACGCTCTGCAGCCACACCGGCTCTCGGCATCATGATAGACATCATAGTCAGCATCAGAAATGCCATAACGATCATCATTGTGTAAGTAATAAATGCCGTCATGGAACCAACCTGCATATATCCGCCATCGATCCTCTTTGCGGCAACCCACACAATCAGAAGCGTAATGCAGTACATGATCATCATCATTCCCGGCATCATAAATGTCATAACACGGTTGGTAAACAACTGCGTCTTTGTCAGATTGCGGTTGGCCTCATCAAACCGCTCTTCTTCCCGTTTTTCCCGTCCAAATGCACGAATGACATTTAATCCTGTCAGAATCTCTCTCGAAACCAGATTCAGCCGGTCCACGAGATTCTGCATAATCTTAAACTTCGGCATGGCAAGGGAGGTAAGAAGCATTACAAATCCAAGAATAACAAGCACCGCAAGCGCGATCACCCATTCCATTCCTGCATGGGTCTGTGCAACCTTAATCACACCACCGATTCCAATGATCGGAGCATAAAGAATCATTCGCAGAAATACTGCAGTCACCATCTGAATCTGCTGTACATCATTGGTACTTCTCGTAATCAGGGATGCCGTTGAAAAATGATCCATCTCTGCATTGGAGTACTGTACGACATTGCGGAATGTCTTATCACGCAGATCCCGTCCGATGGATGCTCCCACACGGGAAGCACAATATCCGACAACCACTGCCGCCATAACCATCAGCAGCGCAAAACCAAGCATCTTGGCTCCGGTGGTCCATAAGTAATGTTTCTGAATGGCATCTACATCCACACCTGCATTTTTATCACAGGAGATCGCATAGGTCACACCCATGGATTTCAATGTAGAAGATCCGATCGCATCAATCTGTCCGGACACCTGCTTTCGTATCTCAAGAATCTGCTGATCCGGTACCTGGCCGGCTGCCAGTGCCTGCATCAGCTGCTTCATATCTACCTGCGTCCCATCCGTTCCCATTTTCCCCGTGAGAGCCTTCTCGTCAATATCGGACTCCTTCATCTGGGACATCTGATATACCATGACGATCGGCTCCAACAGAGACTCATCCATATCGTCAAGCATATCCTCTTCACAATTTCTCACATAGTTTCCATCTTTTTTCGGCTCCTTATAACAGGCGGCAAATGTTTTCTTTTCCTTGCTGGTCATAAAAAGCTGTGCTGACACAAAATCTTCCTGTGTCATTTCTTCCGGAAGAATATGCTCCACTCCGCTGCTCATGATTCCGACATCGATAATATCCGATGTATACTGTGGCAGGGACAGATCACAAAATGCCTGCATCACAAGAAAAGCCACAATAACCAGAATCCATTTCCAGTATGGGAGCATGTTTTTAAATATTTTTCCCATGATTTAACTCCTTTTCATATGCATAGCTTTTATACTATCACGAACTGATTTCCAGAACAATTCCTATTATATAAAACTTTTCTTAAATTAAAATGAAATGTGTGGTGCAACCACGGGCACCACACATTTTATGTTCTGATTTTATACCGCAGGGGTTACATAACCTGCCAGCTTCATTTCTTTTGTAAAATCATCGACAGACATTCCCGCTTTTTCCGCACCTATTTCCACGGGGATGATCCCATCTTGCACCAGGGATGCATATGCACGAATCTGTCCTTCTCGCTGACCTTCGCGCTGACCTTCAAGACGACCCTCGCGCAAGCCCGCCACTCGCTCCTCTTTCAGTTCCTCTTTCATCAGTACTCTTAATGCTTCACACATTGTCTGTTCACTTCCTTTCCATTCCCGTACTTTCTCCATGTTACTGTTTACAATGACCTGCAGCACGATATCTGCAAGATTCTTCTCCCTTCCCTCAAAGGTACTCACCTGCAATAAATACTGACGCATCAACGATTCCTCCAGATGATTCGTCAATGCTTTTAGCTGTACATGCATATCCACATCCAGTTCCGATGACTCTATGATCTGCATCGGGAACATCGCGCCATTGACATAGTAGATTCCTGCTGCTTCTTTTTTATATCCATACCCGGATTTTTCCAGTTCCCCCAGCAGCTTCACCGGCTTGCGGTCTCGAATCAGTGTAATGGTAATCTCCTCTGCCGGAATCTCATTTACATGATTTGGCAATACTTTATACAGGCACGCATACGCAACCACCTTGTAAAAAGTATCAATGTTCAACTCATCCATCGGGGATTTATATTCAAAAATATTGTGTTTCCGGAAAATCTTCCCGATTTCATTTTTTATTTTGCAGTCCCTCTTTACTTTTACAACCGTACAGTCAATCTGCAAAGGTTTCTCCGTAAGCTGGAACTCATCGGTAAATTCCAAATTTTCTGCATCCTCCAGCAGTTCCAGGCGCAAGGCTGAACAGAATGCCGGATGCCACTGCAGCTTTTGGGACTTTTTCTGATTCTCCTGTTGATTCTTCTCCTGTTGATTTTTCGTTTGTTCTTTTTCCAAATGTTCTCCTTATATTATATGTGGTTTTTGCTTTTATTTCAACGCATAAAAATTGCAGACTGTTAAACCCTGACCGTCAAACTCAGACCGTCAAAACCTGACTGTCAAAACCCGACCGTCAAAGGCACATTAAAGTTCACATCTTTCACTTATACAACAAAACAAATGGGATTTCTGGCAGAAACTGCCACTGAAAAAAGATATGATTACTATACCATATGTTTATGACCGCTGCAAGAAAAAACATCCCGAGCTGGAAAAACAATAGGAAAAACAAAAAGCCATGCAATGGAAAAATCCAATACTGCATGGCTTTACAAAATTAATTTTATACCGCAGGGATTACATAACCTGCCAGCTTCATTTCCTTTGTGAAATCATCGACAGACATTCCCGCTTTTTCTGCACCTGTTTCCACGGTGATGATCCCATCCTGCACCAGAGATGCATATGCACGAATCTGTCCTTCGCGCTGACCTTCCACTCTTCCTTCGCGCTGACCTTCCATACGCTCCTCATTCAATTCATCTGCCATCAAAACGCGTAATGCCTCACACATGATCCTTTCACTTCCTTTCCATTCCCGTACTTTCTCCATGTTACCGTTTACAATGACCTGCAGCACGATATCTGCAAGATTCTTCTCCCTCTCTGCAAATGCACTGACTTCTAACAGATACTGTCTCATCACTGTTTCGTTCAGTTGATTCGTCAATGCTTTTAGCTGTACATGCATATCCGTGTCCAGTTCCGATGATGCAATGATCTGCACCGGAAACATCACACCATAGACATAGTAAATCCCGGCTGTTTCTTTTTTGCATTCATATCCGGATTTTTCCAGTTCCTGCATCAGCTTCACCGGCTTGCGGTCTCGAATCAGTGTAATAGTAATCTCCTCTGCCGGAATTTCATCCACATGATTTGGTAATACTTTATACAGGCACGCATACGCAACCGCCTTGTAAAAAGTATCAATGTTCAACTCATCCATCGGGGATTTATATTCAAAAATATTGTGTTTCCGGAAAATCTTCCCGATTTCATTTTTTATTTTGCAGTCCCTCTTTACTTTTACAACCGTACAGTCAATCTGCAAAGGTTTCTCCGTAAGCTGGAACTCATCGGTAAATTCCAGATTTTCTGCATCCTCCAGCAGTTCCAGGCGCAGTGCCGAACAAAACGCCGGATGCCACTGCAGCTTTTGGGACTTTTTCTGATTCTTCTCCTGTTGATTTTTCGTCTGTTCTTTTTTCAACTGTTCTCCTTTTATTATATGTAACTTTCACGCTTTTTTCAACGCACAAAAATTGCAGACTGTTAAATATACGTAAAATTCACATAGTTCATTTATACAACGAAACAAATGGGATTTTCGGCAGAAACTGCCTCTGAAAAAAGATATGTTTACTATATCATATGTGTATGCTCGTTGCAAGAAAAACAGTCCCGAGCGACTAAAAGCCATGCAATAGAAAATTCATACTGCATGGCTTTACGAAATTGATTTTATACCGCAGGGATTACATATCCAATCTGCTTCATTTCTTTCACGAAATCATCGACAGACATTCCTGCTTTTTCTGCACCAATTTCCACTGTAATGATTCCATCCTTTATCAGGGATGCATATGCCTGAATCTGACCTTCACGTTTGCCTTCAATTCGCCCTTCACGCTGGCCTTCAAGACGACCTTCGCGCTGTCCTTCGATTCGACCTTCCACACGTTCCTCATTCAATTCATCTGCCATCAAAACACGTAATGCCTCACACATGATTCTTTCACTTCCTTTCCATTTTTGCACTTTCTCCATGTAACTGTTTACAATGACCTGCAACACAACATCCGCAAGATCCTTTTCCCTCTCTGCAAATGCACCGACCTCTAACAAATATTGCCTCATCAGAAAAACAGTTCAGAGCAAATAAAATAAAATTTCCTGTTTGCATACTCTCCAAAAAGAGGTATTATATAGAAAAACACAGGAGGTATTCAAATGAAAGCACATAAATATTGGTCCCTTGGTGCATTGGCAACCATGATCGGAACTATCTATACCGGCTATAAAAATATGAAATCAGCTCACAAATATTTTGCCTGCAGTTCTCTTCTCTGCATGATTATGGCTATCTACTCTGGTCATAAAATGCTTTCTGCAAAATCCAGGAAAAAGAAAGACTCTGTTTCTCAAGAATCCGCAGAATAATTGAAATTATAGATGTTTTTACCCATACATACTACATGGCTTTACAAAATGATTTTATACCGCAGGGATTACATAACCAGCCTGTTTCATTTCTTTTGTAAAATCATCGACAGACATTCCTGCTTTTTCTGCACCAACTTCCACTGTAATGATTCCATCCTTTACCAAAGTTGCATATGCACGAATCTGGCCTTCACGCTGACCTTCCACGCGTTCTTCATTCAATTCATCTGCCATTAAAACACGTAATGCCTCACACATTGTCTGTTCACTTCCTTTCCATTTTTGCACTTTCTCCATGTTACTGTTTACAATAACCTGAAGCACAACATCCGCAAGATTCTTTTCCCTCTCTGTAAAAACGCTAACTTCCTGCAGATACTTCCACATCAGCGGTTCATCCAAATTGTCAGTCAGTGCCTTGAGCTGTACATGCAAATCCATATCCAGTTCCGATGATGCAATGATCTGCACCGGGAACATCACACCACTGACATAATAGATTCCGGCTGTTTCTTTCCTGCATTCATACCCATCACTACTTAATTTCTGAAGAAGCTTCACTGGCTTGCGGTCTCGAATCAGTGTAATGGTAATCTCCTCTGCCGGAATCTCATCCACATGATTTGGTAATACTTTATACAGGCATGCATACGCAACCGCCTTGTAAAAAGTATCAATGTTCAGCTCATCCTTCGGGGATTTATATTCAAAAATGTTGTGTTTCCGGAAGATCTTCCCGATTTCATTTTTTTATTTTGCAGTCCTTCTTTACTTTTACAACCGTACAGTCAATCTGCAAAGGTTTTTCCGTAAGCTGGAACTCATCGGTAAATTCCAAATTTTCTGCATCCTCCAGCAGTT
>ENA-OPXB01000898-OPXB01000898.1-human-gut-metagenome-genome-assembly--contig:-NODE-898-length-18720-cov-9.424216_pt1 | contig 18720 bp, 22 predicted proteins | sample MGYA00241516_ERZ502024 | MGnify/ENA primary metagenome ERZ502024 (study PRJEB25962, sample SAMEA2041926) | human gut metagenome | biome: human gut; feature: human-associated habitat; material: faeces...
AAAAGCGCCCGTCCCGTGCCCGGCCGGACGCGGGACACTGACCACAGGCAGCGTTTATGCCGCGCCGCGTCAGCCGGCGCAGTAAAAAGAGGAGCACGGCGACATCCTTTGTCGGAAAAGAAACGGGCGGTTGCCCGCCCGTCTCCGTCATACTTCATCCGCCATAATGCGCCACCTTGTCGACTATCCACGCAGGTCCGGTGACTTCCGGCAGCTCATCGTCATCTGTCGGGGAAGACCATTCCAGTTCCCCCCACAGCACATCAACGAGCTCTCCACGCTCATATCGCTGCCAGCCACAGAAATTGCAGCCCTGCTCGGCGTACCAGTGCTCCAGCGTGCAGCCGAAACGGCGGCTTAATGCTGCAACAACGTCGCTTTCCGGCTGACACCACGGCGTGTCGAAATCCACCTGAATGAAGTTTTCCCCCTGACTGCTGATATTCAGGTCATACCCACAAGGCCACTTCACGCCATACCGTTCTGTATACCAGTGATATGCAGAAGGAACACCGTTCAGAACACCGCCATTGAAGCCGTTCACTTCAACATCCAGGCGGGTGGGCAGAACCATCCGCAGGTCAAACGGCATGGTTTTTTCCGGCAGTACGTTGTCACACAGACGGTTCCACCACACCGATACATCCTCGTTACTCCAGATGTCGCACCAGTCACCTCTTTTTGGGGTGAAAAGTGCGGTGATGCTTTCCCTGACATCATCCGGTAACCCTTCCCAGCGACGCTGTCCAGTACCGCTCTGCAGCCAGAGTTCATGCAGCATCAGGCAGTTTTGCTCATCCAGCAGTACACCGTTCTGCAGGTGTGTCAGCCAGCGGGTGAACGCGATATTTTCCGGCGATACAACACCACGTCCGGCAGCCGTCAGTCCGGGGCACGGTTCAAACTGCACATCTTCAGTGGTCTGCAGAAGTCCGGCACTTCCGGCCAGAAACAGCTGAATACCTTCATTTGTGGCGCGGCGATAAAACGGTGTGACTGCACCGCTGGCCAGTCGTTTAATCTCAGCAATCTGTGCCGGTTCACCAGAAAAATGCATACGATTTGAGCACCAGTTTGGCATGGGAATTCTCCTCTCAGGAGCACCGGGAGGGAGCCCCTGTGGCGCCCGTTCCCCGCTGCCTGTGGGCTGTTCACCGCGTCCGGTAACGGGTCAGGCCGACCGTGGAATACCGCAGCCGTCGTCTGTTTGACGGCAAGGTTATGCCGCGAAAGCGGCTTGAAGGGCGTTCATCAGAAAAGGGCGACGGGCTGGCGTACACTGTCACCGACGCCAGCCGGGAGCGGTAAAAGCGCCCGTCCCGTGCCCGGCCGGACGCGGGACACTGACCACAGGCAGCGTTCCTGCCGCGCCGCGTCAGCCGGCGCAGTAAAAAGAGGAGCCCGGCGACATCTTTTGTCATCCGCCAAACAAAACCCAAAAACAACCCACACCAAACCCAATAAAACACCAAAACAAGACAAATAATCATTGATTGATAGTTAAAATGGGGTAAACTTGACAAATAAACCCACTTAAAACCCAAAACACCCCCAAACACACACCACAAAAACACCATAAGGAGTTTTATAAATGTTGGTATTCATTGATGACGGTTCAACAAACATCAAACTACAGTGGCAGGAAAGCGACGGAACAATTAAACAGCACATTAGCCCGAACAGCTTCAAACGCGAGTGGGCAGTTTCTTTTGGTGATAAAAAGGTCTTTAACTACACACTGAACGGCGAACAGTATTCATTTGATCCAATCAGCCCGGATGCTGTAGTCACAACCAATATCGCATGGCAATACAGCGACGTTAATGTCGTTGCGGTGCACCACGCCTTACTGACCAGTGGTCTGCCGGTAAGCGAAGTGGATATTGTTTGCACACTTCCTCTGACAGAGTATTACGACAGGAATAACCAACCCAATACGGAAAATATTGAGCGTAAGAAAGCAAACTTCCGGAAAAAAATTACATTAAATGGTGGGGATACATTCACAATAAAAGATGTAAAAGTCATGCCTGAATCTATACCGGCAGGTTATGAAGTTCTACAAGAACTGGATGAGTTAGATTCTTTATTAATTATAGATCTCGGGGGCACCACATTAGATATTTCTCAGGTAATGGGGAAATTATCGGGGATCAGTAAAATATACGGAGATTCATCTCTTGGTGTATCTCTGGTCACATCTGCAGTAAAAGATGCCCTTTCTCTTGCGAGAACAAAAGGAAGTAGCTATCTTGCTGACGATATAATTATTCACAGAAAAGATAATAACTATCTGAAGCAACGAATTAATGATGAGAACAAAATATCAATAGTCACCGAAGCAATGAATGAAGCACTTCGTAAACTTGAGCAACGTGTATTAAATACACTCAATGAATTTTCTGGTTATACTCATGTTATGGTTATAGGTGGTGGCGCAGAATTAATATGCGATGCAGTAAAAAAACACACACAGATTCGTGATGAACGTTTTTTTAAAACCAATAACTCTCAATATGATTTAGTTAACGGTATGTATCTCATAGGTAATTAATGATGGACAAGCGCAGAACCATTGCCTTTAAGCTAAATCCAGATGTAAATCAAACAGATAAAATTGTTTGTGATACACTGGACAGTATCCCGCAAGGGGAACGCAGCCGCCTTAACCGGGCTGCACTGACGGCAGGTCTGGCCTTATACAGACAAGATCCCAGGGCCCCTTTCCTTTTATGTGAACTGCTGACGAAAGAAACCACATTTTCAGATATCGTGAATATATTGAGATCGCTATTTCCAAAAGAGATGGCCGATTTTAATTCTTCAATAGTCACTCAATCCTCTTCACAACAAGAGCAAAAAAGTGATGAAGAGACCAAAAAAAATGCGATGAAGCTAATAAATTAATTCAATTATTATTGAGTTCCCTTTATCCACTATCAGGCTGGATAAAGGGAACTTAATCAAGTTATTTCATTGGCAATTATTACATAAAATAAATACAGTATCGTTATTATGAAATTATTTCACGGCACTTATGAAAAAACAGTACCAATAATCAAACCTGGTGAGTTCGTAATGTCTGGCAATAACGTTTTTGATGGGTTGTTTTCCAGCCCGGAGCGCGATATTGCTGCCAGTCACGGAAACCCCGTATTCATATACCATGTTGATGATGATAAAATAGCTAAATCCCGCGATCTTGATGCTCGTTTTCAAGAGGTTTATGCCTTCTTACATAACGAACTGGATACTGCTGACGTAGAGGAAATAGCTGATCGCGTCATGTGGGATAACAATTCAGATATCGAAGATTTCGCAGATATTCTCTCGCCACGCCTCGGCAGCGATTGTTCTATTCTTGTTTGTTTATACGCAAACTCGTTTGGGTTTATTTATGCTCAGAGAAGTCAGCAATTCATCTGGTATTTTTGAATTACTTTTTTGATAAATAACATTTTCATATATTTTAAAATCATCATATTTAAATTTTTTAATCTCCTTAAAACTTCTTTCATTGCAGTTTATAAGCCAAACTCCATCTATATGCAAACATTCCTCTTCATTATCAATGTAACTTGTTCTAAAAGCTTCACCGTTATCTTTTTTTACTATGAAATCATGTTTTTCTATCGACAATGATATACCCCCTTCACTATTACGTTCTGGACGGATTATTTCTTGCTTATAGAACAAATTTTTTAAATTAGGGAAATCCACACAATCTATATTTTCAATAAAACCAACATTTATGCAGATGATATTTATATCATCATCATTGACTTTATTCGCAGCAAAATATTTTTTATATTTTATTAGTTTTTCCTTCAAAGAACCTGTTATCCTGGGATGTAAAGTATCTATACTGGGAATATTTTGACTCCTTTTGTAGCCTTTGCTTTCTGTCAAAGAAAATTCAAAAACACTCCAAGAAGCCTCCTCTTGTTTAGTTATAAATGGCGTAACAACTTCAATATTTACTTTTCTGTCGTTAAAATTAAACTTAATGTCAGGTCCACTATCTTCGCTCGATATCGCCCCTACAGAAGATGTCAAACAATATTTAAACATCAGTAATTCTGATAATCTCTGTCGGGAATTCTCATTATTATTCATTTGTGAGATAAAGTTACTATCTAATAGGTCCTTTTGTTCCATTTCACGAAACAGTTCTGAATAAAAATCAAGCGTATTTTTATCATCTGAATAGTACTTCTTAACTGCATCTATAAATTTTGATGTTTCAGACATTAACTGTTATCTCTCTACACACCTTAATAAAAACAAATAATTACTAAAAAATCTCAATATCTTACTAACACTATCTATTTTCCCTCATATGCCACAGACACAATACATAGATAGCACTGACCAGTTAGGTTCGTAACGGATTTCGTATTCACAGCAAAAATCCATCTGACCTCCCGGGATTCAAACTGAAATAACAGTTCATTCCATACGCGAATGCGTTAACAGAATGACCGGAGCCTGTGTCATAGACCATTCCATCAATACCACATCATCCTGGGCTAGTTTCTTCGTCATGATTTAGGGGTCTGACGCTCAGTGGAACGAAAACTCACGTTAAGGGATTTTGGTCATGAGATTATCAAAAAGGATCTTCACCTAGATCCTTTTAAATTAAAAATGAAGTTTTAAATCAATCTAAAGGGCACTGTTGCAAAGTTAGCGATGAGGCAGCCTTTTGTCTTATTCAAAGGCCTTACATTTCAAAAACTCTGCTTACCAGGCGCATTTCGCCCAGGGGATCACCATAATAAAATGCTGAGGCCTGGCCTTTGCGTAGTGCACGCATCACCTCAATACCTTTGATGGTGGCGTAAGCCGTCTTCATGGATTTAAATCCCAGCGTGGCGCCGATTATCCGTTTCAGTTTGCCATGATCGCATTCAATCACGTTGTTCCGGTACTTAATCTGTCGGTGTTCAACGTCAGACGGGCACCGGCCTTCGCGTTTGAGCAGAGCAAGCGCGCGACCATAGGCGGGCGCTTTATCCGTGTTGATGAATCGCGGGATCTGCCACTTCTTCACGTTGTTGAGGATTTTACCCAGAAACCGGTATGCAGCTTTGCTGTTACGACGGGAGGAGAGATAAAAATCGACAGTGCGGCCCCGGCTGTCGACGGCCCGGTACAGATACGCCCAGCGGCCATTGACCTTCACGTAGGTTTCATCCATGTGCCACGGGCAAAGATCGGAAGGGTTACGCCAGTACCAGCGCAGCCGTTTTTCCATTTCAGGCGCATAACGCTGAACCCAGCGGTAAATCGTGGAGTGATCGACATTCACTCCGCGTTCAGCCAGCATCTCCTGCAGCTCACGGTAACTGATGCCGTATTTGCAGTACCAGCGTACGGCCCACAGAATGATGTCACGCTGAAAATGCCGGCCTTTGAATGGGTTCATGTGCAGCTCCATCAGCAAAAGGGGATGATAAGTTTATCACCACCGACTATTTGCAACAGTGCCGATTTTTTTGTGGTTGTGGTAGTGACCGGCGAGCACTAACCCGAAGCCATAGGAGGCGAGCTCTTTTCCGTCGAACCCATGGTCTGGAATGCCAAGAACAACCCCGTTAACCGGTGCGTGGATGATTGCTGTCCACTTAGAGGCAACACTAGCGCCGATCGCGTCTTTAACGTGCGCAAGATCCGCACGCAGATCGTCCATGGAATCGCGCCATGGCAGCAGAGCGACTTTGTGGTCCTCGAACAGCGTTTTTTCGGATACAACCTCCACAAACGGCAACGAATTAAGCGCCGCAGCTGCATTGCCCATAGGACATGAGTCTTTGGTTTCCAGATCGTGATTGCCGGCGATCATGCGAAAGCGAACGCCGTAGTCACGGTGGATGGTCTTAAAAAAGTCGAGCACCGCGTTTAGCACAGAAGGGGTCAAAGAACCTCGCACATGGAAGAGATCGCCGCCGTGATAGACGGTTGGAACCACGCCCGCTGGGGCGTGGTAATCGGCGGCGCAAGCCGCTTCTTCAATGGCTTTAAGAATCTGCAACAGCCTGGAGTTAATGCCCGACTCTGTTGGTATCGCGAACTGCGACCAGTTGTGCAGGTGCGTATCTGAAATGGCAACGAAGGTCATTCTGTAAGCTCCTTTTTACGGTAAGTGAAGTAAGTGTGAAGGTCATGTTCTTCCATGCCATTCTGCTCGTAGTCTTTGACCATTTCGGCCAGATCAACGTAGGTGTCGCCTTCGTACAGTCGCTTAACAAAGGTCAATTCAATCTGCGTGATCATCAAGGCAAGTCGCTTGAATATCTCAGCGCCACCAATGACGTAGGCCACATCGCCCACGCTCTCTTCTTGAGCGAACCGCATGGCGTCGCTGACGTTGTTCACGAAGATAGCGCCGTTAGCGTCACGAACACCCGGAAGCTCCAGCGCTTGGCGCGTCATAACGATGCAGGTGCGACCTTCTAATTTGACGGGCAAGCTCTCATAGGTCTTGCGCCCCATAATGACCACCTTCCCCATGGTCAATTTTTTGAATCTGGCCAGATCGCCTTTTAGTGGTGGCCAGGGAAGTGCGTTGTCCTTCCCAATGCAACCATTGGCGGTGGCAGCTAAAATGGCATGAAGCTCGATCATTGTTGTTTACCTATCAAAAGAGGAATTGGTGATTATTGCGTCGGGCACTGTTGCAAAGTTAGCGATGAGGCAGCCTTTTGTCTTATTCAAAGGCCTTACATTTCAAAAACTCTGCTTACCAGGCGCATTTCGCCCAGGGGATCACCATAATAAAATGCTGAGGCCTGGCCTTTGCGTAGTGCACGCATCACCTCAATACCTTTGATGGTGGCGTAAGCCGTCTTCATGGATTTAAATCCCAGCGTGGCGCCGATTATCCGTTTCAGTTTGCCATGATCGCATTCAATCACGTTGTTCCGGTACTTAATCTGTCGGTGTTCAACGTCAGACGGGCACCGGCCTTCGCGTTTGAGCAGAGCAAGCGCGCGACCATAGGCGGGCGCTTTATCCGTGTTGATGAATCGCGGGATCTGCCACTTCTTCACGTTGTTGAGGATTTTACCCAGAAACCGGTATGCAGCTTTGCTGTTACGACGGGAGGAGAGATAAAAATCGACAGTGCGGCCCCGGCTGTCGACGGCCCGGTACAGATACGCCCAGCGGCCATTGACCTTCACGTAGGTTTCATCCATGTGCCACGGGCAAAGATCGGAAGGGTTACGCCAGTACCAGCGCAGCCGTTTTTCCATTTCAGGCGCATAACGCTGAACCCAGCGGTAAATCGTGGAGTGATCGACATTCACTCCGCGTTCAGCCAGCATCTCCTGCAGCTCACGGTAACTGATGCCGTATTTGCAGTACCAGCGTACGGCCCACAGAATGATGTCACGCTGAAAATGCCGGCCTTTGAATGGGTTCATGTGCAGCTCCATCAGCAAAAGGGGATGATAAGTTTATCACCACCGACTATTTGCAACAGTGCCCGCTCCACGGTTTATAAAATTCTTGAAGACGAAAGGGCCTCGTGATACGCCTATTTTTATAGGTTAATGTCATGATAATAATGGTTTCTTAGACGTCAGGTGGCACTTTTCGGGGAAATGTGCGCGGAACCCCTATTTGTTTATTTTTCTAAATACATTCAAATATGTATCCGCTCATGAGACAATAACCCTGGTAAATGCTTCAATAATATTGAAAAAGGAAGAGTATGAGTATTCAACATTTTCGTGTCGCCCTTATTCCCTTTTTTGCGGCATTTTGCCTTCCTGTTTTTGCTCACCCAGAAACGCTGGTGAAAGTAAAAGATGCTGAAGATCAGTTGGGTGCACGAGTGGGTTACATCGAACTGGATCTCAACAGCGGTAAGATCCTTGAGAGTTTTCGCCCCGAAGAACGTTTTCCAATGATGAGCACTTTTAAAGTTCTGCTATGTGGTGCGGTATTATCCCGTGTTGACGCCGGGCAAGAGCAACTCGGTCGCCGCATACACTATTCTCAGAATGACTTGGTTGAGTACTCACCAGTCACAGAAAAGCATCTTACGGATGGCATGACAGTAAGAGAATTATGCAGTGCTGCCATAACCATGAGTGATAACACTGCTGCCAACTTACTTCTGACAACGATCGGAGGACCGAAGGAGCTAACCGCTTTTTTGCACAACATGGGGGATCATGTAACTCGCCTTGATCGTTGGGAACCGGAGCTGAATGAAGCCATACCAAACGACGAGCGTGACACCACGATGCCTGCAGCAATGGCAACAACGTTGCGCAAACTATTAACTGGCGAACTACTTACTCTAGCTTCCCGGCAACAATTAATAGACTGGATGGAGGCGGATAAAGTTGCAGGACCACTTCTGCGCTCGGCCCTTCCGGCTGGCTGGTTTATTGCTGATAAATCTGGAGCCGGTGAGCGTGGGTCTCGCGGTATCATTGCAGCACTGGGGCCAGATGGTAAGCCCTCCCGTATCGTAGTTATCTACACGACGGGGAGTCAGGCAACTATGGATGAACGAAATAGACAGATCGCTGAGATAGGTGCCTCACTGATTAAGCATTGGTAACTGTCAGACCAAGTTTACTCATATATACTTTAGATTGATTTAAAACTTCATTTTTAATTTAAAAGGATCTAGGTGAAGATCCTTTTTGATAATCTCATGACCAAAATCCCTTAACGTGAGTTTTCGTTCCACTGAGCGTCAGACCCCGTCAAGGGGGTGTCACTGGCCGAGAAGGTGTTCGGAGCCGTGGAGACGGTCGAAGGGGTGGCGCAAAGGTTGAACGCCAAAATAATGGGGTCTGTGCAGCCGATGGCCGAGAAAGCCGCTGTAAGCGCCCAGAACGAGCGAAGAGCCAAGGAGCTAAGGGAAACCCTAGCCCAGCAGCAAAAACGCTTACAGGCCCTTCAGGAGCCGTTTAAGGGGCTATCCAAGGATCAGGTAGCGGGACTGATCCGGCAGGCGGTGAAATTGCGGCAGGAGAACGAGCAGGAGAAGCAGGAGCGCGCCCAGCAGATCAAAGAGCGATTCAAGGCCAAGCGGGAACGGGAGCGCAGCGACCGCAGCAGGGGCCGTTAACCCTTTTCAACCAACTTTAACCAACCTTGAACAACCTTAAACCATTGTTTAACCAACATTAAACCACTTTCAACCAACCCTAAACCACTTTCAACCAACCCTAAGCAACCGGGGTGTAAGGGCTGGCAGTAATCGCGCGGATTTACAGGCACGTCGGATATGTTTACAAAAACTCCGTTTTTGACACATATCCCGTGCCAAAGGGTGCCCCTTTGAAACCCTCCAGCGCCCCGCTCAATCGCGGGGCAGGGTGACGCGGTGGGGTAGGTCGGGACTGGGGCCGTCCTCGTCCAGGAACGCCACTTCGGCGCGTTCCAGGGTGCAGCCATCGAGGTTCAATTCTTCCATGTCCTTGAGGGTGAAAACCCCCGCCTCCTCGCGGCTCTTGGTGTACCCGTAGCCCTTGGGTTTCCAGTACTCCAGACCTGTCTTGATGTAATACATGCTCATGGCCATACCTCGTCCTTGAGTTTCGATATAACGGAATCCAGCGCCGTTCTGGTGGTGCCGTCCAGCGTGTCTATACCCCTGTCGTAAGCCTCCAAAACAGCGGCCATTTCAGCGGCTGTGATGCTGATAGTGGCCGTGGTGTCCCTTACGATATGGGAGTAATCAGGCTTGCCGAAAAGGGCTTTGAGTGGATCTGTCATGGCTGATCTCCAAACATATCAAGCGTGTCTGTATCCCACTCTATTGTAAACAAGACATTTTTATCTTTTATATTCAATGGCTTATTTTCCTGCTAATTGGTAATACCATGAAAAATACCATGCTCAGAAAAGGCTTAACAATATTTTGAAAAATTGCCTACTGAGCGCTGCCGCACAGCTCCATAGGCCGCTTTCCTGGCTTTGCTTCCAGATGTATGCTCTTCTGCTCCTGCAGCTAATGGATCACCGCAAACAGGTTACTCGCCTGGGGATTCCCTTTCGACCCGAGCATCCGTATGATACTCATGCTCGATTATTATTATTATAGAAGCCCCCATGAATAAATCGCTCATCATTTTCGGCATCGTCAACATAACCTCGGACAGTTTCTCCGATGGAGGCCGGTATCTGGCGCCAGACGCAGCCATTGCGCAGGCGCGTAAGCTGATGGCCGAGGGGGCAGATGTGATCGACCTCGGTCCGGCATCCAGCAATCCCGACGCCGCGCCTGTTTCGTCCGACACAGAAATCGCGCGTATCGCGCCGGTGCTGGACGCGCTCAAGGCAGATGGCATTCCCGTCTCGCTCGACAGTTATCAACCCGCGACGCAAGCCTATGCCTTGTCGCGTGGTGTGGCCTATCTCAATGATATTCGCGGTTTTCCAGACGCTGCGTTCTATCCGCAATTGGCGAAATCATCTGCCAAACTCGTCGTTATGCATTCGGTGCAAGACGGGCAGGCAGATCGGCGCGAGGCACCCGCTGGCGACATCATGGATCACATTGCGGCGTTCTTTGACGCGCGCATCGCGGCGCTGACGGGTGCCGGTATCAAACGCAACCGCCTTGTCCTTGATCCCGGCATGGGGTTTTTTCTGGGGGCTGCTCCCGAAACCTCGCTCTCGGTGCTGGCGCGGTTCGATGAATTGCGGCTGCGCTTCGATTTGCCGGTGCTTCTGTCTGTTTCGCGCAAATCCTTTCTGCGCGCGCTCACAGGCCGTGGTCCGGGGGATGTCGGGGCCGCGACACTCGCTGCAGAGCTTGCCGCCGCCGCAGGTGGAGCTGACTTCATCCGCACACACGAGCCGCGCCCCTTGCGCGACGGGCTGGCGGTATTGGCGGCGCTGAAAGAAACCGCAAGAATTCGTTAACTGCACATTCGGGATATTTCTCTATATTCGCGCTTCATCAGAAAACTGAAGGAACCTCCATTGAATCGAACTAATATTTTTTTTGGTGAATCGCATTCTGACTGGTTGCCTGTCAGAGGCGGAGAATCTGGTGATTTTGTTTTTCGACGTGGTGACGGGCATGCCTTCGCGAAAATCGCACCTGCTTCCCGCCGCGGTGAGCTCGCTGGAGAGCGTGACCGCCTCATTTGGCTCAAAGGTCGAGGTGTGGCTTGCCCCGAGGTCATCAACTGGCAGGAGGAACAGGAGGGTGCATGCTTGGTGATAACGGCAATTCCGGGAGTACCGGCGGCTGATCTGTCTGGAGCGGATTTGCTCAAAGCGTGGCCGTCAATGGGGCAGCAACTTGGCGCTGTTCACAGCCTATCGGTTGATCAATGTCCGTTTGAGCGCAGGCTGTCGCGAATGTTCGGACGCGCCGTTGATGTGGTGTCCCGCAATGCCGTCAATCCCGACTTCTTACCGGACGAGGACAAGAGTACGCCGCAGCTCGATCTTTTGGCTCGTGTCGAACGAGAGCTACCGGTGCGGCTCGACCAAGAGCGCACCGATATGGTTGTTTGCCATGGTGATCCCTGCATGCCGAACTTCATGGTGGACCCTAAAACTCTTCAATGCACGGGTCTGATCGACCTTGGGCGGCTCGGAACAGCAGATCGCTATGCCGATTTGGCACTCATGATTGCTAACGCCGAAGAGAACTGGGCAGCGCCAGATGAAGCAGAGCGCGCCTTCGCTGTCCTATTCAATGTATTGGGGATCGAAGCCCCCGACCGCGAACGCCTTGCCTTCTATCTGCGATTGGACCCTCTGACTTGGGGTTGATGTTCATGCCGCCTGTTTTTCCTGCTCATTGGCACGTTTCGCAACCTGTTCTCATTGCGGACACCTTTTCCAGCCTCGTTTGGAAAGTTTCATTGCCAGACGGGACTCCTGCAATCGTCAAGGGATTGAAACCTATAAAAGACATTGCTGATGAACTGCGCGGGGCCGACTATCTGGTATGGCGCAATGGGAGGGGAGCAGTCCGGTTGCTCGGTCGTGAGAACAATCTGATGTTGCTCGAATATGCCGGGGAGCGAATGCTCTCTCACATCGTTGCCGAGCACGGCGACTACCAGGCGACCGAAATTGCAGCGGAACTAATGGCGAAGCTGTATGCCGCATCTGAGGAACCCCTGCCTTCTGCCCTTCTCCCGATCCGGGATCGCTTTGCAGCTTTGTTTCAGCGGGCGCGCGATGATCAAAACGCAGGTTGTCAAACTGACTACGTCCACGCGGCGATTATAGCCGATCAAATGATGAGCAATGCCTCGGAACTGCGTGGGCTACATGGCGATCTGCATCATGAAAACATCATGTTCTCCAGTCGCGGCTGGCTGGTGATAGATCCCGTCGGTCTGGTCGGTGAAGTGGGCTTTGGCGCCGCCAATATGTTCTACGATCCGGCTGACAGAGACGACCTTTGTCTCGATCCTAGACGCATTGCACAGATGGCGGACGCATTCTCTCGTGCGCTGGACGTCGATCCGCGTCGCCTGCTCGACCAGGCGTACGCTTATGGGTGCCTTTCCGCAGCTTGGAACGCGGATGGAGAAGAGGAGCAACGCGATCTAGCTATCGCGGCCGCGATCAAGCAGGTGCGACAGACGTCATACTAGATATCAAGCGACTTCTCCTATCCCCTGGGAACACATCAATCTCACCGGAGAATATCGCTGGCCAAAGCCTTAGCGTAGGATTCCGCCCCTTCCCGCAAACGACCCCAAACAGGAAACGCAGCTGAAACGGGAAGCTCAACACCCACTGACGCATGGGTTGTTCAGGCAGTACTTCATCAACCAGCAAGGCGGCACTTTCGGCCATCCGCCGCGCCCCACAGCTCGGGCAGAAACCGCGACGCTTACAGCTGAAAGCGACCAGGTGCTCGGCGTGGCAAGACTCGCAGCGAACCCGTAGAAAGCCATGCTCCAGCCGCCCGCATTGGAGAAATTCTTCAAATTCCCGTTGCACATAGCCCGGCAATTCCTTTCCCTGCTCTGCCATAAGCGCAGCGAATGCCGGGTAATACTCGTCAACGATCTGATAGAGAAGGGTTTGCTCGGGTCGGTGGCTCTGGTAACGACCAGTATCCCGATCCCGGCTGGCCGTCCTGGCCGCCACATGAGGCATGTTCCGCGTCCTTGCAATACTGTGTTTACATACAGTCTATCGCTTAGCGGAAAGTTCTTTTACCCTCAGCCGAAATGCCTGCCGTTGCTAGACATTGCCAGCCAGTGCCCGTCACTCCCTGTCGTCTGGGCGTTCCTCTGGGCTAAACATCGACATGATCCGGCGCTTAATATCGCCGTCCTTGTTGACCAGCGTCTTGGTCACGAAGGCCGCGTATTCTTTGGCGTTGTCGTACCCTTTCCAGACCTCGTGGGGGTCAAGAGCGTAGGCGCAAACCCGCCCAGCGACTGGGATTCTGACCAAGGCGCGTTCTGTCTCAAGGTACTTGAGCCAGTTCCGAATCGTGCGGGTGCTAACCTCCAGATGGTCAGCCAGGAACTGCTGATCGCAGACAACAGCGCCACAGGTAGGGTCGATGTGTTCAGCGAAGAAGGCATACAGGCCAGCGGCCCCCGCATTGCCCTTTGACAGCTCCCGGGGTTTGAGGGCCAACCGTACGAAAATGTACGGTAAGAGGAAAATTATCGTCTAAAAATCGATTAGTAGACAATGCCGTCCGTTAAGTGCCAATTTTCGATTAAAAAGACACCGTTTTGATGGCGTTTTTCTATGTCCATTATGTCTTGATATATCATACAGTTACTTCACTAACGTACGTTTTCGTTCCATTGGACTTCAGACCCCGTGTTACGAACCTGAATAGCAAAAAAGAATCTGTTTATTATTGTAAGTCCATTGGCATTGATCGCCTTAGTTATTTATCGGTAAAAATGGCTTGTGATAAATATTCAGCTTTAGGGTGTGATAAATGAAACATCTAAAATAGGGGTCAGTTTGGATATCGAAAAATTAGGATACATTCTTTCAGAAAGGTGGCACCTATGAACAGGTGCCAATAATTAAATCTGACTACCCAATTTACAGTTCAGAGGGTTACTGCTTTACGTCGTTTGATTCAAGCCGCTGAATTTGCTTCTCAATCCACGTGCCTGCAACAGATGCATCAGTGAAATCCACAACCTTACGTTCTATAAGGTCCAGAAGGAGCTGTTCAATACAATCAATCCGGTAATGGACATCGCGCATCATGTCCAGAAATTCAAATTGTTGCTTCGTGAACATGGTGTAGCCAAACGTGAATTGCCGTTGATCTCTATAATTTACCTCTGAAGAATTTTTTTGAGCTAAAGTGCGAACATGCTCAGCCAGGAATTCATGGACATCACGCGTTTCTTTCTCTCCGCTCAGACGTTGTAACGCGGGAAAATACGCTGGGGCAAACAGCGCACAATAGATCATCATTCTATCTAAAAAATCATGACCTAATGTTTTCTCTATCCAATTTTTCATCCACCGGCAATATTCTGGAAGTGTCGGATCTTTACCCACAGATTCGGGTTCATATGCAGCCCGTGCAATGACATGGAACAGAAGCGCTACACAGTACATTTTACCCTTACTGCTAGCCTTTTCGTAATCATGCCATTGGAGATCATCTGGATTGATGTTAGGCATGACGTCTTGGCTGTAAAGCAAAAAATCAAGTGAGTCATCCATGATCTTCTCAAAACGCTTACTGCGGTTGTTTCTGTCACTAATAGAGCCCGCCTGATACCACCTTTCCGACAACTGCCGATATCGAAGGAAGTGCTCATCCTCTTTCAGTTGATGAAACTGGTTCCTGATTTGTGCATCAAGCCGAATTGCCAGACCAGTAAAATCAGGTAACACAACCTTATGAGGGGCATTTTTGGGAGAAATCAGAGAAATGAATTCAGAAACCTGCATATCCTTGCTCTGAGGCCCGTAACGTTTATCAGAGCGGCGGGTGCCAATAAAAAAGCTTTCAATCGTCATGATTTACCATATTAATCAGTATGTTACTCATTTATGTGTGTATGAGGTTACATGTAGTACAGATGTAAAACCGGCGTAAGCCGGTGCGTTCGTCCGAAATAACCAATCCGTTCGTCCAGTTCAATGGCTGCTATCAGGTTCTGCTCCGCAATGTATTCACGAATGCGCTTCCTGTCCTGGCTGGCCAGCATGGTCCAGAATATCTCCATCATTTACCGGCAACCTTCCTGCTCATTTCATCCCGCCATGCTGCAGCAGAGGATTCGACCATGTCATGGGGAAGTACATCGCCGTGCTCGAGTTGCTGACGTCCTGCCTCAACCTGGTCACGGAACCAGGTATTATGCTGCCGTTCAACGGTCTGACGCATAAAATCCCGGATTAACTGAGAGCCATTACGGTCCATGCTTTTTGCAGCGGCCATAAAAGCATCCTTCAGTTCAGCGTCGATTCTTAAACTCATATTAACCTGTGCCATTTATCACCTCGTCATTACTACGTATATACACAGTATATAACGATTCAGACATCGTCACCAGGATATGCCGCGTCAGCGGCATGGAAGGCGGCACGCTGTGGTTACATGTGATACCGGAGTAAAACCGCCGAAGCCCGGCGTAAGCCGGTACGGATTGATAGATTTCACCTTACCCATCCCCAGCCCTGCCAGACCATACCCGCTTTCAGCCATGAGAGAGCTTCTGTGCGCGGTCGGAGTGGTCCCGACAAGGGTTTACCCGAAGTCGGGGCGTATCTCCGCGTTAGCGGGCCGTCAGGGCCGCTTACGAGCGTGTTCTCAATACTTCCAGCCAGAAGACTAACAGCCATGATGGAGTATAGTTACAACATTCATAATTAAAAGCGACTCTGTTCCGGCCCTTCGGGCCGGGGCGGGGCCGCTTTTCAGTTATGAGGAGGGGCTTTGTGGTTTCAGTTCTGCGCTGGACCGGGGTTTTCCCGGTGCTTGTATTTGAGTGTTGTAACTAAAATGGCTCCGGTCGGGGCCCGCCGCTTGCGGTGGGAGGTGCATATCTGTCTGTCCACAGGACAGGCAGTGAATAGGTTTTCTTTTTAAATGAATGTAATTAAGTAGTTTAAAGGAGATATAAACAGGTGTTTAAAAGATACATTGCACCCTGTAACGCTGGCGGCTGGCGCTTTATGACATGAACGGTTGTAACCTTATGGGGAAGTCCCTTGCAGTTATATGTGGATAAGCAAAATTCCCCGTCAGTGAGGCGTGTTTTGTATCGAAAACAGGGGGGACCGGATGCACCAGAAGGTGGATGGTGAGGTTGTTTTTTGTATGTGGTGCTGTTTTTTTGTGCACTGGCGGGCTTCAGACGTGCGGATGCCTCCGGCGCGTGCCGGATTATTCTGAGGAGGTCACTTTCAGGGGGAAGCTGTGGCCAGCCGGCTGTAATTACGGTTACGTGACAGAATCATGCGCTCCTTCACACGACGCTCCACTTCGCGTTTTACCGCCTCACGACTGGCAGTAAAGCGCCCTTCCGAGATTTCACGCGTCAGCTGCCGTTTCACCAGGGTGACGATATCCTGACGTTCCCTGTTCGCATCACGACGCGCACGGGCACGCTTTATTCCCCGGGACTTAAGCTCTGTCTGGTAACTGCGGAAACGCTCACGCACAAAACGCCAGGCTTTCGCTATCAGTTCATCCATACCCAGGGTATCCAGCCCCTGCTTTTTGCGCTGTCTGTTTTCCCATTCAACACGACTGCGGCGCGCAGCTGCCACTGCATCCTCAGACACATCAAGGGCGGCAAACAGCGCCAGTGTGAACGTGATATCGGTCGGAATGTAGCACCCGATAAGCGGGTCATATTCCGTCTGGTAGGTAATCAGTCCCAGCTCTGACAGGAATGTCAGGGCCCGGGTGGCACGGGTGATGGAGAGTTTCCCTGCACCGGACTCTGTCGCCAGTCCGCACTCAATGGCCAGTGTGGTGATGGAACACTGGACGCGGTTGGCCAGCGGGTCATAGTGGAAACACAGCCCCTGCAGCAGCGCATCAATAGCCCGTCGACGCAGCACCGGTGGCATGCGCCGACGCAGACCACGGGAACGGGCATGCGCCACATGAATGGCGAAATCAAAACGGGAGGTGAAGCCCACCGCCTTTTCCATCAGTTTTTCGCAGAACTTCAGCGTTCCTGCACCTTCACGGGGTGTAAACACCGGATTCGGGTTCTTTACCTGGCGGTAATACGTTTGTTGAAGATCAGTCACACCATCCTGCACTTACAATGCGCAGAAGGAGTGAGCACAGAAAGAAGCCTTGAACTTTTCCGGGCATATAACTATACTCCCCGCATAGCTGAATTGTTGGCTATACGGTTTTTAGATGGCCCCGGTAATCTTTCATGTCGCCAAACTTGAAGAAGATTATCGGGGTTTTCACTTTTCTGGCTCCTGTAAATCCACATCAGAACCAGTTCCCTGCCACCTTATGGCGTGGCCAGCCACAAAATTCCTTAAACGATCAGCAATCTATCACTCACGCCTGAGATAAGCAAGAATGTGAATACTCACAAAGCCACTCTGCGTTTCAGCTCTGATTCAATCAGTTTTTCAAGCATCTGCGCCTGGGTAATACCTTCCTCATCTGCCAGTTCACTCAGCCTGTCTTTTAAACGGGCCTGGATAACCGCATGAAAAGCCTTATGAGTGTTGCTTCTGCGAGCCAGAGAAGCCCTTTGCCTCTCTCTGGCCGGAACAGGGTTACCTTTCCGGTATGCACGCTTGGTGCCTGATGAGGAAGTCACTGCATTTTCTGTCTGCGACATCTCGCCTCCTCAATACTTAAACAGGGATCGTTTCGCAGAGGATACTACAGTTTTTTGAAATCAGCGACTTGAGAATTGTGACGAAGATCTGTGTTGGCGCACAAATCAACTGTGATTACTGTTGTTTAATGTGATTTTTGTTGCGAAATGGCTGAAAAACAGGAAATGCCTTAACCTGTGTGCGGCCCCGGGCGGGACCGGCGGTTTCTGACGTGTAGGGTGTCTGCCCCTGAAATACCTCACACTTCCGGAAAGCGGGGACTTCCGTCCCCGCCCGGCAGCTTACTTCCGTGCTTCGTAGGCCAGAGTTATCTGCACCACTGTATTTCCCCTGTGAATATTCAGTTCACATAACCGTTCCCTGAATATCAGTGAAAAACACAACACCGTGGCGCACACGGCGAGCAACCCAATAAGGGTATATTTCGTCATAAACTTGTGTAAGTTCACAGAGATATTGCAATTGCCTCAGGATAAGTAAGGGGAAATTGCTATGTTGATGCAACATGTCGGCGTCGGGTATTTTGGGTATTACCGTGCAACCATCTATGCGATGAAACACTCTGTTATGAGGTAGCCTGAGTTTAACGGACACTCCTTCCTGAAATAGAATGGCATCAGAAGGAGCTAATAATGAGCAGAAAAACCCAACGTTACTCTAAAGAGTTCAAAGCCGAAGCTGTCAGAACGGTTCTTGAAAATCAACTTTCGATCAGTGAAGGCGCTTCCCGATTATCTCTTCCTGAAGGCACTTTAGGACAATGGGTTACCGCCGCCAGAAAAGGGCTCGGTACTCCTGGTTCCCGCACGGTGGCTGAACTGGAATCTGAAATTCTGCAACTGCGTAAGGCGTTAAATGAAGCTCGCCTTGAGCGAGATATATTAAAAAAAGCAACTGTAGATTCAATCTGTCAATGCAACACCCCTTTCAATTATCTCTTTCGGTGTT